>JAAUYI010048353.1_pt1 | contig 11191 bp, 7 predicted proteins | sample 7278041 | NCBI WGS metagenome assembly JAAUYI01 (sample SAMN14350216, study PRJNA611818) | marine sediment metagenome | isolation source: surface marine sediment (0.6m) | place: French Polynesia: Moorea | collected 2018-08
GGACAACAGGATGCTAATAACTGGTTACGCTTTTATGTCTATAATGATGGTTCAACCCAGAATATCTTTGCTTCTGCAACCAATAGTTGAAATTCGGGAGTCAAAATTAATAGTTCCATCAGTTTTGCAGATGCATCCTACTTACGGGTGAATCGTCAAGGAAATACCTGGACTTTGGATTATTCTGGGGATGGTATCACTTGGACAAATGCTGGTAACTTTAACCATACAATAAATGTAAGTGAAATTGGCGTCTTTGCTGGTAATGCCGGAGGAAATTCCCCAGCTTATACCGCTGTAGTTGATTACTTCTTTAACACCGCTACTCCCATTGTTCCAGAAGATGTAGCCCCTGCCAACCAACCTCCTGTTGCTAATGATGACATTGTTTCGGTGGAACCAGGAGAAACAAAAACTTTAGATATCCTCAGTAATGATACGGATAGTGATGGCAGTGTAGCCCCATCCACTATCACCATTATTGACCAACCCCTCAATGGTACAGTTATTCCCAATAATGATGGCACAGTAACTTACAGCCACAATGGTTCTGCTACCACCAGCGACACCTTTACCTACACCGTAGCTGATAATGATGGAGATATTAGTAATACAGCTACCGTTAATCTTACCATAGCTCCCAACCAAGCTCCCACAGCCAATAATGATACAGCAGTGGTGACAACAGGAGATACATTAACTATCAACATTCTAAATAATGACACTGATAGCGATGGCAACTTAGATTTGACTACCCTAACCATTGCCAGTCAACCCAGCAGTGGTTCAGTTACTGTTAACCCCGATGGCACCATTACCTACACTCACAATGGTTCCGCTACCACCACAGACACCTTTACCTACACAGTAGCTGATGATGATGCAGATCCCAGCAATATCGCAACCGTAGACATTACAGTAACTCCTAACCAAGTCCCCGTAGCAAACAACGATAGCGCTAGTGTTACATCTGGAGGTGCGATCGCCATTAATGTTCTAAATAACGATAGTGATAGCGATGGCACATTAAACCCCAACACCGTAAATATTACCAGCCAACCTAGTAACGGCAGTGTCATTGTTAACTCCAATGGCACCATTACCTACACCCATAATGGTTCTGCTACCACCCCAGACACCTTTACCTACACAGTGGCTGATAATGACGGAAGTACTAGTAACCCTGCTACAGTTGATGTCAACATTATCACTCAATCCTCAGGAGGACCATTTATTGACCTCTGGCATGGTTCAGTTCAGGAATTCGGACAAAATGGTCAACCCCAGAACTGGATTAATATTCTTGGGAATGTCAACGACCCCGATGGTGTCGCTTCTTTGAGTTATTCCCTTAACGGTAGTTCTCCAGTCTCCCTCAATTATCAAGCCAATGGTTTACGATTAGCTAATAATGGAGATTTTAATGTTGATATTGCTTACAGTCTCCTTGATGGGAGTGCAGTAGATGACATTGTCACCATCACCGCTGTTGATGAATTAGGTAACGTTTCCACTCAAACGGTAACAGTAGATTATCAAACCCCAACTTCGGTATCAGAAAATTATTCCATTGACTGGAATTCAGTTAATAATCCTCTTGATGTCGGTCAACCCATTGATGGAAAATGGGGCATAGAAGGAGATGGTATTCGTACCCTAGAAACAGGCTATGATCGCTTGTATGGCTTTGGGGATATCTCCTGGGATAACTACGAAGTAGAAGCTGCCATTACCATTAACCAGTTTAACTTTGCAGGAGGTTCAGGGGTTGGTTTCTTGTTACGCTGGAATGGACATACTGATAATAGTGATGACCCCCAGGATCTAGAACAACCAATAGCTGGTTTTTATCCTTTAGGAGGTATTGGTTGGTATACCGGGAATGGATTACAAATCTTTACCGATGATGGTAAAAATAGCGCTGCCAAAAGCTTACAAGAAGGAAATACCTACATTTTCAAAATGCGCGTTGAAGATGTAGAAAGCACAGATAGGACACTCTACAGCCTTAAAGTTTGGGACGAAGGTGAAGCTGAACCAACAAATTGGGATGTTCAAGAATCCTCTTCTTCCGGTCCTGATAGTGGTGGTGCAGTTTTAATTGCTCATCGTAATGACGTGACTTTTGGAGATGTTACAGTTACTCCAATTTCCGGTTCTGCTAACCAATTTTCTAGCCAAAACTCCACCAGCAATAACACTAATAATACCTCAACTAATAATGGGGAGACACAATCATCTACAATTCGTATTAATGCAGGAGGTAATGAATATACCGATGTCTTTGGTCGCCATTGGTTAGCTGATACCTACTATAATGGCGGTAAGGTTCACAATGCAGGTTTAGAAGCAAATGCTGATACTTCTGAAGTATCCCTTTACGGAACAGAACGTTGGGAACCTCAATTTTCTTATCAAATTCCCGTTGCTAACGGCACCTATGATGTCAATCTTTCCTGGTTGGAAAACTATCATAACACCATTGGCGATCGCTTAATTGATGTAGTGATTGAAGGTCAACTGGTTCAAGATAACCTAGATGTTTTCGCAGAAGTAGGACTGAACAAGCTTTTGACCAAGAGTTTCCAAGACATTCAAATCACCGATGGAGAACTCACAATTGAATTTATCGATCAGTCACCAGATAGTAATGCCTTTGTTCTTGCCATTGAAATTTTACCAGATTCTGGAACTATTCCTAGCAAAACCATAATAGCAGATACTAACAGCAATACTTTATCTGCTACAGAAGGTGACGACACCCTAATAGGTGTTAACCCCAATGCTAGCAATCCGGGACAAGGTGAAATAGATACATTCACTGGACTTGGTGGTGCAGATACTTTCGTCCTTGGTGATACTATCCAAACCTACTATGACGATGGTTTAATTAACACCGCTGGTGTAGATGACTACGCTTTAATTAGTGATTTCAACATTGAACAACAAGATGTGATCCAACTTTCTGGAACTTCCACAGATTATTTACTAGGAACTTCCCCAAATGGACTTGCCAATGGACAAGGAATTTTCCGTCAAGTATCCGGTCAGGAAAATGAACTGATTGGTATTGTTGAAGGAGTAACAGGATTGACATTGAATAGTCCCTCATTCCAGTTCGTATAATCTTTGCTTTGTTGATTTCCACCTAGCTTGAAAATAGGGAAAGGGGAAAGGGGAACGGGTAACAGGTTCATACCAAAGAAACCGGGTTTGGGGTGGTTTGAGAATCGAGACTCTGAGGATTTACCCCAAAATCAACCCGGTTTCTAGACCCTCACGAGAGTTTCCTGTTTGCTGTTTCCTCTTCCCTGTCTTATGAGTATAGAATAAGCTATCATCGGGAAAGTTGATAACCGTTTTTATACTAAAAAATTATATGAATCTAATGTAAATTACGGAGTCTTTATACAAATAATTCGTTAACTCGTTTCCAGGCTCAGCCTGGAAACGCATTGTTTCGAGGCTCTGCCTCCCATTAAGTCTGGAGGCAGAGCCTCCGTATAATGCGTTACAATGTAGAACCTTGTAACGAGGGAACGAGGGAAAGAGGGAACCTTGCTTGTTGGAAGAACTCCTACAAACTTAAATTTATATCTTCCTTGTGACAAGCAGCTTTACTCCCTTTGCGAAATTTCTCCCCCTCTTCCAACTCTTCCCAGTCTTCCCCGTTTCACTCAATTCGGTAATCTTCTACCGGGACAGAAGTAGTCCTGTTTCACAAAAGCTAGCTGATAAAACAAAGATTTTGTTGTTTTTAATTAGTGTAGGCTTGTTTGCATGGCAAAGAGGATAAAGAAAAATGCGTATCCTGAGTATACATAATAACTACCTAATTCGTGGAGGAGAGGACGAATCCCGGGAGTCAGAAGAACGCTTGTTGCGGGAAATGGGTCACCAAGTTGATGTTTACCAAGAAAACAACGATCGCGTTGCTGCTATAGGTGCTGTAGGTATGGCTACAAGAACAGTCTGGTCTACTGAGGCTTATCAAATAGTGACGCAAAAACTCCAGGATTCAAAGTGTGATTTAATCCATGTCCAGAATTTTTTCCCACTGATTTCTCCTTCAGTATACTACGCTGCCAAGTCCCAAGGAGTACCTGTAGTGCAGACTTTGAGAAATTACCGTCTGCTGTGTCCCAATGGCTTGTTTTTCCGAGATGGACATGTCTGTGAAGATTGTATGGGCAAATTCGTTCCCTATCCAGGAGTAGTCCATGGGTGTTACCGAGAAAGCCGTGTTGCTAGTGGTGCAGTTGCAACTATGCTCACAGTACATCATACCATGGGTACTTGGAAGCAAATGGTAGATGTATATATTGCCCTCACAGAATTTGCTCGCCAAAAGTTTATTCAAGGGGGTTTACCAGCAGATAAAATAGTAGTTAAGCCTAACTTTGTGCATCCCGACCCTGGAGTAGGAGAAGGTAGCGGTGGCTACGCTTTGTATGTAGGTAGACTCTCGGTAGAAAAAGGGTTAGATACCCTACTTGCTGCCTGGGAACAATTGGACACCAATATGCCTCTGAAAATAGTAGGGGATGGACCTTTAGCTTCCCAAGTAGCAGCAACTACACAGCGTCTTGCCAATGTCGAGTGGTTGGGACGGCAACCAATGCCACAAGTACATGCTCTCATGGGAGAAGCGAAATTATTGATTTTCCCCTCAAAATGGTATGAAACCTTTGGTAGAGTAGCAGTGGAAGCATTCGCTAAAGGAACACCAGTAATTGCTGCTAATATTGGAGCGATCGCCGAGTTGGTAGACCACGGTCGTACTGGACTTCATTTTCACCCTGGAGACCCAGCAGATTTAGCCGCTAAGGTGGAATGGGCATTAGAACATCCCCAGGAACTGAGTGAAATGCGTCACGTTGTCAGGGCTGAATATGAAGGGAAATACACTGCTAAAGAAAACTACCATCGGCTGATGGAGATTTATGCTTTGGTGCGTCGTCCTTAGCATATTAAGTATGTAGACGCAAACAGGCTTACCCCTAGTACTCGACCAAACCAAGATTGCCGGGTAAAGGCAGAGAGGGGGAAGAGGGGCAAGAGGGGCAAGAGGGGGGAGAAAAAACTTTGTTCTTTCCTTATTAACCCCACATAGTTTACTTGGTGTACTACTAGTAGTCCACCACACCAACTTTGATGGGTGAATCAACTTTTCTATTTACCTTCTTTTCTTCTTCCTACCCTTCGGGAACGACTTCGTCGAACGCGCTCTTTGCGTCTTCGCGGTTCATTATTCCACCCCTCAAAGTTTCATTGGTGAAGCACTAGGTTAGTATGAAGTGTGAAATTAAGCTAAGGCGCATTTAAATTACACATTCGATTTTACTATTATCTTGCAGCAGTTGCAACAAGTAATTTTATAGGGTGCATTATAGCAGAATTTAACGCACAGAACGATGGTAATCCGTGCGTTAGGCTAACGCCATAACACACCCTACAAAGATAATTGAGAATGGTAGAAAATATAAAATAAAAGGTTCCCCATTCCCCATTCCCCGTTCCCCATTCCCCATTCCCTATTTCAATGAATACAGAAACTGCTACCCAAAGGAAAAAAAAGGGATATATTCAACTATCTGGGCTGGTACTTTTGACCTTTAGTTCCGCATTTTATCCCCGCGTTCTTACCCTATTAAAATTTCCATCAATTATTAACCTTGCACATCTAGCTTTAGTTCCTTGGTTATGTATTTTTGCACTATCTAAAACACGAGTTAAAAACAACAAGCAAATTGCAATTATTCAAGAACTACTTATTGCTCTTTGTATATTCTTAGGAATAAATCTGGCGAGTGGTCTTTTAAATAATGCTGGCATAATTAATGTCTTCGTCAACTTTTTACTGTTATGCGAACATTTTTTATTTCTACTAGCAATAATTAGTATTCCCATAATTCCAGAAAGATTTATCAGATTTAGAGCCTTTATAATCGCTGCTGGTTTTATTAACACCTTATTTGCCTACGTCCAACGCTATGTTCTCAACCTGCATCTACGCGAGGGTTTAGAAGATAATATTAAAGGGGTTTTTATTGGACAGGGTGCAGGTCACGTTGTTGGGGCTTCCGTGGCACTGAGTTTTGGTGTATATTATTTTTTTGCTGCTAAAAGTCTTCCCCTTTGGATGCGTGGCATTGTACTATTTGCCACCTTTTGGCATATGAATATGGCGGATGCTAAACAAGTATTGCTAGTATTTCTAGTTGCTGGGGTACTATTATTGTTAACCAAATTCAAGAATATTGGACAAGCACTCAAATATTTAATCGGTGCAGTGGTGCTTGGTTACGCTATATATTGGGCTATCTACAATGTACCAGCTTTAGGAGGTTTTCTGACTTGGGCTAGACCAGAAATCTATGGTCCCCAAGGTGAAGCTACCCTGCTGAAAACGGCAACCTTTCGTGTTGTTCCTACTTTTTATACATCTGTTTTAAATCCATTTCTCGGTTTAGGACCTGGTCATACCGTCACCAGATTGGGGGGATGGATGTTGGATGTATATGGAAATTTGCTGCTACCCCTTGGTGCTACAATACATCCAGCTACTGGGGCTATTTGGGGTGAGGTCGGAAAGAGTTGGCTGGGAGATCAATCAAGTATGTTTTCTCCCCTATTTGGTTGGGCTGGAATTTGGGGAGATTTGGGATGGTTAGGATTAGGTTCTTTCTTATATATTTGGTTTGTAGTTTGGAACCGATTGTGTGTAGATGATATTTCCAAGTTTTTAGTACTTTCAGTATTTGTCTTTGGCTTGATATTTTCCCAAATGGAAGAACCTAGTTATATGCTCTATGTAGTTAGTTTAATTGCTATTCAATGGCAAGAACGTCAATGTAAAAAACTAGGTTTTCATCTAGAACAAAATACCAAATTACCATCTCCAAGGTCACTGAAAAAATGGATTAAACGGTTGTTGCTAATCTCAGAAAATGTTTGAAGTACTTCTGAACTTTGCCTTCACCAAATCCAACCATCCATCCCCTATATGACGACCAAACTGATTCGCTTTATCAATATATTCATCCATTTGTTGAGCAAAGTTTGCTAATAATTCCGGATATTGTTCTTCTATAACCTTGTGATTATAACTAACCCAATTCTGGACAATTTCCCTAGTAACTTCTAAATGAAATTGAAAACCGTAGACATTATCCCCAATTCTAAAAGCCTGATTTCGGCAGATATCATTACTCATTAACAAAGTAGCTGTTTCTGGTAATTCAAAAGAGTCAAAATGCCATTGCATTAAGTATATTTTTGCAGGAGAAATCTGTAACAAATAATCTGCTGATGCTACTTCCAAGGGGAAAACAGGAGTAAAGCCAATTTCCGGGATATGATTTCTGTAAACCCGCTTCCCAAATGCCCTTGCCAGTAATTGAGCGCCAAGACAAACACCCATAATCGCTTTACCCTTTGCGTAAAATTGCTGAATTAAATTGACAATCTGTAGCAAATGTGGGTATTTATCATCCTCTTCGGCATTCATAGCACCACCCATAACAATTAGCCCATCAAAACCCTCATCACTCAGGAATAATTGATTATCTTTGTCAGGTAATTTATCTTCCTCCGTGGGCATGATAATTGTTAGATTTGCTTCCCTTGCCAGGATACAATCTGCCAGTATTCCCGGTGGATTTAATGGAGAATTTTGAACTACTAAAATATTCATCTACCGGTTCTATACATATAGAAAAAAATAGAGATATGCCCAAGCACACCTCTAAATCATAAATGATAATAAGCCCAATTATTAACTATCGGTCTACAGACCCCATAATCACGTCAATACTGCCGAGAATAACCACAATATCTGCGACTTTCATACCCCGTAACAAATGAGGCAGAATCTGCAAATTATTAAAATCTGCGGCGCGAATTTTCCACCGCCAAGGGAAGACATTATCATCACCAACTAAATAAATTCCCACCTCTCCTTTACCGCTTTCCACACGGGAGTAGATTTCACCTTTGGGAATTTTGAAAGTCGGGGCTACTTTCTTAGCAACGTATTGGTAATCAAAGCCATTCCATTCCGACTTTTTACCCTCTTGCATCCGCTTGGCTTCCAAGTTTTCATAAGGTCCGCCAGGAAGTCCTTTGATGGCTTGTTTAATAATCTTTACGGATTCGCGCATTTCTCGCATCCGCACCATATAACGGGCTAAACAGTCACCAGCAGTTTCCCACTGTACATCCCAATCAAAATCATCGTAACATTCATAGTGGTCTACTTTCCGTAAATCCCACTTCACCCCAGAAGCCCGTAACATCGGACCAGAAAGTCCCCAGTTAATGGCTTCTTCCCTGGTGATAGTCCCAATACCCTCGATACGGCGGCGGAAAATGGGGTTATTGGTGACTAATTTTTCATACTCGTCTACTTTGGGTATAAAATAGTCGCAGAAGTCCAAACACTTGTCTATCCAGCCGTAGGGTAAATCAACCGCTACACCACCAATGCGGAAGTAGTTATTATTTACCATGCGATAACCTGTGGCGGCTTCCCACAAGTCATAAATCATTTCCCGTTCCCGGAATTGGTAAAAGAAGGGAGTTTGAGCACCAACGTCAGCTAGAAACGGACCAAACCATAATAAGTGGTTAGCGATGCGGTTCAACTCCAGCATAATCACGCGGATATAACTAGCGCGTTTAGGTACCTTAATACCCGCCAATTTTTCTGGGGCGTTGACAGTCACCGCTTCGTTAAACATTCCCGCTGCATAGTCCCAGCGACTAACATAGGGAACGTACATAATATTGGTACGATTTTCCGCAATTTTTTCCATTCCCCGGTGCAAATAACCAATTACCGGTTCACAGTCAACGACATCCTCGCCATCTAAAGTGACAATTAGCCGCAGAACCCCGTGCATTGAGGGATGGTGAGGTCCCATGTTTAGCACCATTGGTTCTGTGCGGGTTTCTATTCTTGCCATAGATTCCGTTTTCTCCAGTTTGTGACACTATTTCAATTGAACCGCTTAGATGCCAAATCAGCCAACGGCAAGCTTATAGAGGCAATTTAGCATTTATTCATTGCCTTGAGGTGAGGTCAGTTGGAGAGAGGTTAGCAATTGCGGGTTTGTGACATCTTCCCACGCTGAATCAAAGATTATGGTGGGGGACTTACAACCCCTCAAACTCCCCTTTAGTTAAAGCAAGGGAGTTCCAAAGAAAAAAATATCCCAATCGTAAATTTGTCTGTTGTCGATCATATCATTCGTAGGGCGCGGAAACCGCGCCCCTACTAGAATTTGGGATGATTTATTTTTTGCTATTCCCTAATTCTCTGAACTACACCATGCATGAATGCAGGAGGTTCCAACAAGTACGGTGAGTTTCGTTTATCCTTGTTGCTTCCGACTCGTGTTGCTAATAGCGAATGAAGCGTTTCGCCTACTTACTGTTGTTAAGCCCAAAACGACAACACCCAAGCATCTACTAACTGATTAGTTTCCTCTCATAGATAAAGTACTCCTAGGGTTGTACTGATGTTTACCAGTTACATTGCCCTCTTCACTCACAATGAGGAAATTTCAGCGTTCGCGTTGGGTGTTGGCGTTATTTGACGAGACAGACTGTGAAACAGCTTTTTTACCTCTTTTAATCAATTGAACTTTTCAATGCAAGGCTGTTGTATCTGCCAGGGAAGCTAAGGAGCTTCAATTACTAAGTTAGCATTGCTAATAGTTAATGAATCATTTTCGTAACTAAACTTTACTTTTTTGCTCAAATCATTGGTAATTGGTAATGGGTAATTGGTAATTGGTAATTGGTAATGGGGCACAAGCCGCAGCGTCCCTACAAACTCATAATTCATGTTGATACACAACATAGTTTTGTTGTACAGTGCGTAAGTCCTAACTTAAATTAAATGTCCCTACAATCCGAGTTTTCCCCTGAGCCACCACAAGCAAGCCCCAGTAACAATCCATGGCGTAAGTTTCGCCGTAACCACCAAGCAATCCTGGGTGCTGTGGTACTTGTCATAATCCTGTTGAGTGTGATTTTGGGACCATTAATATATACCACTCCCATTAATAAAATAGACTTTGCCCAATCTACCCTTCCCCCTAGTTGGGAACATCCCTTTGGTACAAATGATTTGGGTCAAGATATCTTAGCCAGATTGTTGTATGGAGGACGCATATCCATTGCTGTGGGGTTGTTTTCTATGGTAGTGGCGATATTTTTGGGTACACTGATTGGTGCAGTTTCTGGCTTTTATGGGGGCTTTTTGGATGCAGCTTTGATGCGCTTGACTGATTTGTGTTTGGCTTTACCGCGACTACCCCTATTGCTGTTGATTATCTTTCTATTTCGTGATGCTATTAAAGCGATCGCAGGGGCGGAGTTCGGTATATTTGTCCTGGTAGTCTTGGTAATTGGTGGACTCAATTGGATGTCCGTGGCGAGGTTAGTCAGAGCCGGATTTTTGACAGTGCGGGAAATGGAATTTGTCACCGCAGCCCGTGCATTGGGTGCTAGTCCCTGGCGGTTAATTTGGGTACATATTCTTCCCAATGTCATGAGTTCTGTGTTGGTGGCTGGTACTCTATCGGTGAGTACGGCAATTATTACCGAATCTACCTTGAGCTTTTTTGGTTTGGGTTTTCCTCCAGATGTGCCCACTTGGGGACGTATGCTTTATGACGGGCAGAATTTTCTGGAGTTTGCCCCTTATATGGTGATTTTTCCGGGAATGGCGATTTTTCTCACTGTGTTGAGTATTAATTTTATTGGGGATGGGTTAAGGGATGCTTTAGATCCAAGGTTGTCGTGATTTCTCCACACACTGACCGCAAGCTACTAGAAGGGTATCGCTACACGGACATAGACGCATTAGACACGGAGTGGCTTCGGTGCAGGGTAGTGGCTTCTCGTTCGCCGTGAGGCGTTTGGTGAAGGGTAGAGTAACCCAACAATATGCTGAGTTTCGTCCCACCCCTGCGGGGTGTGCAAGCTACAACAAGCGCCTACAATTTTTCGGTAATTTAATAGCGGGAAGGGAGTAATTATCCCAAAAAACTATAGCGCGCTAGTAAGAGTCTTGTTTGCCCAAAAAACTATAGCGCGCTAGTAAGAGTTTTGTTTGCCCAAAAAACTATAGCGCGCTAGTAAGAGTTTTGTTTGCCCAAAAAACTATAGCGCGCTAGTAAGA
>JAAUYI010110178.1_pt1 | contig 11188 bp, 6 predicted proteins | sample 7278041 | NCBI WGS metagenome assembly JAAUYI01 (sample SAMN14350216, study PRJNA611818) | marine sediment metagenome | isolation source: surface marine sediment (0.6m) | place: French Polynesia: Moorea | collected 2018-08
TATTACAAGACGAAACATTTAATCTAAAAACAACGGTTTCAGCACTTACTTCCCAACCCAATGTTAAGAAATTTTAAATACTGAATCGGTGTTCTAGAAGTCGGGGAACGCTTTCAATGTTGTGGGTAGTGCCATCAATATTGTAGAGCAGATACTCAGTCCTCGCCGTTAGGCAGGGCTGAGAGACTTCATTCAATTGTATTCAAATCTAGAAATTTACCCACTGCGATCTAGTTATTTCTGGGTATTGCTATAGTCATTGTAAAAAAAACAGGCGATTTTATGGCAGAAGTTGTGACGTAAAGTTCATTGTCTTGAGATTTATCATTAAATTCGACAACAGACATAGAGCGATCGCACTTCTAAAGGCGATCGCTCTTAATTGAATCAAAAATTAGACCAACTTAGAATTCAAAAACATGGAAAGCTGCATTACCATTGTTCTCCATGGCAAAATAGGGTGAATTTGCCTCAATATAATCGATTTCGTTACGATCTGTGGAAAACTTTCCTAGCGAGTGTTGACAAAAAAACTGATAATTCTCAATTTTGAAGATTATATTATTTTTACAAGCGGTCTGATGTACTTAGAATAGTATTCAAGTACTTTACTTCAATTAAAATTTGTGTGCAGTGGAAAGGCATCAAAATAGTTCGGTAATTTTTGACTCAATCGATTCGGCTTTGGCTGACATCAAGGCAGGACGTTCGGTCGTTGTCGTCGATGACGAAAACCGAGAAAACGAAGGGGATCTCATCTGTGCTGCTCAGTTTGCGACTCCTAGCATAATTAACTTTATGGCGGTAGAAGCTAGAGGATTGATCTGTCTGGCAATGACAGGCGATCGCCTCGATAGCTTGGACTTGCCTTTGATGGTCAATAAAAACACTGACAGCAATCAAACAGCCTTTACCGTTAGTATTGATGCTTCTCCTAAGCTGGGAGTTACTACAGGAATCTCCGCCGAAGATCGCGCTCGTACTATTCAAGTAGCAATCAATCCCGCCAGTGTACCAGAAGATCTCGTTCGTCCAGGACATATTTTTCCTTTACGCGCTAGGGTTGGGGGAGTCCTCAAGCGAGCGGGACATACAGAAGCAGCAGTAGATCTAGCTCGGTTGGCAGGACTATATCCTGCGGGGGTAATTTGTGAAATTCAAAACCCTAATGGCTCGATGGCCAGACTGCCAGAGTTAGTCGAGTATGCGCGAGAACACGATTTAAAGCTGATTAGTATTGCCGATCTAATTAGTTATCGTCTCAAGCACGATCGCTTTGTTTATCGAGAAACAGTTTGTAAATTTCCCAGTCAGTTTGGTAATTTTGAGATTTACGCTTATCGCAATGCCCTCGATAACACCGAACATTTGGCGATCGTTAAGGGAGACATCAGCGAACTAAATACCAAACCAGCCATGGTGAGAATGCACTCAGAATGTCTTACAGGAGATGCTTTGGGTTCGATGCGTTGTGACTGTCGAATGCAACTTCAGGCTGCCCTGAAGATGATCGAGGAACATGGTTTGGGGGTAGTGGTATATCTGCGTCAAGAAGGTAGGGGTATTGGTTTAGTTAATAAACTAAAGGCTTATACCTTACAGGATATGGGTTTAGATACGGTTGAGGCTAATGAAAGATTGGGCTTTCCTGCCGATTTACGAGATTATGGCATGGGAGCGCAAATTCTTAACGATTTAGGGATTAAACAGATCCGTTTGATTACCAATAATCCTCGTAAAATTGCTGGTTTAAAAGGCTACGGCTTAGAAATTGTCGATCGCTTGCCGCTATTAATTGAGGCTACCGATCATAACTCCGAATACCTGGCTACCAAAGCTAAAAAACTCGGTCATCTCCTGCTACAAACCTATTTAATTACCGTAGCGATTAGTTGGCAAGGAGCGGATTCTACAGAAGCTCGGTACGAAAAACTAGATAAAATACGCTATCTAGCTCAAAAACATGACTTTCTAGTCCAGGAAGAAGCCAGACCAATTGCGATCGCTTTATTTACTAATTCATCCCTGATCTTCCACCTGGGTTTCGATCGAGCTAATTTAGTCTGTGCCGACTGGTATCGAAACTGCAACCATCCCTACATATCGAAAATTATGGAAATTTTGGATACTTTGGCAGATTGGCAAGATGTCAATCTTTTAGAATTTTTAATTGCTTCTGGGGACGATCCGATGACTGGTTTACAAATTAAATTAAACCGTCAAAATCATGCTCTGAGTGACAAGATTTCTGACTTGTGCGATACTTTCGCCAGTCAAACAATTTATAGTTTCGGCACAAACACCTAAAAAAATTAAATCGACAATAATCATACGGAGTTAGTAGTTAGTAGTTATTCCTCCAGTCTCCCCTATCTTCCCTTGCCTGCTGCCTCCCGAACGTAAATAATTGAAATGAATATACTACACATATTCTGATAAGATTAGCTACGAAAATTACGGCTCTATTTCCTTATGTCTACTTCGATTGTGAGCATCCAAACTGATGTTGCCAATTCCCAGCAACTCTCGATTCATCCCACCACTACAGGAGTGACAGTCAAGGGCGAGATTACGATTCCAGGAGACAAATCAATCTCCCACCGAGCTTTAATGCTAGGAGCGATCGCTACGGGAGAAACAGTAATTGAGGGCTTGCTATTAGGAGAAGATCCCCGCAGTACAGCAGCCTGTTTTCGAGCTATGGGGGCCGAGATTTCCGAGTTAAATTCGCAACGAGTAGTAGTTACAGGAGTAGGTTTGGGCAACCTGCAAGAGCCAGAAGCTGTTTTAGATGCGGGTAATTCTGGCACGACGATGCGGTTAATGTTAGGTTTATTGGCATCCCATCGAGATCGCTTATTTATCGTCACGGGAGATAATTCTTTGCGATCGCGTCCGATGTCGCGGGTAGTCAAGCCGTTAACCCAGATGGGGGCAAGTATTTGGGGGAGAAAAGGCGATTCTCTGGCCCCTCTAGCAGTCAAGGGACGGACATTAAAACCAACTCACTATCATTCCCCTATAGCCTCGGCTCAAGTTAAATCTTGCGTCTTGTTGGCGGGTTTAATGGTAGATGGCAAAACCACCGTAACCGAACCCGCACTGTCCCGCGATCACAGCGAAAGAATGCTTCGGGCGTTTGGTGCCACCTTGGATATCGATCCCGATACTAATAGCGTTACCCTGACGGGAAAGCCAACCCTAAGAGGACAAAAAGTAATTGTACCTGGAGATATTAGTTCGGCTGCATTTTGGTTAGTAGCTGGGGCAATCGTTCCTGGTTCGGATTTACTAATTACTAATGTCGGGGTAAACCCTACCCGTACTGGTGTATTAGAAGCTCTGGCAATGATGGAGGCAGATATTACTAGGGAAAACGAACGAATTGTAGCAGGAGAACCTGTTGCCGACTTGAGGGTTAAGTATAGCCAGCTAAAAGCCTGTGAGATCGCAGGAGATATAATTCCTCGTCTAATTGATGAAATACCGATTTTAGCTGTTGCTGCTACCTTTGCCCAAGGAACAACCACCATTAAAGATGCAGCGGAATTAAGAGTCAAAGAAAGCGATCGCCTGGCAGTAATGGCCACAGAATTAGGCAAAATGGGGGCAAATATTAGCGAATTAGTCAATGGATTGGAAATTACTGGGGGAAACGAGTTAAAAGGTGCAGAAGTAGATAGTTTTACCGATCATCGTATTGCCATGAGTTTGGCGATCGCAGCCTTGAATGCTAGAGGAAAAACTACGATCGATCGTGCCGAAGCTGCTTCTATTTCTTATCCCAATTTTGTTAGGACTTTGACTCAAATATTGAGTTAGGAGTTAGGAATTCGGAATTAGGAGTTACTTATTGCTTAATTGATGTTGTTTTCAACTATCAAATCAAGGCGAGCGATCGCTTTTTACCTATTAAACGTCTGATGTGAATTAAATTTTAAGAAGGAGTAACAAACTCAAAAGTCAGAACATCTATTGCAAAGCGATCGCGAAGAAAAAGGCGCAATGTATGAGAAGCAATCTTGGCAGTCATATGAGTGGCAAGACCTCGAACAGTTTTGTTTAAAAGCCGTTCTGGATTACGACCAGTGTTCTGGATTTCATGAAAAACGCCTTCAATTCTTTGCCTGACTCGACTAATCAAGCGTCTGAAGTGGGAAGAGTTTTGATGATGTTGATTTTGGCGATGTATTGTCCAGATACGATTACCTGTAGAACTGGCGATTTGCTGTTGCCAGTCTTGACCGATGAAACCTTTGTCTCCGTAAATATCACAATTACGAACAGTTTCTAAAATTCCTTCAACTGATTGGCGTTCATCAGTGTTAGCCGAAACTAGCTCATAAGCAACTGGTAGCCCTTTAAGGGTGGAAAGCATGACTAATTTGTAGCCGAAATACTTCATTTTCCTGGCAGCGCAGTAACCGTAATCAGCACTCCCATAAAAATCGCTGTGGCGTTTGCTTCTTCGATATCCCATCACTGGAATTGGTTTAGTGTCAATCACGAAGCTATCTGCGTTTTCGCCTCCCAATTGTCGAACCCATTTTCTCCGTAATGTTTCTATCATTTGTCCTAATTTTCGCAAACGCCGATTAAATTGACTTTGAGATAATAAGTTAGGAAACCATTGTCCATAATTAGCTCGAATAAAACCGATAAATTGGGTTTCTCCAGGGAATGGCAGATAATCCATGACTAGTGCCAGAGTCATAACTTCACTGTCGCTCATCTCTGGTTTTGCCCCTGGTGACAAAGCCTTCAAAGCTTTTCCCTCCATTTGATACCAATCGTCTACAAGAACAAATATTGTGATTATTAGGCTTTCCAAGTCTATGCTATTCATGAGGAAAGATTTTTAGATGGGCAGCTTGGTAACTTCCATCTTCTGTCTTTTCCTCACTTTTTCCTAATTCACATCAGGCGTATTAAATACTTAAATAGTCTCTGTTTCTATCGGCAAAGCATAGTAAGCAATTCCTTCGGACTCGAATTCAGGTAAATTATTAGCTACGTTGTCTCTTTCTGCTGAGGAAGGAGTATAAAAATGCGCTCCTGTGGTGGGATTAAAAAAGCGATAGATGGGAATAGAACCATCTACTTCTGTTTCATAAGCAAAGAAAGCTTCACCCTCAAAGCTAAAGTTAGGCAAATCTTCTACTGCATCTCTTTCGATTTCCGAGATAGTATAAAGATGACCTCCCGTATCCTCGTTGAGAAAGTAATATACAGGCGTGGGTTCGCCTTGTCCAGTTAGAGGATCTATCCCCTGATAAGAAGCACCCTCAAAGCTAAAGTTAGGCAAATCTTCTACTGCATCTCTTTCGGTTGGATTAGCAGTGTAGAAATGAACTCCCGTGTCGTTATTGAAAAAGCGATACACCGTTTGAGAACCTTGAGGATTTTGAGGAACTTCACTAACTCCCATTGTTAAATCACCAAAGAGTACTTGAGTATTAGCTCCTACTACTGGCTGACCCAGATCGTCAAAAAGTGCTGAACCAAAAACTAAATCATCAGCACCATCATTATTAAGGTCTATAATATCTGTCAGACTGCTATTTGCTTCTTGTCCCGAGATTACCAAAGCATTAGCATCAGGAGCAGTTAAATCGACTGTTTCAGAGAAATTATCCGCACTACCAAAAACTACGTAAGTTGAGCCGTCAGTAGCTTCTAGTACTAGGTCTTCAAAATCATCGCCATTAATATCTCCTACCCGAAATGAAGTTGAATTGGAATCAACGCCGTTAAAAGCAAAGCCATTTTCTCCGTTTAGATTGGCAAGATCTATGGTGTCGGTAAACTGTTCTCGACCAAAAACAAGGTAGTTTTGATTGGAAGTTTCATCAGTGACTACAAAGTCTTGCAGTCCATCATTATTAAAATCTAAATTTTCAGAAATATTAATATTGAGAGATTCACTATTGGAATTGGCGATCGCAAAACCGTTATTTCCGTCTAGTGTTGTCAGGTCAAAGGTACTGGGAAATGTTTCGCTGCCAAAGATGATAAAGCTGGTCTGGCTATTGGGGTTTACTAGAGTATTGGGGTCAGTGAAATCTAAATTGTCAAAGGAAGCGCGATTTAGATCAATATCGGCAATTCCATCTCCATTGACATCATCAACAAAAACAGCACTAAACAAATCATTTTCCGTAGCATCGGCAGTGGTAATATTAAAGCCATTATTGCCATCTAAAGTACTCAGGTCTAAAGTGGCGGGAAAAGTCTGACTGCCAAAAAGAACGCTAGCACCAACGCTACCTGTAGTTAAGCTAAAGGATAAGTCTTCGATTCCATCGTTATTAATATCTTTTCTATTAGAACTAGCAAAAGAAAAAGATCCAGGAGTAATAATAAAGCCATTGCTACCATCAACGGTAGCAGGATCGAAACTAGCAGGAAATCCATCGCTATTTCCAAACACTACGTAGTTAGTACCAAAGGGCCCAGCACTCAAATTCACATCTAAAGAGAAGAAAACTAGATCGTCATTGCCATCACCGTTGAGATCTATATCTTGTCCGAGAGTAATTAATTCGCTACTAGAGATTTTAAATCCGTTAGTTCCATCCAAGGCTGAAGCATCTATAGTTGCTGGGAGTGAACTGCCACCAAAGAAAAGATTGCTAACAAAAGAAGGCGCTTCTAGAGCCGATATTTCCAGACTGGATTGTAGTAAATCGTCAAAACCATCACCGTTGATATCTGCCACAGTATTGCCGATGGTCAAGGCATTATTGAGAACAATACCGTTGCTACCGTTAATGTCAGTAAGATTGAGGCTGGGGGGAAAAGTACTGCTGCCATAAACTATATAGCTATCTTGCTCAATTGTGCCACCTAGAACTGATATAGGTGAAGACACCACCAAATCTTCTATACCGTCGCCGTTGAAATCTCCTAATGATAGATTCGGCGCAATAACGCTATTGGTGATTAAAAATCCATTACTACCATCAAGATCGGATAGGTTAAAACTAAATCTCGCCATGATACTTACTCCCGATTAAATTTACTTGAAATTACGATGCTTGATTGAGAAATTATTCATTATACTTTCCTAATCAAATAACCGATAATTAACCGAATCGAGAGTAGCCAGAAAATTGACGATCGCATCCATTGAAAGTCTGTTTCACAGCAATGGAAGTTGACTTTGGCAAACTAGGTGGGATTGCTGTGTGCAGTTCGATATGATGGTTAAAGAGAGGTAAATAAGCAGGATTTAAAATAGCGATGGTACTAGGTAAGCTTTTCCCAGGCACTAAAGATAAATGGCAGCCAATCATCAAAGAGTTAACGGCGATAGTTGGTAAAGATGGGGTAATACGTCGTAAAGAAGAGTTATTGACCTACGAATGTGATGGTTTGGCTAGCTATCGTCAACGTCCAGCTTTGGTAGTATTGCCTCGCACTACAGAAGAGGTAGCAGCTACGGTTAAAATCTGTCACGATAATGATTTACCCTGGGTTGCCAGGGGTGCGGGTACGGGTTTATCTGGAGGAGCATTACCTACAGAAGACTGTGTTTTAATTGTTACAGCGAGAATGAACCGCATTCTACATCAAGATTTAGACAATCATTATATTGTCGTCCAGCCTGGAGTAATTAATAATTGGGTAACTCAGGCGGTTAGCGGTGCGGGTTTTTATTATGCCCCCGATCCTTCTAGCCAGATTATTTGTTCTATTGGGGGCAATGTGGCAGAAAATTCGGGAGGCGTTCACTGTCTCAAGTACGGCGTAACTACCAATCACGTCCTGGGTTTAAAAATAGTTACTACCGATGGTTCGATTATCGATGTGGGTGGTATTGTTCCTGAAATGCCTGGATACGATCTAACAGGCTTGTTTGTTGGTTCGGAAGGGACATTAGGCATCGCTACCGAAGTTACTCTGCGGATTTTAAAACGTCCTGAATCAGTCTGTGTAGTGTTGGCAAACTTCCCTAGCGTCGAAGATTCTGGTGCAGCAGTAGCGGATATTATCAGTGAGGGAATTATTCCTGCGGGAATGGAAATTATGGATAACCTCAGTATCAATGCGGTAGAAGATATTGTCGCCACTGGTTGCTACGATCGCAACGCTCAAGCAGTACTATTAGTAGAGTTGGATGGTTTAAAAGTCGAGGTTAAAACCTACAAGCAAAAAGTGGAAGCTATTTGTCGCCAAAATAAGGCTACTGGAATTACTACTGCTAATGATATCGACACTAGGGCAAAACTTTGGAAAGGTAGAAAAGCTGCTTTTGCTGCTGCGGGACATATCAGTCCTGACTATTTTGTCCAGGATGGAGTGATTCCCCGTACCAAACTGGCACAGGTATTAAAGGAAATCAATGCCCTTAGCGATCGCTATGGTTATAAAATCGCCAATGTTTTTCATGCTGGAGATGGCAACCTGCATCCTCTGATTCTTTATGATAATGCCGTCCCTGGATCGTTTGAAACGGTAGAGGAAATTGGCGGTGAAATTCTCAAACTCTGTGTCGATGCAGGAGGAAGTTTATCGGGAGAACATGGTATCGGCGCGGATAAGAATTGTTATATGCCCTATATGTTTAATGAAATCGATTTGGAAACTATGCAGTATATTCGTACTGCCTTGAATAAAAAAGGACTAGCTAATCCTGGAAAGGTTTTTCCCACCCCCCGCAGTTGCGGTGAAGCAGCTAATGCTCAGAAGATGAAGCAATTTAAAGACGCTGAACTTTATTAATAATTTGTAAATCAGAAACTGTTCATTAAACAAAAATTAAAAGAGAAATGTAGTAGACTGACACAGCTAAAATAGTGCAATAAACTACCACGAAAAACAAGGACTATCTACTGCATATCAAAAACCCAAGAGTGTTGGTTAAGCAGACAAATCATCTGCGTTTATCTGTGTTCATCTTGGACTCTTCTAATGCAACATTTAAGGCGTGTCAGCCCAGTAGGTTGGGTTAGGCATAGAGATCTATTGAAAATATATGGTCGAGATATTAGTTCGCCGTCTTAGTCAGCGTTCCCATGCGCCCGCAGGTGGCGCGGGGTCTGACCGCTAATCCAACAAAATCAAAGCTTTAGAACTCCTTAAGATTTATTTGACACTCAGCTAATTAGTAAAAATAATCCTATGGCGATCGCGCCAAACCCCAAGACAAATGCCCAAAAGCGATGATAGCTATTGACTATCGTACCGCTGGCTGTTTGAATTTGAGCTAAGTCCATCCAAGGCATATTACCCCGACGAAACCAGCCTTGGGAGGTAACAGAAGCTCCAATTAGGTTTTGAACTCGTTTCATACCAAATAAGAAGTTACCAATTGGGCCAAAGCGAGAACTATAACGCAGGTATAACATTCCCGTTCTGTCCTGTATTTTGAGATCGGAACCAAATCGATAACCTGCTTGACCGCGACCAATCAGTTCTCCTTCTAGCTTAGCGGGTTTACCTCTAAGAGGACTGGCATAGGGGTCTGACATCAATTCCAAAACATTAGTTTTTGTGGCGTTTTTGTATTCGGGATACATTACAAAACCTTTAAAGCTCACTCCCGCACCAAAGCCAATTAGCGGACAGGCGATCGCCAGTAAAGGATTGGGAACTAGCGACATCGAAATTAAAACTAAGGCGACAACTATACCCACGATTATGCCAATCCCTTCAGAACAATACAGCACTAGATCTTGAGCAAAACTACCATAAAGACGTTTTTTATTGAGGTGTTTTCCCTCCCCAATTACTTTACCCAGATCGAATTCAATGGCTAATCCTAGTTGTTCGGCATAGGTACTTAAAGCGCGGACTCTTTTACCCGTTAAAGGATGGGTAGAATTCAATTCCATCCACCACCCCCAGGGGTTAAACATATCCCACAAAAAGACTCGACCAATTTTTTCAGGAGAAGAGGCAATACGATATGCCGTTCCCGTAGCGGTTGCAGCTTTAGGATCGTAAATCCCCAATGCCCTCGTTCCTTCTAGTAAACGACTCGGTTCTTCGGCTTTACTAGTTTCTTCGACAATACCATAGGCAATCTTGACCAAAGCACGGGATAAAGCATTGGGATTTCCTGTGGTTTCGGCAGCAAAGCGATCGGCAAAGTATTCTCTGACTCTTGATAGGTAGAGTAATAAATAAGAACCAATTAAATAAAAGATATAAGCGACTAAAGCAGCAGTTTGGAAAGCATCTTTAGACTTTTCACTACCCCTTCTACTCATGCGACGGGCAAAAGTAAAAATTAGATAGCAAATTTGAATTAAGGTAGAAGCAACAGTCATAACTGCAAAGTCCCAATGAACGATATGACCTAGTTCGTGAGCATATACCGCAGCTACCTCTTCATCATCTAGATAAGTAAATAATCCCTGACTCACTACTAACCGCGCACTATTGGGTAACGAACCATAGGTAAAGGCAGTTGGGTTTTGGTCGTCAATAATTCCCAGACGGGGTTGTTTAATCTTGTTATCGGCGCAGACTTTTTGAATTACTTCCGCAGTTTCGGGACTATAATTGGCAACTTCTGCTAAGGATACCCAGCGAGTTTGATAAAGCCACTTCTGACTTAGATCCATAAACCAGGGTGCGACAAAAAAAGCAACCAGATTAAAAATTAAGGTAATTGCGATTGAGATGACTAAACCCATACCAGGGTTTTCGCTGTCTAAAATCAATACTGTGGCTAAAACTAGCACTAACACCATCCCCCCAATTAGGGATAGAGTAACGACAGAGGCTAAGGCTAAATTACCACCGATACCTTTGGCTAAGAGTTTGATATTAGTTGCTGACGATCGCCTGGGTAAATCGTCCTGTATATCTTGATTCATAATCTCGATCTATATTTTTTTGAAATAACGGTTATTATTTATATGCTACACAGGGCGAATAGTTAACCTGTCATCTAGTCATAAAAATTGATTAAAAGTAAGGGTGCGATCGAGAAGCTAGTCTTACTCAACGGATGCTTACAAGATAAAAACAATTGTCATCAGTTAATCTCGATTGCAGTAGTATTTGTTCTTTAGCTTGGAGTCAAAATGTTTTTTTGAGCTACTGAAATTGATACAATTAAACTAGGTGAGAGGAGCATAGCCAAAAACTCAACTTGAGTTTTGGAGGTTACTCTGCTGAACTTAGATGAATACATCTTAAAAATTGAGAGAGGAGATTTTAGCTTTCAGGTTCTCCA
>JAAUYI010206278.1_pt1 | contig 11186 bp, 10 predicted proteins | sample 7278041 | NCBI WGS metagenome assembly JAAUYI01 (sample SAMN14350216, study PRJNA611818) | marine sediment metagenome | isolation source: surface marine sediment (0.6m) | place: French Polynesia: Moorea | collected 2018-08
GAAAGTTCAGCTAATCCTTTAAATCTTGGTAAAGCTTTCATTCCCCTTTTAAGCAAATTCTGTGCTTCTGAAGTTTGATAAAGTGCCTTCACCTTATTAATAAAATTATCTTTGCCAATTTGTTCTAATTTATCTAAATTGTTAGCTACTCCAGAAGCGATTAATTCAAAACTAGCGATAGAAAATTGCCCTTTAAACTTATCTTCATCTGAATTATATTTTTTAAAAGAATCGATTTCAAGTGTATTTTTTAGAAAATCAAACGTTCTTTTAAAAATCTCTATTTCTTCATCAATTTTAAAATCTGGGTCTGTGATCAGCTTTGCTGTTTGATCATCAATAAAATCCTTTAAAAGACTTGTACTCATTTGATATTCCTTGTAGTTTGTTTTCCCATGTTTGGCAATGAAAAATCTCAGGATTAATTCCATATGATATTCTTTTGCTAATTTATCTTGAGATAAGCACAAACATTTTGTAAAATTTTCATATTCTTTTAAATCATTTATCTTATCATAAAAACTTTCATCGAGCATGATAATCAGGCAATTTCTCATTTCCTGATCTTCTAGGTGTATACCTCCTGAGTTTAAACGTTTAAATAATTCATATTGAGACTGGAGACTATTCTCTGTCAGTATTATGTTTATATCTAATTTTGAGCGTCTAAATATTCTTTGTAAATCTTGAGGCAAATCATCCCATTTGGAATCTACTATTGATGGTAAGTATTCACATTCGGTTAACTTTAAAGGTTCTTTATCCTTTAAATTTCCAGTTAACTGCAGCAGAGTAGAAACTCTTTGAACTCCATCTACAATAGTCCATTGACCACTAGATTGTTGAGCAACAAAAATCTGAGGTATGGGTATTCCAATTAGAATAGACTCAATAAATTTAGTCTTTTGGTCATCATTCCAACGAAATAGTCGCTGAAAAGCAGGATTAAGGATTAAATCTTTATCTCGATACAAATTGATAATTTCACCAATAGACATACTATAGCTATCAGTCTTTATTTGTTGTCTAGCTATTTTTAACTCATTTAATAAAGTTTCTTGTTTATTCAATGTCTTTTCTTTCCATTTTGATGATTAATTTGCGGTTATTGTTCATAAGGACCAAGAAATCGATCGCCGTTAAAATGAATCATATGGGTTGGAGCTTCGGCAGTCCAAACTTCTGTTTCCCAAGAAATATCTGCTAAGTATTTAGCCATGGTTTTGCGATCCGGAAAAGCAGTCACATAAATCAAACCAGGGGTTGCTTCAGCAAAAAGTTTAGCTAGTTCCCTATGACGTTTACTATCTACAGCACCGTGACTGGTAACAGATTCAATCAATAATAACCAATCTTTCTCAGGCCAGTAAAGAATAACATCTGGTAACTTCCCTTTTTGCTCGACTATAACACCTAACTCAGCCAACCTTTCTGGTTTGAAAAAGTCCTTCTTAGCTCCTGTATCCCCTAGATAAATAACTTCCGAACCAGGTACAAAACGAGGACCAAATTCCATCACAATATCCCTTATCAACTGACTGTGATTTCCTGGACTGAGCTTAATCTCCGTGCCATCATCCAATGTCAAAGGAATCATCTCCATTTCTCGTTCTTTGGCATACTGAGTGAGAGGGGTGCTGAGGTTTCCTCAGCATACCCAATCGAAGCTTTAGTGATCAAAGTCTCTCTATGTTCCAGCCAATCTGCTAACGCTGTTTCCCATTCATTAGTACCGTATTTAACCAACATATCAAAAAGTTCAGTAGTGATTTGATAACAAGCTTTGGGGCTGTTCACAGGGCGATCTGGTCGATCTGGATTGTACAAACAAAGTCCACCATCAATAAACTGATGAAGCGTTTGCCGTCGGAAAGTTTCACGAGTATTAGGCGCGTATTTTTTGCCATAGAATTCTTCACACCAATTCATAATTGGGGTTACACCAATCATCGGTCGTTCCAAATCGCTCCACGAACCATTTGCTTTAAGATCGATTAAAGATAATAGAGTGAGTGCAGAACGCTCATTTTGCTGCGCTCTGGGCATTCCCAACAAAGCTAATATCTCTAATGCTTGGTCAATCTTTTCTTGAACAGTCAGAGGATTATCGTTATTACCTACCATTTTTGCTAGTTGCTCTTCTAATATTTCATCAATTTGTTTTTGTGATAAATTTGCACTATGAGCTTTATTCCCCAACAACTTCAACGTTTTTAAATCTGGGTAACGAATAGCTCTCAAGTCAGTAGCATTTACCTGAGTATGCCCACCAAACAATCGATAGTATTTATCTAGCAAGGTACTGTTTAGATAAACATACAAACCGAGAGCAACATCTTTGGCAAAACCTTGTTTAGAATCGTGGAAAACATTCAGCTTGTTATCAAAACCAATTAATTCACCAGGTAATGAGCCATCGTAATATGCAGCGACAATTCTACGTTTCTCTTCCTTACTACTAAATCGTTTGACAATTACGAAATTACCTGAATTTTTCCAAAGCCAACTTCTTGACTTACTAGATACCGAGATGGCATTGGGCTTTTTAGAATTTTTAGGATAGTTTACTACTTTATCTAAATGAGTCGAATAGATCAAAGGAACAGCACCACTTCCTAAGTTTTGTCGTAAATCATCCTTTAATCTAAAATCTACTACTGCACCAGTGCTAACTTGAATTCCTAGAGCTTCTAATGTGGAGTTGAGACAAGATAACCTGTCTATTACTGCTTGATCTCGTTCATTAGCTGCAATATGGATAAATTGTCGTTTATCATTCGGTTTAACTATTGAGGAAAAGGGAACTGTACGAGTGGTTTGATCGGTTGCTGTAATGCTTTGGGTTTCTTTATCAATTTCAAAGTCAGCACTAGGACTAGATGTAATTTTTACTGTCTGCTGTTTAACTCCTTTAATTAAGTGAATGATGATGTTTTCTTGGAGTACATCATTATCTGCGAATACTAAAGAACGCGAATCAAAAATATGTATCTGCTTAATAGCTGTTTCACGAAGCAGAAATTCACGAAATGGTTGATAATAAACACCATTACAAAACGATCTAGGAATAATTGCTACTAATTCCCCATCTATTTCCAGTTGCTGTATAGAAAGTGCAACAAACCCCGTATAAAGATTTACGGTTTCTATGAAAACACTTTTCAAAGCTTTTCTGTGTTCGCTCGTAGATGCTATTTTTTTGTAGGGTGGGTTCATAATGACGTGACTATAGCCACCTTTATTGGCAAATAACCCTACATTTTTTGTCTTATTAAAAATCAAGTCATCTAAGATAAAATTTACGTCAATTAAGACATCATGTTTTTCACATTTTTCAACGCATAGTGCCAGAGTTTCATCAATAAAAGGTTGGATGACTGAATCCATATCAAAAGCATCGATATTGATAGAGTTTATTTTTTTTCTTCTCAAAGACTCATCAACAAAAGCTGCCGTTAGTGATCCTGAACCACATCCAGGATCGAGCAGAGAGATATCTCCCTCAATTTTATTGAACAAGGAAGCCATATATAAACTTATAGAATAAGGGGTAAAGAATTGCCCTAATGTTGATTTGACTTCCGGATTCAGCTTTGAAGTGGCTTTTATTCTTAGTAATTCAGCAGCATGAAGAACATTCAAGTTGTTTCGCCAATATATTAAGATATCTGAATATGGCGTTGAGCCAAGATACATCTAAAATTATGCCATATCTCTCGGAAACTATTAATAAATAAAGATATAGCATTTCCTGGACTCATGAGATACACCTAATATTCAACTCTTGAACTCCCGAACTCCTAACTCCTAGAACTAGAAGAGTTTGTCCCTCACAAGTATGGGAACTGCTATAATGAAATCTAAAACAGTCAAAGTCAAAAAAATATCTCTTGCCTCTTCCGTATCAAAACTAGCTAATTTTCAACAAGGTGCGGGATTTAGTTAAAGCTAATTGAATACGAACGCAAACCCCTAATTCTGGCTCGGTTTCTAACTGCTGTTCTAACCTGTGAACAATCGAATTAACTAATATTTCTTGATCCACAGAAACTGCCAAATTTTCTAATCCTACCACCGCAGCATAACGCACCACCCACTCAGGGTCATCTAACACCTTAAATAACGTCTCAATGGTTTGTTTTTGCCCCTTAAACACCTCTGAATCGAGTAACTTAGCCCATTGTATATAACCGAGTCCTTTCGCAGCAGAACGGCGCACACTCATGGAAAAATCTTTTAACGCAGTCTCTTGAAGATGATCTAAGGCTGAAGGATGGCCAATACCAGCTAACGCCCGAGTAGCCCAAGCCCTTGCCCCATAATTGTAACCATCTATCTGCTCCAGGAGATGAGGAACACTCACATCTCCTAAATTAATTAGCCCTTCCACCGCCGCCACGGCAGCCCCAGGATTATTGTATCCCAACGCCTCAATTAACGTTGGGATAGCCAGTTCATGGCCACTCTCAGACAAAGACTCAACTGCTTCGAGTAAAGCATCAGAGGAGTCAGCCTTTGCGACTCCTTCAATTAAACCTTGAATGTCTTGATCTTCCATTATTCATTGAGACCTAATAACCGTTTTGTATGGACCACTGCCACAACTATTACCGTATCACCATCCACACGATAGATCACACGGTAAGTATAAGCAGGTTGATCTCGAAGGGTCATACTATCCCCTTCAGCAATCAACTCCCCTGTTAACGGATTGTCCTCCAACTGATTCGTAGCATCCAAAATCTGGCGCACTACCGCAGCAGCATAGGAAGGAGAATCACGGGCGATATAGGTCGCAATGGAATCAACATCTTCTACCGCTTTAGAAGACCAAATCACTCGATAAGCCATTTACTTAGTAGTCCCTCGACTTCCTCTTGTTGTAATATGGGTTCGCGTTCAGCGACCTGTAATCCTTGACGGATTTTTTCAAGAACATACAAATGATACTGGATATCTTCAATTGAACAATCATCTGGTAATTGATTCAAGATCGATTGGATTTTTTCTTTAATGCTATTCATAGGGATGATTAACGTAATCTTTAATCTAAGGTTAGGGATACTATCGGATTATATAGAAAATCTTTTTTTTTATCTTACCCACACTTCTCCGTAACTTCCCTCAAGAGATTTACGGTAAATGCGGTAAAGGCTCTGGTAAGGGGACGGAAATTATGGATACAATATCTTAGATTGCAGAATATCCTCGGTAGTTTCTTAAAATTTCTTAACAAAACGAATGCAAATCAGAAGACGACCCCCCAACCCATCGGTAGAAGTTGATATCTTACGTTATCAAGTGCCTGATCCCAACGGAAAAGCTAACCATATCCTGGAAGAAATCGTTTGGCACAAGGAAAAAGAAGTGGAACGAATGCGGGAACGTCTTTCCTTGTTAGACTTACGAAAACAAGAGCAAAGTGCGCCACCGGCTAAGGATTTTTTAGGGGCCATTGCTCAAGAGAAAACCCAACCAGCTTTGATCGCGGAGGTCAAAAAAGCGTCTCCTTCTAAGGGAGTGATTCGAGCAGATTTTGATCCGGTGGCCATTGCTCAAGCTTATGTTAAAGGAGGGGCCAGTTGTCTTTCAGTGTTGACGGATAGTAAATTTTTTCAAGGCAGTTTTGAGAACCTGGCGTTAGTGCGTCAAGCAGTGGATATTCCCTTATTGTGCAAAGAGTTTATTATTTATCCCTATCAAATCTATTTAGCAAGGGTAAAAGGGGCCGATGCTATCTTATTGATTGCTGCTATCCTGAAAGACTCAGATTTACAATATTTCATCAAAATTATTCGTAGTTTAGGCATGACTCCTTTAGTAGAGGTTCATTCTTTAGAAGAAATGGATCGGGTATTAGGGATTGAAGGGGTATCTTTAATTGGCATTAATAACCGTAACCTAGAAACTTTTGAGGTAACTTTAGAAACCACCAGAAACTTATTAACAGCCCGTCAGGATCAAATAAAAGAGCGAGGTATTCTTATTGTTAGCGAGTCTGGTATCCATACCTCTGAAGATTTGCAAACCGTTAAAAATGCGGGAGCAAATGCTGTTTTAATTGGAGAATCTTTAGTTAAGCAAGATGATCCAACTAAGGCGATCGCTGATTTATATTCCACAATAATATCTTGAGGCAGGAGGCAAACCCCCCCTTATCCCCCCAAGGGGGGAAGGGCAGAAGGCAGGAGGGAAAATTTTTAGATGTTTCCCTCAATTGAAAATTGCTATGGCATGACAAAAATATATCAATATATTTCACTCTTATTCTTAATTTTTATTTGAAGAAATATTGTTGTAACTTTAATGTGTAGTGCTATTGTTGGAGATGGCTCTGAATTTGTTGAGGAGAATGATTAGCATCTATAGTAATCACTAGATCAACAAGATTAGGATTTTGTGCTAATGGTGTTATGAATAGTTGAGGATGTAAAGCTTTCCAGAAATAGTTAACAAATGCTTCTATTTCTTCATTATTCATGCCTGTTTTTCCTGATAATTTCATTTTTTGTTCTGCTTCTTTGCGCCATTTTTTACTTAAAGTATAATCTTTAGGATAGAGAATAATGAGGCGATCTAATTGTTTCCACAAGGGTAGGTAAGCTTTTAAATTTTCATTGATATCTTTAGCAAATTGTTTATCTTCTTTCGTTTTAATGGGTAATGGTGCATCATTCAATTGAGTTGTATTAATAGGTTGAACTCCTAGAAACCAGCCTTCAAATAAGATAATATCAGCTTTATTAATCATGTCTGGTTTTATTCTATCTCCTTGACCATTCCATAAAGATTTATCAAAACGTGGAATAGAAATAGGTTGTAAATAATTAGGATCTTTTAATTGATTTAAAATGTTAATTGCTAATTCTACATCATGGGTTCCTGGGGGACCACGCCAAATAAAACGCGGATCAATTTCTTTCAATTTCTGACGTTCATTGTAGGTTTTATAGAAGTCATCAATAGAAATAGTAAGAGTTGTATATCCTAATTGTTTTAAGATGATACAAAGAATATGTGAGAGAGTTGTTTTTCCTGTTCCTTGTCCGCCCAAAATTCCTTGGATTAAAGGAGTGTTTTTTTTTCTTTTTTCTTGACTTAATTGGATGGCTAAAGGTAGCCATAACTTCCATAAAAGGGACATTATGTCAAGAGAATTAAAGCCTAATTTCTGACAATATTCATGGACTAAACAATAACTTTTTTTCCATAAAGCAAGACGATTTTTTATTTTTTTTCTTCCATTTTCTGCGGTTATATTAAATAGATTACAAAAAGATTTATTGTTTAATTCTTCCTGTAATAAAATATCTATTTCAGAAGAAGATAAAAAACATTTTTGATTGATTTTTTCTAGTAACTTAATCGATTCCATTATTTTTATAGTTATTTAAGATCCCAATTTCAGGGCTTCAATATATAAACTATAAGTTACCCCAATTTTAAAAAGATTGAGAATGTCGAGACTTAGCGATCGCCCCTCTTTTTTATTTCGACTATAGGCAATTCTACTAATTCCTTCAGTAAAAATTAGCAAAAAAATGCCTATAGTAATATCCCAATAAGCTTCTTGTCCTGCGGTAATAGAAACAGCTTGACCGACAAAAAATCCCAGAAGAAGACTAATTAAACTTAAAGAAATACGTCGCCAAGGATTACTAAACGTTTTATTAAACTTGGTTTGAGTAACTTCTACTAACGTATTTAATCTGGTTCTTTGCATAGGTTAGATTCCTTCATTTTGTTCTCTAATTATCGATCCAAACGATCTAATAAATATAAACCCACAACAATACCAGCAAAGTGACATAAAATGGTATGAGTATTAGCAAGAAGTAATAAAATTTCGCTAGGAGTGGGTAACTTACTGGTATCATAAACCGCTGCACCTTGAGGAATATTAGAGAGTTTCCGCCATAAAATACCAACAAACCCTTCTGCACCAATAATTGACAGGAAAATACCCACCAAATTAGATAATAAACCCGCTCGAATTAATTGTAATGTAGATGATTTTCTAGGCCGTGATTTTGCATCAGGGTTTCGCATCAATTGAGCAATTTTTTTGTAACGAAAACAAATTAAAATACTAATAACCAGTGCAATAACTCCAGCAATAGAACAAAACACACTAAAAGAAGTTCCTTCGGTGGATTTTTCTTGGGCAACTAAACCAGCTAAGGCCAAGAATAACAGCGCGGCCGCTAATACCCCTAATATTAACTGTCCCCAGAAACCGATATTTCCTGACCATTGTAAAATCGTTGCAGCACGTTTAACATTGGGGGGAAGGGGTCGAGAGATTTCGTAGTTTTGACTCATAATCTGATGGTGAAAACTATGCCAGTTTTAACTCAATGGATTCTTCTTTATAATGACACAGGTGAACTCAAGAAAAAAAATTCCCCAGGTTATGTCATTTTATGGATTGACAGTCATGACATACTATGATAGGCAAAAATATTACCGTATTTTCCCATAAAGAAAGGGAGGTTTCAGGGTAATCTATAAGTTATAGCAGTTGAAGTCTGGGTGTTTAAATAAGGCTCTTATATTTCAGGTAAATACACCTTTCCTAATCACTCGCTTTTGCTATCACTCATCACAACCAAAGAGATTAAAATTTATAATGGCTCATCCTCTATACGTTGCATTTATTTGGCATCAACATCAACCTTTGTATAAATCCCGCGAAGCCATTGATGACCCCAATGGACAGTATCGTATGCCCTGGGCCCGCTTACACGGTGTCAAAGACTATTTAGACCTAATTCTTGTTTTAGAAGAGTTCCCCAAGCTACATCAAACCGTTAATCTTGTTCCTTCTTTAATGTTACAGTTAGAAGATTATAGCCGAGGAAACGCCCTCGATCGCTACATGGCTTTGAGCTTAACCTCTGCTATTGATCTAACGGATGAAGATAAAGGATTTATTTTTGACCACTTTTTTGATGCTCACCATCGCACCTTAATCGATCCCTATTATCGTTATTCTCAATTGAATATGCAAAAGCACGATAAAGGCCGAGAATGGTGTATGGACAATTGGACTGTGCATGATTATAGTGATCTTTTGGCTTGGCATAACTTAGCTTGGATCGACCCCATTTTCCGAGAAAAAGACCCTGAAATTGCTGTTTGGTTTGAAAAAGGAAAGGGATTTTCTTTAGGAGATCGTCAGAAAATTATCGCTAAACATCGGGAAATTATTAGTCAAATTATCCCTCAACACAAAAAAATGCAGGATTCTGGGCAGTTAGAATTAATGACGACTCCCTATACTCATCCTATCCTTCCTTTACTAGCAGATACAGACTCAGGACAGGTCGCTATTCCTGAGATGCAATTACCAGAAAAACGCTTCCAATATCCTCAAGACATTCCTTGTCATTTGCGTAAAGCTAAACAAATGTATCGCGATCGCTTTGGACAGGAACCCAAAGGACTCTGGCCTTCTGAACAGTCGGTTAGTCCTGCTATTTTACCCTATGTGGCTCAAGAAAAGTTTAGCTGGTTGTGTTCCGATGAATCGGTTTTAGGTTGGAGTGTGGAACATTATTTCTATCGAGATGAAACCGGAAACGTTTGTGATCCCCATAGAATGTATCTTCCCTATCGCTTAGAAACGGAATACGGAGATTTAGCCATTGTCTTCCGCGATCACCGTTTATCGGATTTAATTGGCTTTAGTTATAGTGGTATGGAACCCCGTCATGCAGCCTCTGATTTTCTGGGTCATTTACAAGCCATTTCCCGTTCTTTAGTGGAACGTCAAGAAAGCGAAGAAACCTCCCTCGAAGATCCCTGGTTAGTCACCATTGCGTTAGATGGGGAAAATTGTTGGGAATATTATCCCGATGATGGGTTACATTTCTTAAGAGCGTTATATTCTCAGTTAAGTGAGATTGATGATATTGAATTAGTGACGGTTTCGGAATTTATTGAGAAATTTCCACCGAAAGCAGAAATTCCGGCACACAAGCTACACAGTGGTTCCTGGGTAGATGGTAGTTTTAGCACTTGGATCGGCGATCCGGTGAAAAATAAGGCTTGGGACTTATTAACTGAGGCCCGTGATATGATGGCGAAACATCCAGAAGCCACTGAACAAAGTAACCCTGAAGCTTGGGAAGCATTATACGCGGCTGAAGGATCAGACTGGTGTTGGTGGTTTGGGGAAGGCCATTCTTCCAGTCATGGGGCTTTATTTGATGAACTCTACCGTGAACATTTACGGGGGGTTTATTCAGCTTTAGGAGAACCCATTCCTGAGAATTTGTATGAACCCTTAGACGATCATACCAAAAAAGGCGATCGCGCCCCTGAAGGCTTTATTCAACCAGTGATCGATGGGTATCCCGATGAACAAGACTGGGAAAAAGCCGGACGGATCGAAATTGGGGGTTCAACAGGAACCATGCACAAAGCAAGTACCGTACAGCGCATTTATTACGGTACAGATCATCTCAATTTTTATCTACGGTTTGATGTGAAAACAGGGGTACAACCGGGTCGAGATTTACCCAATGAGTTACATTTACTTTGGTATTATGCGGATACGGATGTATTTACCAGTACAGTTCCTTTAGCGGATGTTCCGGATGAAGCCCCAGTTAACTATACTTTCCATCATCATGTGGGTATTAATTTGGTTACTCAGTCCGCTTGGTTACAGCAGGCTTGGCATAGTAATGACTGGCATCCTAAAAATCATCGCATTGAAGTGGCATTTAATCAATGTTTAGAAATTGCTGTTCCTTGGAGTGATCTACACCGTGAACCGGATGCCTGGTTGCATTTAGTGGCTATTTTTGCCGATCATGGTAAATTCCGTAGCTTTTTACCCGAAAATCAATTATTGGCTTTGAAAGTTCCTTAAAAGTAGGCAGGGGTTAAAAGACAGTCCGCAGGAAGATTAATACTTACTTATCAAGTATTATTATCAGGAATGAGTTGTTTGGGGGCTAAAGAACCCTATTTTAGCCCTTTTTTATTCCTTACTGCCTTCTTACTCTAATTATTAGCTGTTTTTGTTTTTAATCCTTCCTAAGTTGACTGTTGGGTTTCGTTACCTCAACCCAACCTACAAGATTGCGATCGCACTAACCCATCAGTTTCAGCGATCGCACTACCTATCAAAAATAACTGAGATTACTATTTCGTGCCTCCAAAAATCCCACTTCTTC
>JAAUYI010018826.1_pt1 | contig 11185 bp, 7 predicted proteins | sample 7278041 | NCBI WGS metagenome assembly JAAUYI01 (sample SAMN14350216, study PRJNA611818) | marine sediment metagenome | isolation source: surface marine sediment (0.6m) | place: French Polynesia: Moorea | collected 2018-08
GGCGCCCCCTTCACCAGCCCGGCTCCCGAGAGATTGACGTGGGTGCCGCGACCCTCCTGATTCGGAAACGCCACCGCCACCTTGGCGGCGGCGGCCTGATCCTCAGGCTTGTCGACGGCGGCGATCATCTGGCCCAGATAGTAGGAGTTGACCACCGCCACGTCGCCTTCGCCGGCGGCGACGGCGCGAATCTGGTCGCGATCTCCACCCTGGGGCTTGCGCGCCATGTTGCCGACCAGCCCGGTGCACCAGGCCTCGGCGTCGGCCTCACCGTGGGCCGCCACGATCGATCCCATCAAGCTTTGATTGTAGATATTGCTCGAGCTGCGGATCAGCACCCGCCCTTTCCACTCGGGTTTGGCGAGATCCTCATAGCTGCCGATCTCGCCCGGCTGCACCCGATCCTTGGCGTAAACGATGACCCGCGCCCGCTTGGTGAGGCCGAACCACAGGCCGTCCGGATGACGCAGATGCTCCGGGATTCGCTGGTTCAGCACCTCGGACTGCACCGGTTCGAAGATACCCTCCAGCTCCGCCTGGTGGAGACGACCGGCGTCGACGGTGATGAAAAGATCGGCCGGGCTCTGTTCGCCTTCGCGACGCAGGCGCTCGAGCAGAGCGGCGGACTTGCCGGAGGTGATGTTGACCTTGATGCCGGTCTGTTTCTCGAAGTCCGCGATCAACGCCTCGTCGGTGTCGTAATGGCGGGCCGAGTAGACGTTGACCACCTGCTCGCCGGTGGCGGTCGCCGCGGATTCCGGCGCCGGTTCAGCAGGCTCCTTGGCCTGACAGCCCAGAAGCGCTGGAATGAGCAGGAAGACGGTCAGGAGTCGGCGCATCGTGATGGCGACTCCATCGAAGGGTTGCAGCTGTCTCACCATATCTTTCTCCAAGAGGTAGCTGATCTCGCGAAGGGGAATTAGCAGTCAACGATAGCGGATCAACGATAGAGGCAGGGCTGCTCGTTTGCCTTGACGTGCGTCATTGACCTGAATCAAGCCAAGAACCCGCATTTTCGCCCGGAAGTGGAACGGGCGACTTGATCTAGATCAATGACCTCAGTCAAGGACAAGCCTGAAAGGGCCGTCTACCATCTGTCTCAGTCAACTCGTTGGCAGCTTCGTCGACGTTGGAAATCGTGTCCAAAACGCCACAGGAGAGTGCGTAGGTGAAGCTCAAATCGCGTTGCTGCAAGAAATACGCCCGCAAAGCCAAGGCCTGCAAGGGCTGTCCGGTCATCGCGATTTTGAGCAAGAGTGAGCGGCGGAAAAAGCTGAGCAAGGCGAAGAAGAGACTGCGCAAAGCCTGACCCTTGAAATTCGACCAGACTTTTCCCCATAATCCGCCACCATGTGCCACGCCTGCGCCGCCGATCACGAATCCGCCCTGGTCTGTCGGGAACGCTTTCCCGACTACCTGCACCAGCTCTACCTCTTCCGGGGTCTTTCTGAGGAGAACCTGGAGAAGATCGTCTGCAGCCTGCGCGTCCAGCGCCTGACGGATGGCCAGTGGCTCTACCGCGAAGGCGACAAGGCCAGCCGCTTCTATGTCCTGCGCAAAGGCCAGGTCGCGCTCTTCCGTCAATCGCCCGAGGGCCGGGAGTCGGTGATCGCAATCGTTGGCCTCAACGAAGTCTTCGGCGAAGAGCTGCTGGTTCTGGAGGACGCTCGTCACGACGTCCACGCCAAAGCGATCGGCCCCTGCACGCTGCTCAGCCTCGATCGCCGGACGTTCCGCTCGTTGCTCAACGAGTCGGTCGAGCTCTGCCAGCGAGTCATGACCACCCTCCACCGGCGCCAGCAGATGCTGCTCGATCACATCGAGCGGCTGACCCTACACGACGCCACCCAGAGGCTGATCGCTTACCTGCTCGACCGCACCAACGACGAGGACGGCCCCAAAAGGCTTCGGCTGTCGATCCCGAAAAGCACCCTGGCGTCGCATCTCTCGATCCAGCCCGAGACCCTGTCGCGCATCTTCACCCGGCTCAAGGACTGTCAACACTTGCGCCAGGAGGGTGACGACCTGGTGCTGTTCGAGACCGAGGACCTGCGCGCCGGAATCGGTTGTTCCCAGTGCCACCTGAGGTATTGGGGATGCCCGGGGCCGGCCGGCGTCGAGGCGACAGTTCAGCTCCCGACGACCCCTTCTTGGCCTTCGGCCAACTTGCCAAGGCCGAGCTAGTACGACATCCCCCAAAGTTCTGTCCGGGTGTGTGCTTGGCTCAAGAAAGCTGAGCCGCCTTCGGGCTGCCGAAGGCCGGACCTGCTCGCCGGGACGCCAGAGAGGAGCAGATTGTAAGTCGGATTGCCAATCTGCCCCTTGCAGACTAGACTGGCGCATGATTCCCCGCAATCTGGCACCCCGAATACGCGACTTGGCGACCCGTTGGCCGGTGGTGACCATCACCGGGCCCCTAGGCCCTGCTCAGGTCTCTCGACCGATTCAAACGATATCGGGTGCACACGGCGCACCGATGCACACCCTACTCTTGCACCGATGCACACCCTACTCTTGAGGGGCCGCGCAGAAGCTGCCACGGTCTCATAATCCGACCGGCAACGGCCGGCGAATTCACTGGGTACCGGAAGGCAGGGGGAGCAACTTGCCAACCTTTCAAGCCTCGGATAGGCTCGCACGGGTTCTGTTGACAGGACCGACCGCGGCGGCCAGCCGCCCGCGCCCCGCCCGGTCACGGGCTCGTGTTGGGCGCCCCCTGTCAAGAGCCTATCGAGATGTTCTAAGCCTGAAGGGACCGTCGCACTCAACCCTCTGCTGAATGAACGCGGAGGCTCATCCAACCTGCACCTGAGGAGACCAGATGTCGCAGGATCCATTCGGACAGAAAGTCAACATTCCAAAATTCGAGCCGCCCAAGGTGCCTTCGGGCGTCGCCAAGTGGGCGATCATCGCGATTGCCGCGATGGCGCTCGTATCCTCGGCCTTCTATCAGGTCGAGCCCGACGAGGTCGGTGTGGTGCTGCGCTTCGGCGTCCACATCAAAAACACCGAGCCCGGCCTGAGGTGGAAGATTCCGCTGGTCGACAGCGTCACCCGGATCCCGGTCCAGCGCCAGCTGACCGCGGAGTTCGGATTCGAAACGCCGCGCGCCGGTATACCGCTCCAGTTCTCCCGCGACGAGCTCTCCGGTCAGTCCAACATGCTCACCGGCGATCTCAATGCCGCGGTGGTCGAATGGGTGGTGCAGTACCGGATCGTCGATCCGGTGGCCTTCCTGTTCAAGGTGCGCAACGCCCAGGAGACCTTTCGCGACATGTCCGAGGCGGTGATGCGCGAAGCGGTCGGCGACCGCACGGTCAACGAGGTGATCACCATCGGCCGTCAGGAACTGTCGGCGGTGGTACTCGAAGAGCTCCAGGAGCTCAGCGATCTCTATGAGACCGGCATCCAGGTCGAGCAGGTAGTGCTCCAGGACGTGACGCCGCCGGGCAAGGTCAAGCCGGCGTTCAACCAGGTCAACGAGGCTGAGCAGGAGAAGTCGAAGCTGATCAGCCAAGCACAGTCGGAGTACAACAAGGTGGTGCCGCGAGCCCGCGGTGAAGCCGAACAGAGGATCCTGGCCGCCGAGGGTTACGCGGTCAAGCGGGTCAACGAGGCCAAGGGTGACGCGGCACGCTTCGTCGCCCTCTACGAGGAATACCGCAAGGCGCCCGAGGTGACGCGCAAGCGCATCTACCTCGAGACCATTCGCGAGATCCTGCCCAAGGTCGGCAACAAGGTGGTGGTCGACGAAGACGTCCGCAGCGTGTTGCCGCTGCTCAATCTCGGTAGCGGTAGTGGCGGTATCCGGCCCCCTGCCCGATCGACCCAGGAAGGGGGTGGATCATGATCCGCACGCTCGGAGGTTTCGTCGCTCTGCTCATCGCCCTGGTGGTCGCCACCGCGGCCTACGTCGTCCCCGAGGGCCAGCAGGTGGTCATCACCCGTTTCGGCAAACCGATCGGCGAGCCTTCGTCTGAGCCGGGGCTGAAGTTCAAGATGCCGTTCCTCGACAAGGTCCGGGTCTTCGAGAAGCGCTTCCTGGAATGGGACGGCAAGGTCACCGAGATTCCCACCAAGGAGAAGCGCAACATCCTGGTCGACACCTACGCCCGCTGGCGGATCACCGATCCGCTGGTCTTCCTGCAGCGTTTTCAGGTCGAGCGTCGAGCCCAGGCCCGGCTCGACGGCATCCTCAACGGCGAGACCCGCGACGCGGTGGCGCGCCACGATCTGGCGGAGCTGATCCGCACCACGGATCGCGAGGAGGAGGTCGACGAGACCCTGCTTCAGGAAGAGGCCGGCAGCGGCCTGCAGCCGATCGAAGTCGGTCGCGAAGCGATTCGGCAGGAGATCCTGGCCAACGCCCAGGCCCGCGTCGCGGACTTCGGCATCGAGATTCTCGACGTCCAGTTCAAGCGCATCAACTACGTCGAAGACGTGCGCACGAGCGTCTATGAGCGGATGATCGCCGAGCGTCGCCGGATCGCCGACCGCTTCCGGTCGGAGGGTGAAGGTGAAGCCTCGCGTATCCGCGGTGACAAGGAGCGCGCGCTTGAGGAGATCCAGTCCGAGGCCTACCGCAAGGCGGAGGAGATTCGCGGTAAAGCCGACGCTGAAGCGACCGAGATCTACGCCCAGGCCTACAATCAGTCGTCGGACTCGCGGGCTTTCTATGAGTTCTTGAAGACCATGGAAAGCTACAGCGAGACCTTCGACGAGGAGACCTCGGTCGTGCTCTCGACCGGCGGTGACTTCTACAAGTACCTGGTCTCAGACGACGGACGGTAACGGTCCGCCTCGCCCAGGGCTCACGCCCTGGGCGAGGCGGGACACTCACGCCAGTTCGGTCGTAGGGTACGCATCGCGCACCGCGGAGCGCCGGGCGCACACTACCCCACTACCCTAGGGGAGTCCCAGCGAATCCCAGGACTCTTTCGAAGGTCCAGAAGGCGGCCAGGATTCCGAGAGCCCAGGCGACTGCTGAACGGGTAGCGCGGGGTGCCACGGCTTTCGCCCCAGGCACGAGCGCTCGGCTCAACCCGGCCGCGCCGCAGACCACCAGGATGAAAGCCAGCTGACCGACCTCGACTCCGAGGTTGAACGACACCAGCCCGAGAACGATCTCGGAGCGCTGGATGCCGCTCTCGACCAAGGCGCTGGCAAAGCCAAGACCGTGGAGCAGGCCGAAGATCAACGTCAAACCGATGCCGTGACGTGAACGCCCGTCGCGGAGCAATGCCTCGCGGGCGACGAAGGCGATCGACAGGGCGATCGAAGCTTCGACCGGTGGAGAAGGCAGGCGCGCCAAGCCGAGAACCGCCGCCGCCAGGGTCAGCGAGTGGCCGAGGGTGAAGGCGGTCACCAGCTTCGCCAACTGCCAGCCGCGAGCGATCAGGCACAGGCCGAGCACGAACGCCAGATGGTCCCAGCCGAGGAGTATGTGCTCGACTCCGAGTATCAAGTAATGCCCGGCGGCTTCAGCAGCCCCGCGGCGTTCGGCGCGCAGCCGGCTGATGGGAATCTCGATCGAGCCGCCGCCTTCGAAGTAGTGCCCGGCGGTGGCGCCGTCAGCCCAACGGGCGGCGACGAAGGCCCCTTCGCGACGCCAGGGCAGGTTCAAGACGTCGCCGGTGCCCAGCGGCGCATCGCAGCGCACGTCGAAGACGGCCAGCTGCACCATCGCTTTCAGCCGAATCGACGGTTCGCCGGCCGTGCAGCCCTCCGGCAGGACCGGAGGCACGGCCTCCAGGCTCGAGGGCAGCCTGGCTTCCAGCTGGTATCGACCCGGCTCGAGCTCGAGAAGCTCGACTCGAGCAACGCCGAGGTCGTGCGCGGTCGCTACGGGCGCCAGAACCAGCGCCAGGACCAGCGCCGGAGCCAGAAACGCCAGTTGTGACCTCATCTGCCCATCTCCGGTGCCTCGACGATCACGCGGTAGCGTTGTCGAAGCTCTGCGACTCGGCGTTCGTGAGCCCGGCGCCGCCAATCGTCGTCCCAGTCTTGCTGCAGCCTGGTTTCGATAGCCTGTCGAGACACTTCTTTCGGCGGATGCCGGGCCGTCACCCGCACGAAGTGGAAGCCGCGCCCGGAGGCCAGGGGACCGTGCCACGAGCCGGGCTCAAGCGCCGGCAGCTGGCGAGCCAGGACGGCGCCGAAGCCGTTCGCCAGCTCGGCTTCGGTGATCTCAGAGAAGCTGCCGCCAAGCCAGAAGCGATCACCCAGGGATCCTGGCGGCGCGCCGGCAGCGAGGGCTTCGAGGACGCTCTCGGGATCGGCCGGCTCGGTCTCGAAGAAGGCCTGCTCGAAGCTGATCGACGATGGCGCGAGGTAGCGCTCACGGTTCGCCCGATAGAAAGCATCGAGCTGCTCGATGCTCGGCTCGGGCGGCTCTTCAACCTCGAGAAAGAACATCTTGCTCACCAGGCGATGGCGGATCTTGCCGTCGCGCCGGGCGAGCCCGCGGGCCAGGGCCTCGCGCACCAGCACCTCCTCGTCGACGAAGTCGTCGACCAGCTCCAGGCGCTCCGCTGCCTCGAGGCGGCGACCCAGGATCTGCTCGCGCTCTTCGACCAGGCTCTCGACCATCTCCGGCGTCACCCGGACGGCCTCTTCGTCCGGCGGCGCCACCGCGCCGTAAAGGGCGAAGAGGGCGCCGGCCGCCAGCGCGAACTGCGCCAGCGGCTCGCCACAGACCAGACTCCATATCCGACCCACGGCGTTACTCCTTGTCACCCTCGGGCAGTTGCTCCAAGTTGCTACCGTCGTCGACGGTTTCCGGATGGCGGTAATCAGGTTCAGTGATGCCCTTGCGACGCAAAGCGACGCCGTCCAGGCAGCTGTGCAGAATGCGACTGGCGGCCTGGATCGTGCGGTAGGTGGGGTCGGATTCGGGCTTGAGCTCGACGATGTCGAAACCGACGACGTTGGATTCGGCGCACAAGCGTCGGACGACAGTCATCGCCTGGATGGTGGTGATGCCCCCCGGCTCGGGGGTGTAGGTGCCTGGCATGTAGGACGGATCCACGACATCGATGTCGAAGGAGATGTGCAGGTATTCGGCACCGTCCTGGGCCTCGTCGATCACGTCCTCGAGCACCGCGTCCCAGCCCCGTTTTTCGATCTCCACCATGGTGTGGTAGCGCATGCGGTGCTTGCGCATCCACGCCAGCCCGTCTTCGTCCATGTAGTAACCGCGCAGGCCGACCTGGATGTAATTCTTGCCGTCGACGTAGCCGTCTTCGATCAGCCGGTAGACCGGGTTGCCGTGGGTGTAGGTATGGCCGAAACCGCCGGAGGTGGTGTCGGCATGGGCGTCGAAGTGGATCACGCCGACGTTGCCCTTGCCGTAGACGTCGGTCAGGGCCGCGACGTTGGGAAATTCGAGGGCGTGGCTGCCACCGACGATGAACGGGATCGTGTGCCGGGTCACGCCCTCGCTGTCCTCGAACTGCACACCGGCGATGTCGCGGACGTATTTGCGCACCTCGTTGACCGTCCGGTAGACGCTCATCGGCTCGTTTGGAGCGTCGCCGTAGTCGACCACGTTGAGCACGTCGAAAGGGTTGATCAGGGTGTGCATGCTGCCGGAAAGCATCTTGCCCCAGCCGATGTATTGCTGGTTGCGGGGATTTCGCATCTCCGCCGGGCCGTAGGAGCGAGCCCGCGCGTCTCCCGCGCTTTCCGCCCCCATGATCGCGACGTCGACCTTGCCTGCTTCTAGGTCTTCCGGGGTCAGCGCCACGGGTAGACGAAAGAAGGTCGGGATACCGATCCAGTTGTAATGCCCGGCGAAGCGCTGGACGTTGATTGGCCCCGGCTTGCGTTCGCTCTCCAGATCCGAGGTATTGAAAACGAAATCGTCGCGCAGCTGACGCCAGATGTTGTAATAGGGATCCTTCGGGTCGAGTGGAATGTAGGGTTTCTCGCCTTCATAGATTCCCTCTTCTTCGTCGGGCGAGTCCGGAGTTGGATCCAGGTAGACCTGGCCAAGGGCCGCCGGTACGGCCAGCACGAACGGTAGGCTCAAGGCGAGCAGTTGGGCGAGACGCTTCATCTTCGTTCCTTTCCAAGAGATCGATATTCGATTCGGACGGGGCGCCGCGCCAGCCCCCAAGGCCGGCGCGGCAGAGCGCGATCAGGACCAACTCAAGGGATCGGGATGATCGGCATCCGGGTGGCGGTGAACGACGTCGTCGCGCTGTTGATCACCGGACCGGAGGGCGGGGCCAAAATCTCGATGATCACATCGGTCGTCAAATTGTTGGGGTCGGACTGGACGATTTTGTAGCGGATGCGCTCGATGAAGGCGACACCGCCCGTGCCGGGGTCATAAAGAAAGGCTTCGTCGGTAGCGTCATAGGTGCCGGCGCCGGTCTCGACCCAATTGCCGTGGCTGTCGGAAACTCCGTCGGCGGGAACCGTGAGGCTCATGGTGCCGCCAGCGCCGAAGGTGAGGTAGAAGAGCTCGCCGAAGTTGTCGTCGAAGGCCCGCCAGGCACCGACCAGGTCGGAGACTCCAGCCGCCGGTCCCGGGGGACCCTGGGGACCTTCGGGGCCCTGGGGACCCACCGGCCCCTGAGCGCCTGCCGGACCGGCCGGGCCTTCAGGACCCGCGGGGCCTTCCGGGCCTTCAGGGCCGACGGCGCCGATCGTCAGGTCGTACTGGTCGTTCCGATGCGGCCCGTTACCCTTGCGGACCTTGAGCTGGTAGTCGCCAGCCTCGAGCGGATCGGGCAAGGCGGCGATGATCGAGGTGTCGTCGGCGCTAAGCACCGTCAGCGCCATCCCGGCGAGGCGAACCTTGAGCGGTTTGTTGCCGCAGTCGAGATCCCGGCCGACGATCTCGACCTCGCCGGCGCCTGTGTCGGTGAAGACGGCGTCGATTTTGAGATTGCAGGATCCCCCGCCGTGATCCGAGTCGCTATCGGAGTCGCCACCGGCGAAGGCCGGCAGCCCCAGCGTGAGAAACGCCGCGAGAGTGATCAGGACGAGGCGGAGGTGACGCAGTTTGAGATCGAGCATGGAGTTCTCCCTGGTTCGAGTTGGGCTCTCAGACCACCCCGTGGTGTCCGGAGCTCGAGGTGAATTGGGCCTTGGTGGGCCGCTTGAGGTGTGAGAGAAAACCTATGGGAGAAGATTCGCCCTTGTCTTCCGACAAATGTAGCGACGTGCCTGCAACAAATGTTGCAGGCACCCAGGCGCAGAACGTCTGTCCCGGCGGCGCTGGAACCGGCGCTCAGCCGGCGCCGTTCAGGCCGTGAGCCTGGGCCAGGGCCAGCAACCGGGGATCGCTCCAGCCGATCGCGCGCAGACCCTCGACCCCTGGACGAGCTTCCTCGACGCGACCCAGGTGGAGCAGGGCCTGGGCGTGGACGTTTCGCAGCTCGACGTCTTTCGAGGTGGCGGCCAGGGGCTCGGTCAGCTCCAGGGCACTCGCCCGGTGGCGCGCGGCTTCCTCAACCGCGTCGCGGCGCTCCGCGAGCCTGGCGAGGCCGAGATGAGCCGCTGCCTGGTAGATCCTCTCCTTGACCCGGCCGCGGTCTTTCTCGAAGCGTTCTCCGGAAGCTTCGAGGCCCTGCTGCCAGAGGGTTGCCGCGGCTTCGACGTCGCCCCGACCGAAGGCCAGCTCCCCGAGCAGCAGCTGGAGCCCGGTGACCCGCGCATGGGTGGCTCCGAAGGCCGGCTCGAGGATCGCCAGGGCCTGGTCTGCCAGACTCTCAGCCGGCGTCGGCCGCCCCCGGGTCCACTCGAGCTCCGCGAAGCGGCCGAGCACGATGCCGGTGAGCACGTTGTCGGCGCCGAGCGCCTCACGCATGATCTCGACGGATTCGGTGTACAGGGCTTCTGATTCCGTGAACTGGCCGGTAAAGCGCATGGCACCGGCCAGGTTGTTGAGCGCGATGGCGGTATCGCGGTGCACAGGCCCGCGGATCCCGCGATAGGCCTCGACCGCCCGCCGGTAAAGGGGGATCGCCGCGCCGGGCTCCCCGAGGCCCATGTGGGCCAGGGCCAGGTCGTTGAGGATCGCGATCGCCTCCGGGTGCTCCATCCCGGGATTGGCCTCGAAGGCGTCGAGCGTCCGCTGCCATAGCTCGAGGGCTTTGGGTAGATCGCCGCGCTGGTACTCGAGACGCCCCAGCGTCTTGAGGGTGAGGGCGATACGCGGGCTGCCCGGCGCCAACACCCGCTCGCGGATCGCCAGGGCGCGCCGCAGCAGCTCCTCGGCGCGCTCCAGCTCACCGACGTCGAGCAGCAGCTCGGCGAGGGTGAAGCAGGTCATCGCCAGCGACAGGCGGTCGGGATCGGGAAAGCCTTCCGACTCTTTCAGCACCAGGGCGCGCTCGAGCAGCGGCCGAGCCTGCGCGTAGTCACCGCGGTAGCGGTAGATGCCCCCCAGGCCATGAAGAGCCGCTCCCAGGGCGCGGGGATCGGTCACCGGCGGGCGCTCGAGGATCTCCAGGCTTCGCCGGTAAAGCGCCTCGCTCTCCTCGAAGGTCTCGGCGACCAGGGCCAGCTCGATCAGCGTCGCGGCAATTTCGGGGCTGTCCTGGTCGAACAAACCGAGCTGCACGTCGCGAGCTTCCTGGAACAGCGGCCGGGCCTCGTCGCCCAACCCCAGGCCCCAATAGGCGCTGCCCAGTGCGAGAAGCATCCGCGCACGCACCGCCGGCTGACTCTCGAGCTCGAGGCGGATGCGCTGGGCACCGCGGTCGAGGACGTCCCGCAGGCTCAGATCCGGGCTCCGGTCCCAGGGGGCGGAGGCGCTGAAAGTCTCGACCAGGAAGCCCACCGCGGCTTCCGCCTCGGCGCGGGAGGCGAGGGCCTGGTTGCGTTCGTGGCGCAGATCCAGAGTGTACTTGACGCCACCAGCCAGGGCGACCAGAACGGCCAACGCGGCCACTAGCCGGCGACGGCGACGAGCGGGTCGCTGACGGATCCGGCGCAAGCGCTCCAGTGCGTCGGCCGCCATCGGCCGCGCCTCCGGCGCCAGGGCCTTGAGCTCGGCGATCAGATTTGCGAGCGCGGCGTCGATGCCGGTGACTTCCAGGGTATCCCCCTGACTGACCTTGACCAGCAGGAGATCGCGGTCGAGATCCGGAGGATAAGGAGGCTGCCCGGTGAAGAGCTCCTGCAGAAGCAGGCCCAATGAGTACATGTCGCTGGCAGCGGTCGCTCCCTCACC
>JAAUYI010054271.1_pt1 | contig 11179 bp, 17 predicted proteins | sample 7278041 | NCBI WGS metagenome assembly JAAUYI01 (sample SAMN14350216, study PRJNA611818) | marine sediment metagenome | isolation source: surface marine sediment (0.6m) | place: French Polynesia: Moorea | collected 2018-08
TAATGAAGGACTGCGATGGTTGGCTGACTGCATCGTGCATGTCACCGTCTCCCGCTCTGTCCAGCTCTCACCATCCACATATTGTCAACTTATTCATTTTTACCTTTGCTCAGTGCGCGTCTATTTAGCGTTATACGGTAACTGTTTTCAGTGTACGTTAGGTTTGACTGTATAATTGCATCATTCATTAATCACGACAGCTCGTAATAGTGGTATTTAGTAAATCATAAGCATGATCTGTTATAAAAATTACCCAGGGACTACAGCATTTCTGACCTAGTTGACCTCAGTGACCTTGGAAATTAGGCACATTCACCATATTCTAATCAGACACAGACAGACAGCCAGCCAGACAGACAGTATATATGTGCCAGATTCGAAGCCCCCTGTGAGTCTGTAACTTCCTGTACTACACTCACATATTAACCCAGCAGATAAATGGTTCAAATAAACGCCCACCCCCTCCTCCACCCATCAGGGTCCCTAATAAATGCCCAGGGCGTTTATAACGGCGTTTATGGTAGATATAAACTAAGTATAATGTGTTCACTCAGAGAAAACTTTGTTATCTATTCTAAGATGTGGATAGTAATTGTCTTCTTGTGAACACACTTTACATTATTTATGTTTCCGTATAAATGTGGGTTGGACAAATTAGTTTATGACAAAAACTGGGTTAGTGCTGAAACCTTATTCTTATTCTTTATATATGGATTATACTATAGAAAAAGTGGTGTCTGGTATATGTGTAGTATACATTGTCTAATCTATATAAGCCTGACCTCATTTTAATTTTTCGGGTTTTTGAATGATGCACTCAACTGTGATTGGTTGTGGACTCATCCAAAGAGGTCACATGACCTGCTATGAACACATTTGAATAATTCTTGTATAAAACCTGTTTGGTTTGTCCGTTACATTTCATATTCACTGATTCTGTGAGCCTTCTCAGATCATTTGTCGCAATGTCATCTGATTCTGAATCTGATGGTACTCCTTCTGCTCTTATGTTCGATTTAAGTCTGCATGATAACATGGAGCAAAGGTCTAATACATTGGATGGATCAACCCTAGAAGATCCGCAACCTTCCACCAGCAGGGATTATCCCCAACCCTCAACAAGTAGGGATTATCCTGCTACCGACAACAAATCACTAGAGACTGGAGCAACTAATGCCCAGTCTCAAGAAAGGAGCAGAGTTCATTCTCATGGATCTATCTATATTTCCCCTACCATTCACAATGCTTCATCAGCATCTCTTCGTAATCCTGGTAAGTTATGTTGCTTAGTCTCCTATTTTTCATAGTTGCGTCACCCTGTCATAAGGTTTTATCAAGGAAAAATTATTTATTTTCATTCTGTCATAGGTTGTGATGGTAGACGATATTGGATGCTTCGGGAGAATTGTCGTCAATCATTAGTCGAAGAACTTGTCGATATAGTGTATGTTTTGATGAAAGAGCATGCTGACTTTAATCCTCTGGATTACTATAATAGAGTATTATCTATTTTTTGGAGTGGTACACTTCCTTCCCATCTTCTGTGCAAGTGTCGACAGTCAGAGCTTGGATTTGAACAATGTCCCAGACATATATCTCATCAGGATTATGCACATCTTGCTGCAGTTTCTGTGTGTAATCATGATTTGGAATATGATGATTTTCCTGACAGTGTAGCTCCTGTGGAGTATCATGAGGTTACAAGTCAATTCCACGAACTTCTAGATACAGATGATCCCATGCGAGATGACTCTATTCAAGCAACACTTTTCCACTACGTGTGCTCCACTATTAACTCTATCACTGAGGACTGATGTACTTCAAACTTTGATCACACAAACTGTCTTTGTACAAACTCAAGCAGTTCATCTTTTGTTTTTTTTGTTCAATTTACAGACTATGATGATGAAACTTCATTTCCATATCCTTCTCATTTCCCATCCATTAACAAATTGCCATCACTGGGATCTAATTCAAAAAATCATCATCAATACATTGACCTGGAGGAGTTTCTGTCATTAGAAACAGCTATCGCTTGGTAGGTTGATTTTTTTGTCTAACTTTATAACAAAATTTAACTGTGTGCATGTGTGTGTGTGTGTGTGTGTGTGTGTGTGTGTGTGTGTGTGTGTGTGTGTGTGTGTGTGGCAAATGGGTGTTTCTATTGCAATTCATTCCTTTTTGAACAGAAATAACAGAATTCTCATGAGAAAATTGTGATATTGTGCGGGTATTACATAGGCGAAAATGTGTTAAATGCAACCCACCCCGTATGTCTCGAAAGACAACAACCCTTATTATACTGATGAGATAATTTATGATGTTGTTTTAATCTATCGCTGTCTTGCCCTGCTCACAAACATGTTTGTTCATGTTCATCTAAGTGTGAATATATTGTGGGTGTTATACTGGAATTAGTTTAACGTCTTCTTTGTACAGTGAGTTTTTTGGTCACTGTTTGATCTTGTTAGTGTGTGTGTGTGTGTGTGTGTGTGTGTGTGTGTGTTTGTGAATGACAATTTCTGTGTCTAGACCGACTATTTACAATCAAATATCTAATAGATATTAACATTCTGTTGAAATTATTCTTTTTCAGGTGGCTGTTTGAATCGATTGTTATCATCCTCCTCACGCTGGATACTGTCTCAGGTCATGTAAACATGATTCGTGATATAAGATTGGATCACCTCATGGCTCATAATTTTGCCCCGAGTGAAGTCAGAAACTTCATGCGAATCGTTAATGTGTCTAATAACTCATATATGCAGTCTATTTTGCATCGTGTCACATGGAGAAATTTACTCAGAAAAAATCTTGGATGAAGCAGTGGTTTGCTGGAACAGTAGGCCCTCACTCTAGTTCAAATGAAACAAGAGCAACAACAACAACAACAACAACATCTACAACAGTGGGAGCGACTGCTAGAACCGATCTTTCTCATATATCAGTTTTCACTGTTAAACCTCATGCCTCTCCTCCATGGAGTCTTACAGAGTCATCTCCTGTGACAACGAGCTCATTTAAATCCAAGTTATCCAGTACTGTTCAGCATTTTGTTTCTAGTGCTGTTCCTGTTGTTCTGTCTCGGGTAGCTGCTATTCCTTCCTTGGTTACAACAGCTGTAACTTCAACCTCCCATGTTGTGACATCGACCTTCTCCAGTGTTGTAACTACTACTACAAATGTTGCTGTTAGAGCTGTTGCTTCTTTGTCAGAAATAACAACGGCTAGAGCATTAACAACAGGAACAGCACCACCATCACAAAGTACTATGAACACATGTGTCTCCACGTTGGACCTAATCAACAGAACTAATGCATATACTAGTGGAGTGGGTGTGTGCACAGCATCGGTTGCAAGTGTAACTGCACCTATCATGTCTACTGAGCTTTCATGTAAAGGTTTTACTGGTAATTTACATGGTGCAGAACGCAAGCGTGTACTTGCTTCTGAAGACTCTGATACATTGAAAATTAAGAAAAAAAAGGAGGGTAGTGATCGAAAATACCTTAGGTGATGTTATTGATCTGACTGACTCATCAAGTCCACCACCTCCACAACTGTCACCACTGACACAACCACCACCACCTCCAACACCACTGGCACAACCACCATCACCACCACACTACTTCAGCAGACACTATGGCTGACCCAAGAGAGATTAATGGTGTCCATGTTCAGCAACAAGAATCAGTAAGCAGAAGTCATAAGGAAAATATCTCACTCATCTCAGCTTTTACCCAAAATCCCAAACGTGTGTTTCTCTATCGAATCATCTACCCCCTCAACTTTGGTTGTTGCCGCACATCCTGCCAATTTTGATACCCTTGACAAGATATTTGCAAGAAAAGACAAGCGTACATCAACATCTACACCTTGGTTGAATGCTGTTGCTAGGAAACATACATGCAAAGATGATAATAGACTGTCTATTGAACTGCCTCATACGAATCCTCCTTTAATTGTACCTTCTCGCCTACAACAACAACAACAACAACATAATCAACAACCACTACCCCACAACAACAACAACAACAACAACAACAACAATAACAACAACCATCACATACAAGAAAGGAGTCATATACTGAGTCACATACTATGTTATCCCCATCTGTCTTCAGCCAGCAGCATCAGCAGCAGCAGCAGAGATCGTTTTCCTCTGATTATGTTTCTAGCCCTCTAGAGCATTCCACATTTTCACGCAGCATCTCGTTAACAGAATGGGATGTTGCTGTTGCAGTAGTAAATTCGCCCTCAGTCTGTGTTGCTGTCAAGGAAGACAATCCAATAGAGCTTGGGAAGCAAGAAGAGATCACTTCATCTGATGTCTTAAATGTCAGTCAGAAAACCGTACCTCGTGTTAAGTTAGTCAGATGTCCACAGAAATTGCAAAATACTAGCATTAATTCCACTCCATCAAAGAGTAGAATCCTACGCAAGAAGCCTCCAGGTGGCACCTTTTTCAGGAGAAGCGCTCGCCGTTGCTTCTCTGCTCATCCACATGCAAAGAGGTTGTTAGCATACAAGTCTCCAAGACTGAACACTTATTCATCCTTGCCCAGTGATTGAGAAATTGTGCCACCAACCATTCCATCCGATCTCCACTCTCCACCAGTCCCATCTCCATTGTCACCACCTCCACCAACACCAGGCAGTCTTTCCCTCTCTCCATTAACTACTTCCACACCAGTACCTGTGGACATTGAGAATGAAGTCAAGGATGACCATCTCTGTCATCCTCTAGGGCCTGTTCTAAGTTCAGTGTCTCCCAGGGACACTCCACCCCTTCCATCTCTTACCTTTCTGGATGTTCTTCAGCCATCACCTTCTCTAAGTCAGATCAAGCCACCCCCTAAAAAGCGACAACTACCGCCACCAACACCACCAAGACCCAAAACACAACAACAACAACAAGAACACAAACCACCGTCTCTAACAACAAACTTTCTTGATGAAAGCATGTTGATGATGCAGCAACAGCAGCAGCAGCAGCAGCTAAATCATCCATCAGTTTCACGTCTCTCTTCTCCTGTCTCATATGAATCTCCAGATTTCGAGATGTCTTGCAAACAGTGTGAAAACAGTGGTCGGTTTCCATCATCCTTCACCGGAATTGAAGCTATGAAGGAGCATCTAAGACATGTGCATGGGCGGAACAAGGTAAATGTTTAGCAAGCTGAGCTTGCGCGGGAAAAATTTCTGCGCCACCTATATTGTAATTAGATGAACCGGTAGCTTCCCTCATGCGACGCTTGGTGGGACTTCACATATAGTGCCATCATGCGGAGTTTCAAGACATTAATTAATATCTCGTGGGTTCATGTAATAGTCAAATGCTGAAACCTAGCGTAACTCACCGAAAATCATATTTTGACCGTATTTCACCGAATGACATAACAAGTTTTTGTACAGGATGTGCATTGTCAGTAACAATGTGGGATTGCATGCATTTTTGGCGGGTTCTTGTACTTATTTTATTCTAATGTCGCTTGAAATAAAAATATCTTAAGTATTTATGTTTTTTTGTTCAAATAGCTTGCTTACATTGAGCGAGATCAGGTGGGATATGGGAAGCGGAGAAAACCCGGTTCCAACTCCTCCACTCCAAGTCGATGCTTGACGAGAACACAAACCCGCCCCACCACTAGGGCAGCCACAGTGGCAAGGGCAGTCAGAGTTGCTCGCCATGCACGCAGGTCCCCGTGCGTGTGCGGGATGGTGTCCCTCGCAGGAGCCCACCAAGAGGACAGGGTCGGCAAACACCAGCTCAGAATGTGCGCCGAGTGCCGCCCCGCGATGCGGCTCGTACGCCCCGGCGGACCCCCAGACGCCTCGCGCGCGCGCGTGCGTCCAGGCCGCGGTCCGCTGCCGGACGCGGCGCAGGGCAGGCCCCCGGGCACGGCACGGACCGGGTACCTGCACGGAATGTTGGGGGACGTGGAAGGAACGTCAGACTTCGCCGTCCCAAGCAGCAGCAGCAGCAGCAGCAGCGACCTTCGCCAATCGCTTCTCCTTCTTTTGACCAGAACGACAAGGGGGAACATCTGTTCAGGATCGAGACGACGGCCGTAGAAAGCTTCAGAAACGGTCTAGTTCAGTCGATCAGGTTCAGAATCGTTCCGCTCCAGGCATTCCTCAGAATGGCAAACTCCACAACCTTCGACGAGTTGGAGAGGGTTATAGAGAGGATTTTTGAAACAATTCTAAACAGCTTTCGCAACATATGCAGACCCACAGACAAGGTGAAGTTCATGATCGATCAGGACTATTTAGATTCTCCGATACTGATCTTTCTGTGTCGGTTTTCTCACCTCACCAATGACAGACTGCTTCACCAGATTCTCAGCGTTCTCCAGTTGAAGAGGAAGGTGAGCGTTGATAGGTCTTTCAACATCAGTGTCTCGGTAATGCGCGAGGTGAATGGAGGGGTGAGCAAAGTCGGTCTCCTCCTGAGCGAGAGGGTGGAGGATCTCCACAGAAAGCGTTCGGTCATTAGAATCAGGAATGGGGACGGAGACAGAAGGTGTCTCGCCAGAGCCATTCTGGTCGCATGGGTCTCCCGGGTGCGAGTGGAGAATGCGGAATTCAACAGCATGAAGCAGCCAGACGAGCTCAGCACCGATGCAATGTTCAGAATGAAGAAATGTTCCCATTCCCTTTTCAGGTCCATGGTCGACGTTTCGCGTCCGCATGTGCAGGGCCGCGCTGTCTAGCAGCTGCTCGAGATGGTTGACATGGCGGAGCGGGAAGAGATCTCCCTAGATGACATCTACCTAATAGAGGAGGTGCTCGAGCGCGGCATTCACATAATCTCACAGATTGCCGGCAACGAGTTCGTGCGTAAGCCGTCAGAAGTGTACAAGAATCGCGGATGGACGAATGTGTTTGTCTACCATCACCGCACCGATCCGGATGATGTAACTTCCGAGTGTCATTACAAAGCAATTTCCAAACTGCTGGCCTTCTTCAAGGTTAAGGCAATGTGCGAGTGGTGCTTCAAACCTAAGTCGGACCCTCGGGTAGAATGTTGTCATCCAAAGTGTAAGAAGTGTCTTTTCCCCGCATGCATTGCCATGGAAAACGACAATGTCAAATACTGCTGCGTTTCATGCCACACATTGTTTTCTAGCAGCGAGTGCTTCAAGCAACATCAGACTGCTAGGGGCAGAGTCGCAGCATGCCAGCTGCAGTGGACATGCCACCTGTGTCCGAAGATTATCAAGTATGCAAAAGAAGGATATGGCGGAACACACCTGCGGCGAATACTTCTGCCGATCGTGTGAAAGAACCTTCACCCAGCAACACGAGTGTTACATGAGGTCGCAGGATGGCGTCAAACTGGGCAAGAATGAGAAGGATCGCCTCATGATATTTTTTGACATTAAATCTAGACAGACAACAGTGTACCAGTGTCAAAAGGGACACAGTCCGGGCAGCGGCAGATGCCGGTCTTGTTCTGAAAGCGCGATTCCCTCCACAGACTGTTCACGAAGTCAGAACTGTAGACAGGTAAACTGTGGCAGTCTCCTACACAAAGCCAATCTTGTTGTAGCTCAGAAGGTTTGCAACATGTGCTCCACGCGACCCTTTCTCAAGGACGAGGTGTGCGAAAGGTGCGGCGACCGCTGCTTTGCATGCAGCATCAGAAGGCAGGTCCTCATGTGTACAACATCAAACCTTGCGAGAACAGAGACCAGTGTGACCTGCGCCACAGGGTTTTCTTTGGCGAAAAATGTTTGGAGTCGTTCTTCAACTGGCTCATAACGGACATGCACAATGGTGCTACGGTAAACTGTCATAACTGGTCCGGCTACGACCACTTCCTCCTGTTGAACGAGATGATGAAAAAATCAGAAACTTGTGCCGCAGACGTCATCTTCAGCGGGACAAGACTTCTCTTCATGGAGCTCAAGAATCCCGTCCATATCCGCTTCATCAACAGCTACAAGTTTCTCAGTTTTCCTCTTGCCACCTTACCTGGTGCATTCGAGCTAGAAAGCGATACGGAGGGTGGGGTGTCTTCGCAGTTGTGCAAAGGATTCTTTCCTCACAAGTTCAACACGCTGGAAAATGAGGGGTATGTTGGACCATTCCGCCGCCGGACACTTATTCGTTCGCCGAGATGAGACCTGAAACAGCCAAGAAATTCTTGTCCTGGTATGCTGAGAAAACTTCGAATTCTCCCCCACTTGTGTTTGATTTCAAGAAAAGAGTTGATCGACAACTGCGTTAACGATGTTGCGATATTATGTCTTGCGTGCGTTAAGTTCAGAGAGTTGGTGTTCGACATGACAGGGGGTTGACCTGTTCGCAAGAACTGTCACACTCGCAAGTCTTGCGATGAGTATATACAGGAACTTGTTTGTTATGGAGGAACACGTCTTCACAATTCAACTGCCTTCCCTCCCGGGAGGCAGAGGAGGTCCGCCCGAAGTACGTGTTCTGAATAGTGCTACGCAAGGAGGTGTGACAAAGCTGAACTTCGGCGATGGCGAACCTCCAAAGAAACTTGACGAGCTTCCTGAAGGTTCGAAGGTTTTGAAGAAACGCTTCATTCCTTCCCACATCGGAAGGGTTCTGCCTGGAGGTTACCGCAAGTATTTTCACGGGTAGAGTAAGTCTGCCCTCAAGTGGTTGGAATACTGTTCTCGCGAGACCGGACTGAAGGTGTACCATGCAGCAAACTGGAGCGAAATCGGCATCTGCATCCCGGGCTGAGGTGTTGTGTACGCCAACGGCTTCATCTCGGGTGACGGGAGAGATCTTCCACTGAAGACGATTCTGACTGCCTCAGCTCCGGGAGATGTCGTTCTGAACTACCACAGACGTTATTTTCATGCGTGCAAGATTTGTCTGCCACTTGGACGTCATCTTGTCCATTGTCAGAAGATGAAAAGGACTCTGGACGAAATCTATCAAGAAACCTTGCAGAAGGACAAGGAACTGAGATCGATGGGCTTCACTGTCATCAGTATGTGGGAGCATGAATTCAACCGAATGTGTAAGAATGATGAAGAAGTTCGGCAAATTGTTTCAAACATTCCGGACTTTGAGGAACCGCTAGAGCCGCGTGATGCATTTTTGGGGGAAAGAACAGAGACCTTCACTCAGGCTTACTCGAAATATGGAGCGATAAGATATTCCGCAACGGAAATGAGCGAGAGTGACCGAGAGAACCGTGTCTTGTCAGAATACTCTAGACTGGAATATGTGGATTTCACGAGTCTCTATCCCGATGTCCAGAAGAACCAGATCTTCCCGATAGGTCATCTGACTGTCATCACAGACAGCTTTGACATGATGCTCGAAAGCTACTTTGGTTTAGCCAAGTCAAGATGTTACCTCCCAGAGGTCTCCTGTTCCCAGTTCTCCCTTTCCGCTGTGGAGGAAAATTGATGTTCTCCCCGTGCAGGACATGTGCCGAATGTGGAGTGCAGGAAGACAAAGCACAGTGCGAGCTTCAGACCTGCTCGTCCAGCGACGAAGAACGTGCATTGAAAGGGACGTGGGTAACACCGGAACTGCACTTGGCCATCGAGATGGGGTACACCGTAATGGAAGTCTACGAAGTGTATCACTACGAGCACAAGACGGAGAACACGTACGACGCCTTCACTGGTCAAAAGACCGATCTCTTTGGTCTGTACATGAACCTTCTCCTGAAACTCAAGACCGCGAGTAGCGGTTATCCGACATCGTGCAAAACGGAAGAGCAGAGACGGGAGTTTGTACAAAACTATGAAAGTGTAATCATTGCAGCATTTGTAACAGCTTACGGTCGAATCAAGCTGTACAGTCTGCTCGTATGCGCAGGACCGCATGCAATGTATGCAGATACCCACAGTCTAATCTACAGGGTTGATTCTCCTGATCAGAGTTTCGAGCTAGGCGAGTTTCTCGGACAACTCAACTCGCATATTCCGGAGGTGACCACCATCAATACGTTTCTCACAACCGGACCCAAGAGTTACACGTACGTTCTCAGCAACGGCGAATCTGTTCTGAAGTACAAAGGTTTGACGCTGAGCTTGCAGGCCAGAGAAGTCATGAATGTGGCATCCATGACGGAAATGATTTGCAACTTTTGAAACAATCTAAATAAGCATTTCCGCACACTAGAGGATGGCGAGTGTGACAGTATGGATGAAGAAAAAGTAATATTCGACGCTGAAGTTGTTGTTTCAGACAGTCGGATATTCAGAGTGAAAAGGACTATGAACCTCATCACGAAGAAGCAAATCAAGCAGTACACGTTGACAGCAAACAAATGGGTATTCAGACCAGACCTCACTTCCATCCCCTACGGTTTCTATTCATGCTGATACGTTCACGGTCGTTGGTTTCAGAGGGATCCTTCGCTGTAGGAATGGGAATAAAACTAGTGCTCAACCATCTAACAAGCAGCTTTGTTTTCAAATTCAATTTTCTAAATACCATGGAGAATCAAAGCAATAGTAACGAAAAACTTGACACTCTCAGGAGAAAAATCATTCATTTGGAATGTGTTACTCATGAACTAGAAGAGAGGTCTCGCAAACTAGCCGAAAGCATCTCGCAACTGGAAACGGAAGTTCAGTCCTGCAAAACAATTGAATGCAGGCTGACAAAAACAGAGTGAATGCAGAAAGGATGCACATAGGAGATATGTTGAGTGGATGAGCAAACAGGTTGTTTCCTGCTGCAGAAATACGAAGAAAGCTACAGAGGAGATACAGGAACATCATGATTTGGACTTGGATGAGTTGGATGGTTTGTCCTAAGATCCTGCAAGAACGCAAAATAAAAATAAAAGAAAAATCATGAAGACAAAGAAGAACCTCGAGAGACGCAGGTTGATGCGTGTCAAGGAAAGAGTCTCCTACTAAAGAAGAAGCTGTCACATGAGGCCTTCTTTGTTCAGGCGGGTCTTATATACATCATTCCCATTGCGTGTATCGTTAATCTAAGCATCGGTACGGGACCAATAAATGTCTGGGTGACACTCCTCAGTGGGACGCGAAAAGATAAGGCGGATAATCGATCTACCCAAGGACATCACTTCATGAAATAAAAATGCGTTGGGAACGATACCTTCGTAACCTGTACAGAAACGTCAAGAAGGGAGGGAGCTACCAGTCTGCTGAAAAGCTTTATGAGACTGTACGCAGGGAAGGAAGGTTCAACATCTCTCTACCAA
>JAAUYI010147972.1_pt1 | contig 11178 bp, 10 predicted proteins | sample 7278041 | NCBI WGS metagenome assembly JAAUYI01 (sample SAMN14350216, study PRJNA611818) | marine sediment metagenome | isolation source: surface marine sediment (0.6m) | place: French Polynesia: Moorea | collected 2018-08
CAAACTGGTTGCCGATTTCCTGTGCCTGTTCCGCTTCGAGGCGGGCTTCGGCTTCGACGCGGTCGAAGATGTCCTCGTCGCGGCGCGGCGGGGCAATCACCGTCTCTCCGCGTTCGGCGGCATAGGCGGCATAGCGCGCTTCGAGCCGCTGCTGCGCGGTGCCGCCCCATTGCTGTTCGAGCGCGCGCAGGGCTTCGAGACCCTTGGCCGGATCGAACATGAAGGTCATGACATCGCGCGCAATCGGATAGGCAGCGCCGGACCCTCCGCCGTGCTCGATCACGACTGCGCCCGCGTAGCGCGGCTTGTCGACGGGAGCGAAGAAGGTGAAGAGGCCGTGATCGCGATATTTCCACGGGCCGGATCGACCGTCCGATACGCTCAGCGAAACGACCTGCGCCGTCCCCGTCTTCCCGGCCATCTGGATGTCGGGGAAGGGCAGGCGGCCGCGCCCCGCCGTGCCGGGGCCGTTGACGACATCGCTCATGGCTTGCCGGACATACGCGACATGGTCGTCGGGGAAATCGACCTGGTCGAAGCCCTTTGGCGGCGTGTCCATCGTCAGTCGCGGCATCACGTGTTTGCCGGTCGCCAGCCGCGCGGAGGTCACGGCCAGCTGCAGGGGGCTGGCGAGGTAGTAGCCCTGGCCAATGGATGCGTTGACCGTGTCGAACGGCTCCCACTCGCGCCCGAACTTGTTGAGCTTCCAGTCGGGGGTGGGGACGGTGCCGTAAAACTGGCTGATGACGGGCAAGGGAAACTCCTCGCCCATGCCGGTGGTCCGCGCCATATCGGCCACCGCGTCGAAGCCGATCTGCTGGGCGAAGTGATAGAAATAGCTGTCGCAGCTCTGGTAGATGGCCTTGGCCATGTCGACCGTGCCGTGATTGCTCCAGCAATTGAAGAAGCGGTTGCCGATCCTGCGACCGCCCGCACAACTGATCGTCTCGGTGGGGCTGATTCCCGCTTTCAGGAACGCCATGCAGTGCATCGGCTTGACCGTTGAGCCGGGCGGATAGAGCCCCTTCAGCACCTTGTTGCGCAGTGGTACCCGCTGGTCCTCGCGCAGCATGGCATATTCGACACTGCCGATCCCGTCGGAAAAACTGTTGGGATCGAAGCTGGGCATCGATGCCATGCACAGGATGTCGCCGGATTCGCAATCCATGACGACGACCGATCCGCTTTCAAGACCGATACGGCGGGCGGCATAATCCTGCAGCGGTCCATCGATCGTCAGGCGGACCGGATCGCCCTGGATGTCTTCGCGGGTTTCAAGTTCTCGTACGATGCGGCCAGAAGCCGTCACCTCGACCCGGCGCGCTCCCGGCACTCCCCGCAATTCCTGTTCAAACTGTTTCTCCAGCCCGTCCTTGCCGATCTTGTAGCCCGGGGTGACGAGCAGCGGGTTGCGCTCTTCCTCATCATATTCCTCGGCATTGGCGGGGCCGACATATCCGATCAGGTGACCCACGGTGCAACCGGTTGGATAGAACCGTGAGAAGCCGCGTTGCGGCACAACCCCCTGCATATCTGGTAGGCGTACACTGAGGGCCGCGAACTCCTCGTAATCGAGCCCGCTCGCCACCTCGACCGGTTGGTAACCACTGCTGGCGGCGATCGTGGTCTTGAGGTCCGCGATCCGGGCCGGATTCAGGCCCAGCAATGCGCCAATCTGATCGATCGTCGCGTCCGGATCATTCAAGCGACCGGGTATCACATCGACACGAAAGTCGGCTCGGTTCGAGGCGAGCGGCGCATTGTTGCGATCCAGGATCCAGCCTCGACGTGGTGGGATCAGCGACAGGTTGACCCGGTTGCTTTCGGATTCGAGGCGATACTTCTCGTTCTCCGCAATGGCGAGGTAGGCCATCCGGCCGGCCAACAGCACACCTATCCCGCCCTGAATGGTACCGATGACTATGCTGCGCCGATCGAATGTGTTCTTCAGCGTGGACGCGTTGATGAGCGGACCTTTTCGTTTCGCGCCGTGCTTTCGGCCGAACATTTTCGTCACCCGATCCTCCGCGAACGAGCGAGCCGGAAACGATCGAGCCGTGCCACGATTCGGGCGAACACCGGGTAGAGCAGAACCGACAAGACGATCTGCGGCATGGCCGCAAGCAGCAGGTGCGGAGTAAGGGGAGCGCCGGAAACCACCATGGCTGCGAGGATATACAGGACAATCGCTAGACTGGCGGTGAACCAGTCCTGCCAGAATCCGCGCCAGGGAAACCGGGTTTCGATAATCTCGAGCGCTATCATGGTGATCGACCATAGCATCACGGCGCTGCCGAAAGGTTGCCCGCTGAACAAGTCGTCGAACACTCCCAGAGGCACTCCCACCCACAGCGGAAGCAGGCCGGGACGCATGATCCGCCAGCCGATGAGGAACAGGAACCCGATCGGCGGAAGCAAGGGCATCACGTCGGCGAGAAACAGCACCGGAAGCACCGAACCCAGCATGATCGTGGCGTAGGGGACCGTGAGCGCGCGCCAAGGTGAATGGGTCCGGTTGATCCGGCTGCCATAGTGATCGGCACGCGAAGAAGGATTGAGCCGTTCCATCACTCCTCGAGCGCTTCTTCGATCGGCGTCTCTGCCGCAGCAACTGCAGCCGGTTCGAAGATCGGTTCGATCGAGACGAAATCGGTGGCGGAAGGCTCCGCGATCAGCCTCGCAACGGCGCCGTCCGATGTCACTTCGCTGACGATCGCAACCGCCATGCCCGGCCGATAATAACCTCCGGCACCGCTGGTGACGAACAGGTCGCCTTCCTCAAGCGGGTTCAATCCCAGATTGATCAGACGAATGCGCAGCAAACCGTCGCCGCGCCCTTCGGCAAAGGCCACGACTTCGTCTTTCGCCCGGCGAACCGGAAGCACGCTCTCGCTGTCGGTTAGGAGGAGGACCCGGGAGGAACCCCGCGAGACTTCCAATATCCGCCCGACAACCCCGCGCGCCGAGTGGACCGGCATGCCGACTTCGATACCGTGGATGCGACCGACCCCGATCGCGGCAAAGCGCCTGCTACTGGCAGCGCTCGACCCAACCAGCCGCGCGACCGCGACCGGCTCTGCTTCGCCTTCGGCCAGGTTAAGCAGCGCCTTAAGTCGCTCGTTCTCCTGTTCGACCGATCTGGCTTCCTCCAAGCGAATGCGCGCCAGTTCTACTTCTTCGCGCAGCGCGGCGTTCTGGCTGCCCGCACTGAGATAGCCGGATATAGTGTCGAACAGGCTTTGGGACTCGGTACGCACGACTGCCGTCGCCTCACCGGCAGGAGCCACGGCATCATTCGCTCCGCCACGCAAGGGCGCAAAGGAATCGGGCTGCCACAACGAGAGGGCCAGCAGCGCAGCCCCCAGCAACGCGCCGAGACCCGCCAGCAGATATCCCGTGAAGACCGAATACTGGGCCTTCTTGGAATAGCTCGAATGACGCGATGAGGGCGGCGCCATGGCCGGGTATTTCCTTCTTCTTGCTCTCCGTCAGATGTCCGTCACGCGGTCATCAGGACGCCGCGATAGATCGGGTCTTCCATCGCCCGGCCGGTGCCGATCGCGACGCAGGTGAGCGGGTCTTCCGCAATCGAAACAGGCAGGCCGGTCTCTTCGCGAAGATGTTCGTCGAGACGGCGGATCAGCGCGCCTCCACCGGTCAGAACGATGCCCTGGTCGACAATGTCGGCGGCCAATTCGGGTGCCGTGTTTTCCAGCGCGATGCGTACGCCTTCGACGATGGCGCCGATCGGTTCGCTCAGCGCTTCGGCGACATGTGCTTGGTTGATCGTAATTTCCTTGGGCACGCCGTTGACGAGGTCGCGGCCCTTCAGCGTGATCGTTTCGCCCACGCCGTCTTCGGGCACCATCGCGATCCCGTAATCCTTCTTGATCCGCTCCGCGGTGCTGTCGCCGATCAGCAGGTTGTGGTGCCGGCGGACATAGGAAACGATGGCTTCGTCCATCTTGTCTCCGCCGGTGCGAACCGAGGTGGTGTAGGCGAGGCCGCGCAGCGAAAGCACCGCCACCTCGGTCGTGCCGCCGCCGATATCGACCACCATGCTGCCGACCGGTTCGGTCACAGGCATGTCTGCGCCGATTGCAGCGGCCATCGGTTCGAGGATCAGGTGGACTTCGCTTGCACCCGCATTCGAGGCCGCATCGCGGATTGCGCGCTTCTCGACCGAAGTCGAGCCCGAGGGAACGCAGATCACGATCTCGGGATATCGGAACAGATTACGCTTGCCGTGCACCTTGCGGATGAAGTGCTTGATCATTTCTTCCGCGATTTCGATGTCGGCGATAACGCCATCGCGCAGCGGACGGATCGCCTCGATCGTGTCCGGAGTCTTACCCATCATCATCTTCGCATCGTCGCCGACGGCCTTGACCCGCTTTGTGCCGTTGATCGTCTCGATCGCGACCACCGACGGTTCGTTGAGGATGATGCCCTGGTCTTGAACGTAGACGAGGGTGTTTGCTGTCCCGAGGTCGATCGCCATGTTTTGCGAGCCGAATTTGAACAGATTGGATAGCCAACTCATGTATTGTATTTCCGTGGATGCCGGGCCGGTTCTCGCAGACCCCCTGCAAGCCAACCGACGCGAAGTTGGGGATTTGACACGCGCCTAGCGAATCCCTTCCCAAAAGGCCAAAAATTTTGTTGACGGCGGCCGGAATTATGCCCCGGAACCCTCGAATTTGCGGCGTTCGAGCGCTAGCGTGCGATCAATGCCCATAATTCGCCGCCTTCCATCCGATCTGGTCAACCGAATAGCCGCCGGCGAAGTGGTCGAACGGCCCGCTTCTGCGCTCAAGGAACTGGTCGAAAACGCCATCGATGCAGGCGCGCGGCGAATCGATGTCGCGCTGACCGACGGCGGGTTGACCCGGCTCGAAGTGACCGACGATGGCTGCGGCATGACCCCCGCGGACATGGCGCTGGCGCTGGAGCGCCACGCGACCTCGAAGCTGCCCGACAACGCCATCGAAATGGTCGAAACTCTCGGCTTTCGCGGCGAAGCCCTGCCGTCGATTGCGAGTGTCGCCAAGGTAAGTATCGACAGCCGCGTTCGCAAGGCCGACAGCGGTTGGCGCAGGGTGATCGATCACGGCGAACTCGTCGAAGAGGGACCCGCCGCCCTGCCGCCGGGCACGCGCGTGCGGGTGGAACAGCTGTTTGCCAAAGTGCCCGCGCGACGAAAGTTCCTGCGCACGCCACGGAGCGAGTACATCGCTTGCCTCGATATCGTTCGGCGGCTTGCGATGGCGCGGCCTGAGATCGCCTTCACGCTAACCAATGGTGCGGAAGGCAAGTCTCGCACCGCCTTGGCTACCCAGGCGGACGAGGAGCTGGCGACCCGAGTTTCGCAGATCGTCGCGCGCGAACTCAAGGACAACGCGGTCGCGATCGAGGTTGAGCGCGAGACCCCGCACGGGGCGATGCGGCTGACCGGCCTGGCGGGTCTGCCGACCTATAATCGCGGCGTCGCCGACCACCAATACCTGTTCGTGAACGGGCGCCCGGTGAAGGACCGGTTGCTGACCGGGGCGGTGCGCGGGGCCTATTCGGACATGCTCGCGCGCGACCGGCACGCAGTACTGGCGCTGTTCCTCGACCTGCCGCCGCAGGATGTCGACGTGAATGTGCATCCGGCCAAGACCGAGGTGCGCTTCCGCGACTCGACAGGGGTGCGCGGGTTTATCGTCTCGGGCCTGCGGCAGGCGCTGGCAACCGGCGACCGGAGGAGCGCGCAAGGACCGGATCGCGCGGCGATGGAAAGGTGGCAGGCGGAACCGGTGCACGAGGAAGCGCCGGCGCTGCGGTCAATACTCGAGGGGCGTGACTGGACGGGACCTCAAGCGCAGGTGAGCGAACCGCGTCCCGATTGGAAGCCATCCTCGGAGGATGCGCTGCCCACAGGTCGTGCCGAGGAAGCCGCGCCGATCCCGGAAGAGGCGCAGGATTACCCGCTCGGCATTGCGCGCGGGCAGGTCGCGAACACCTATATCGTCGCCGAGGCAGCGGACGGCTTGGTGCTGGTCGACCAGCATGCGGCGCACGAACGGCTTGTGCTCGAACGGCTCAAGGCCGCCGGGGCAGGGGAGGCGACCCAGCGCTCGCAGGCGCTGCTGGTGCCCGACGTGGTCGAGATGGACGAAGCCGATTGCGACCGGCTCGATGATGCCGCCGAGGGTCTCGCGCGGTTCGGGCTGAGCATCGAGCGGTTTGGCCCTGCCGCGATGCTGGTGCGCGCGGTGCCTGCCGCCATTGCCAAGGCGGATACGACCAAGCTGTTGCAGGACCTCGCCGACGACATCGCCAAGCACGGCAAGAATGAGGAATCGGGCGCGCTGCTGCTTTCGGAGAAGCTCGAATATGTCCTCGCCACCATGGCCTGCCACGGATCGGTCAGGGCAGGGCGCGTGCTTCGCGTTGGCGAGATGAACGCGCTGCTGCGCGAAATGGAAGCCACCCCGCGCTCAGGCCAGTGCAATCACGGCCGCCCGACCTGGGTCAAGCTAAGCATGGAAGACGTCGAGAAACTGTTCGGGCGACACTAATCCTCAATTGGCGTATCGGGGTTTCGCACCATCACTAGCCCGACATTGACCGATTGCATCACCAAGTCGTCGTTCTGGTTGAACACCTGAATCCGGTTCTTGGTGAGGCCCAGTTCGGGTCGCGACTTGCTGCGGCGCTTCTCAATCATTTCGGTTTCGACGCGCAGAGTGTCGCCAGCGTGAACCGGCTTTTTCCAGAGCAGTTCGTCAAGCCCGGGTGAGCCGAGGCTGGCGTGTTTCACGTTCTTCATGTTTTCGACGAGCATCGCCATGCACATGGCGCCTGTATGCCAACCGCTGGCCGACAGTTTGCCGAAATGCGTTCCCGCTGCGCCTTCGTCGCTTAGATGAAAAGGTTGCGGATCGTATTTCGAGGCGAACTCGATGATTTCTTCGCGTGTAACGTGATAGCTCCCGAAGGCGGCTTTCTGCCCGACTTGATAGTCTTCGAAATACAGCATGGTATCTCCGTTTCAAATTGAAACTGGAGTGCCATGGGACGCGCAATTGCGCCACTCACAAGTGTGAGAGGGTGGTGACGTAGCGGAAGATGGGTTTTGTGCCGCAATCAAGGCATTCTGGGCTTACTCCGAAACCGGCACAAACACCTCGGTCCTGACCTCATTCTTGGGCACTTCTGTCGGATCATCAACGTAATGCTCGATCGAATTGTTCGCCAGCGTGACTCCCTGATCCGAGGCCCAGGCAACAATGCGCGAATATGTCTCGCCGACCTTGTGATAGGGACCTTGATGGATTGTTTTGACATATCGGCCTGCGGGAATCTCGGTTCCAAAGGCCACGCCATTTGCTCCGTTCGAGGACGCAAGTTTCAATCCAATCTGCATCTTCTGACGCTTGAAGAAGATGTCGATGAACTGTTTTAAGGCGCCATTCTGGAGGGAACCCCAATCGATCTCAAGATAGCGAGCATACGGCATCCCGGTGCGCTCTGCTCCCGCCTCTTCGATTGCGGCGGCAGCTTCGGCAAATCCGGACGCAAGCACTGAAGGGATTTGGAAGAGCTTGGGCTCCGCCGTGACTTCGAATACCGGCTGAGCCGGCAAAGTCTCGATCGTGATCTGTTCAGTCATGGTGTCCCCGCCGCATTATGATCTGCGCCTTAGGGGCAGCATAGCACACTTTTCTGCGAGACGGATTCTGGGCCGCGAGAGGCCCTTGAACCGACGGGGACGAGCTACACGTTGAACTTGAACAACATTACGTCGCCATCCTGCACGATGTATTCCTTCCCCTCCTGCCGCAGCTTGCCCGCCTCGCGAGCGGCGCTTTCGCCACCCAGTTCAACATAGTCATCGTAGGCGATGGTTTCGGCGCGGATGAAGCCCTTCTCAAAGTCCGTGTGGATTTCGCCTGCCGCCTGCGGAGCCTTGGCGCCATCGGGAAAGGTCCAGGCGCGCGATTCCTTGGGGCCGGCGGTGAAGAAGGTCTTGAGGCCGAGCAGCTTGTATCCGGCGCGGATGACGCGGGCGAGGCCGCTTTCTTCGAGGCCCAAAGCTTCGAGATATTCGGCGCGGTCTTCGGGCGGCATCGCGATTAGCTCCGCTTCGATGGCGGCAGAGACAACCACTGCCTGCGCGCCTTCGGCTTCGGCCTTGGCGAACACCTTCGCGGACAGTTCATTGCCTTCGGCCGCTTCGTCTTCAGCGACGTTGCAGACATAGAGCACCGGCTTGGCGGTGAGCAGCTGGGCCTGTGCGAAAAGGCGCGCTTCTTCATCGTCCTTGGGCTCGGTAAGGCGAGCCGGTTTCCCGTCCTTGAGCAAGTCGAGTGCCTGTCCGAGTACGCTGGCGAGAATCTTGGCTTCCTTGTCCCCACCGGTCGCGCGCTTCTGAGCGTTGGGCACGCGCTTCTCGAGGCTTTCGAGGTCTGCCAGCATCAACTCGGTTTCGACCACTTCGGCATCGGCAATGGGGTCAACCTTGTTGGAGACATGCTGGATGTCGTCGTCCTCGAAACAGCGCAGCACGTGGACGATCGCGTCGACTTCGCGGATATTGCCGAGGAACTGATTGCCGAGCCCTTCGCCGGCGCTCGCGCCTTTCACGAGGCCTGCAATATCGACAAAGCCCAATTGCGTCGCGACCACCTTCGCGCTCTTGGCGATGGCGGCGATTTTGTCGAGCCGCTCGTCCGGGACTGCGACCTGCCCGACATTGGGCTCGATCGTGCAGAACGGATAGTTCGCGGCCTGCGCGGCCTGCGTCTCGGTCAAGGCATTGAACAGGGTGGACTTGCCGACATTGGGCAGGCCGACGATCCCGCAACGGAAACCCATGGGAATTCTCTTTCAGAACTGGAAAGCGCGCCGCTTAGCGGGCGTGGCCGAATTTGACCAGCCCGTCACGCACGGTGTCAGACGTTGTGGACCGCGTTGATCCACGGTCCGAAGGGCGAGCGGCCGAGCCATTCGGTTTGAACCTTGGCGGTCAGCTCGTTGATCGGAATCTGCGGCTTGTTGCCGGGATGCACCGGACGGCGAAGCGGGCGCGAACCGGCGGGCATGGCGATAACTTCGGCCATGGCGCGTGGCACGTCCATCGGATCGGTCGAACCGCCGCCCGTGCGCTGGCCAAGGCGGCTTACCAGCTGTGGGTAGCCTGACGTGTGCTTCTCGTCCGCGCGCTCGAGCAGCTTTAGACTGTTTTCGTTGGCGTTCTTCCAGATCATTGTCGGGTAGCCGCCCGGCTCGATAACGGTCACATCGACCCCGTGCGGGACGAGTTCGTAGGCGAGCCCTTCACTCAAGGCCTCTAGGGCAAACTTGGTAGGCGAATACTGGCCGTAGGATGGGGCGATGACGCGTCCCAATTGCGACGAGACGTTGATGATCAGGCCCGACTTCGCCTTGCGCATGGCTGGCAGGACTGCGCGGATCATTCGCTGGGGGCCGAAAACGTTGGTGTCGAACGTGTGCTGGGTCGCCTCGAGATCCTGGATCTCGATAGGGCCGCCATAGGAGATCCCGGCATTGTTGATCAGCACATCGATCGCGCCTCCGGCGATGTCCATTGCTTCTTCGACGCCCTGTTCGACCTGCTCGTCGGACATCACGTCGATTTCGATGACATGCAGGTCTAGCCTCTCGTTGAGCGCCAGTATGCGGAGCTGCTCGGCTTCGGGGCGGGGCGTGTTGCGCATTGTGGCAAAGACCTTCGCGCCCAGCCGGGCGAAGTGTTCGGCCGCAAGGCGTCCGAAACCGGTCGAACAGCCGGTGATGAGAATGCTCTTGCCGGTCAAGTCGATCTTGGGGGCGACCTTGTCTGCTTGTGCGAAGCTTGCGGTGGCTGCGAGCGCGCCGGTGGCGGCGGCTCCGGCGAGGAGGGTGCGTCGGTTGATCTGGGTCATGTCGGCGGATTACCACCGAGTTCGTCTGGTTCCAATGCAAAGGATGCGCTCAATGGCGCCGAGTCGCGATCCACGTCGCGAGTTGGTGCGTTGAGGTGAACCTGAAGACCTTGTTCTCGTATCCTTCCAGCTTGGCTTCGGTCTGCACGCGCGGTCCACTTTTCCAGCGCGCGACATACCACAGGAATGCAGGGTCGAGCCGTTCATTGCAGCCTTCGGAAAGGTCAGGCCGGGTGCGTCCGCGATACTGGACATAACGTTTCACGATCCGGAACAGGCAAAGGGGGATCGTGTAGTCGAGGTAGAGCACGAGATCGGCCCGGGGCAGACGCAGGTCCATCGTTCCCCCGTAATTGCCTTCGATGACCCAACTGTCCTGTGCTGCGACCTTGGCTACCTTCGCGTGCAGCTCCTCGGTTTCGGATTCTACCCAGTCAGTTTTCCAATTGAGTTTGTCCATGTGAAACAAGGGCAGGTCGAACAGCCTTGCGATTTCATGAGAGACAGTCGACTTGCCTGCACCGCACGGGCCTATGATCATGATGCGTCGCGGCAGGTCGGATGGAGCGCCGTTCATAACGGGTTAGGTTCGGTGGCTTCGTGCTCGGCTTGCTCTTCGAAATAACCGATGCGGCGCAGTTCCTTTTGTACGTACCAGAGCGCGAACACGTCATAGAGAGCGTGGCCGATGATGACCGCGAGCAAGCTGCCGGTTTGCACATAGATCACCGCAAACAGGCACCCGATTAGGAAGATGATCGCGCTGATGATCGGTTTGGCGAGGTGGATCACGGCGAACAGGACCGAACTCAATAGGATGGCCGCCGGCATCGCCATGTAATCGCTCGCGAGTGTGAGGATACCGGCGCGGAACAGCACTTCTTCGCCCACGCCTGCATAGATCGAAACGACGATGATGGCGCCAAATGGCAGGTGGTTCTCGAGAAATTTGAGGTTGTGCCCCTGGGCGCGAACGAGAGCTTCGGAGATCTTGGGGAAGGCGTAAAAAAATGCCCCCACTGAGACACTGAGACCCGCTCCGATGGCGAGGCCAAGGCCGATCTGGTGCAAATCGAAGCTGATCAGGTCGGCCATTCCACGACCCGAGCTCCACCACAGGCCGATCCCCAGGAGAACCAGAACAACTGTTTGGAGCGACAGCAGGAACAGCAGGCTTGCCGTGCCGATCGATTTTGCCGGTTTATCGCTACTCATTGGAGCCTGAGGGCGACATCGCTCATGAAAC
>JAAUYI010228094.1_pt1 | contig 11174 bp, 12 predicted proteins | sample 7278041 | NCBI WGS metagenome assembly JAAUYI01 (sample SAMN14350216, study PRJNA611818) | marine sediment metagenome | isolation source: surface marine sediment (0.6m) | place: French Polynesia: Moorea | collected 2018-08
CAGCATTAGCAAAATTAGACTTTTCCGAGGTTCTTTATAACTGGGATTGTGCTTAATAATCGAAGCTCGATTAACTAAAAACTTGTTTGACTGTAAGCTGAAGTTGAGGAAACAAAGCAGAGGAAATAGATTCATCTCCTTGATATATAATTTCTCGGTAAAGTCCGCTTTCGAGAACTAAAACGGTCAATTTGTTTTCTTGTGGATCGACAATCCAATATTCATTTATCCCCCTGGCTGCATATTCTGAACGCTTATAGCGATAATCTCTATCGCGATTGGTTTTACCAGGAGACACAACTTCTACTACCAATGCAGGAGGCAGCATATCGATAGTAATCGTACTGCGTTGACTATTGTAAAGCTCTTTAGGTGATTTCTGATAAAGAATGTACCCTCATTAGTTAAACCGATGACTCACACAGCTAAGAATCTAAGAATTTTTTGGGTATATTATTTCCTGGAAATCACCTTAGCAAGATCTTCTGTTAATACCATTAAGTCTGGTAGACGAACAGTTGCCCGACTCCCACTAACTACTATTTCGGTATCTTTGCAGCGAAGTAAGCGGGAAGATACAAATTGGGCAAAAATTAACAATAATTTAATCGCGATTTCTACATTTTGCGGGCTTTCAGGTGGCATTTCGGTTAGATTGCCTGCTACTAACTCATAATGTTTTTCAGTAACAATCTCTATTTCTAGATATTCTTGTAGAGTCAATAATTTGCTGGCAGCAGTCATATCTTTTGATGAGAAGACTTTCTGATATTTTATCTGCCTAATTACCTCGGCTGCACGAATCAAATATGAAATTTAACTCGATCGAGATTAATCATTTCTTCGATCCTGTAGTGTCTCGATCGCCCGTCAAATACTATTTCACTTCACCGTCGCCAGACGGCTATTTGAATTGGGGAAACCAGAATCAAGGAGGTGGGGTATCCTACCTCACTTACAAGCTGGGAAATAGTTAAAATTACATTAAATCTAGAAATAAACTGCTTTAATCGAGATTAAGAAGCGCGATCGCCAATTATTAAGCAACGATAGTGCGATTCATAGCTGAATTAATCGAGTCTATTGGTAAACCATAAATTAAATTACTACATTCAAGTTTTTATCCTTTAGTAGCACGAGAAGAGACAGATGCAACCAAATAATCCCCAAAAATTCACTGAAAAAGCCTGGCAAGCGATCGCTGCTGTCCAAGATATTACCAAACAGAGTCAGCAGCAGCAGGTTGAAACCGAACACTTGTTTAAAGCTTTAATCGAACAAGAAGGACTGGCTAACAGTATCTTTAATAAAGCTGATATCAGCGTACAACGACTGAGAGAAAAAGTCGATCGCTTTATTGATAGTCAACCCAAAGTTAGCAACCCTAGCGGTAGTGTTTTCCTAGGGCGTAGCCTAGACACTCTTTTAGATCGGGCGGAAAAATATCGTACTGAATTTGGCGATGATTATATCTCCGTCGAGCATTTGGTACTAGGCTTTGTTCGAGACGACCGCTTTGGACGTAAACTACTACAAGAGGTTGGCTTAACCGAAAATAAACTCAAGGAAATTATTAAACAGGTGCGCGGAAAGCAAAGAGTAACCGATCAAAACCCCGAAGGTAAATATGATGCTTTAGAAAAGTATGGACGAGAGTTAACCAAACTCGCCAGGGAAGGTAAACTAGACCCCGTGATTGGTCGTGATGAAGAAATCCGTCGTACTATCCAGATTTTGTCCCGTCGGACTAAAAATAATCCCGTCTTAATTGGCGAACCAGGGGTAGGTAAAACCGCGATCGTTGAGGGATTAGCCCAACGGATTATTAACCGCGATGTTCCCGAATCTTTACGCGATCGCACTGTAGTCGCTTTAGATATGGGTGCATTGATTGCAGGGGCAAAACTACGGGGTGAATTTGAAGAACGTCTGAAAGCTGTCTTAAAAGAAGTTACCGAGTCAGAAGGTAATATTATCCTCTTTATCGATGAGATTCATACCGTTGTCGGTGCGGGTGCAGCCCAGGGTTCGATGGATGCGGGCAACTTACTCAAACCGATGCTGGCTAGGGGCGAATTGCGCTGTATTGGGGCGACTACCCTGGATGAATATCGTAAGTATATTGAGAAAGACGCTGCGCTAGAAAGACGTTTTCAGTCAGTCTTGGTAGATGAACCCAATGTAGTCGATACCATTTCTATTCTCCGAGGACTCAAAGAACGTTACGAAGCACACCACGGTGTAAGTATTACCGATACTGCCTTAGTAGCTGCTGCTACCTTGTCTAATCGCTATATCAGCGATCGCTTTTTACCCGATAAGGCGATCGACTTGGTAGACGAGGCCGCTGCTAAACTGAAGATGGAAATTACTTCTAAGCCTGAAGAGTTGGATGAGGTTGACCGTAAAATCCTTCAGTTGGAGATGGAAAGATTGTCTTTAGAGAAAGAAGACGATCCGATTTCTAAAGAAAGACTGGAGAAACTAGAAAAAGAACTAGCCGACCTCAAAGAAGAGCAATCGGAAATAAACGCTCAATGGCAGTCGGAAAAAGAAGTTATCGACCAGATTCGCACCCTAAAAGACGATATCAACGCCGTAAATCTGGAAATCGAGCAAGCAGAACGAGATTACGACCTCAATCGCGCTGCGGAATTGCGTTATGGTAAATTGACTCAACTCCAGCAAGAAGTTGTGGAAATCGAGCAAAAACTAGCCGAAAGACAAACCACAGGCAAATCTTTATTGCGAGAAGAAGTCTTAGAGTCTGATATTGCCGAAATTATCGCTAAATGGACTGGTATTCCCCTCAAAAAACTAATTGAGTCGGAAAAAACCAAACTACTGCATTTAGAAGCAGAACTACACGAGCGAGTTATTGGACAAGAAGAAGCTGTAACTGCCGTAGCAGATGCGATTCAGCGTTCTCGTGCGGGACTTGCCGATCCTCAACGTCCTACTGCTAGCTTTATTTTCCTCGGCCCGACTGGGGTAGGTAAAACCGAACTGGCTAAAGCCTTAGCTCAAAGTCTGTTTGATACCGAAGAAGCCTTGGTACGGATCGATATGTCGGAATATATGGAGAAACATTCTGTCTCCCGTTTAGTAGGCGCGCCTCCAGGGTATGTCGGCTATGACGAGGGGGGACAATTAACCGAGGCTATTCGTCGTCGTCCTTATTCGGTGATTCTGTTTGATGAAATCGAAAAAGCCCACCCCGACGTATTTAATATCATGCTGCAAATCTTAGATGATGGCAGACTTACCGATTCTCAAGGACGTACTGTAGACTTTACCAATACTATTATCATCATGACTAGTAATATTGGTTCGCAGTATATCCTCGACGTGGCTGGAGACGATAGCAAATACGAAGAAATGCGATCGCGGGTAATGGCAACGATGCGCGATAGCTTCCGTCCCGAATTCCTCAACCGTATCGACGACATTATCATCTTCCACGCCTTAACTAAAGCTCAACTACGTAATATTGTTCAGCTACAGGTCAAAGGTTTAGAAGCACGTCTAGAAGACCAAAAACTCTCCCTAAAAATCTCCGATGCTGGTTTAGACTATCTCGCCGATCTTGGTTTCGATCCTGTCTATGGTGCAAGACCACTAAAACGGGCAATATCTCGTTATCTAGAAACTGCGATCGCCAAATCAATCCTGCGGGGTGAATATCAAGCTGGAGACACGATCTTTGTCGATGTCGAAGGAGAAAGATTGAACTTCAAACGTCTATCAGCAGAAATGTTAATCAATTAAGAAAATTAACGGCTAAATAGACTATTCTTGTAGGGGTGACGGCGATCGCCCCTACTTATGTATTTCATCAATGACAAAAATGAAATCTGACTCGATCCAGGCTTGGTTAGAAGATGGGGCGATCGTTGCTTCAAGATATCGTCAGAAAATCGCAGAAGCTGGAATAAATTCGCCTCAGAGTCTCGGCGATCGAACCTCTGAAAAGGACTGGAAGTTTTATTCTCTTCTGTTTCAAGATCTCGATCTAGACGGAACAGTTTCAATTTTAGATATTGGCTGTGGCAAAGCAGAACTATTACCTTAGCCACGAACAGCTAGTACCCATTCGGGTATAAACAAAAAGATAGAATCTAATCCAGAACTCGAATGATATACTAATAGATTCTCAGCAATCCCAGAATTGACAGTATAGGAATGGCGGAAAAACAATCAGGTATTAAAATAGTCAGTGATAATCGTCAGGCTCGTTATCTTTACGAAATCCTGGAAACCTACGAAGCAGGAATTGAATTGGTAGGTACGGAAGTTAAATCAATTCGTGCCGGAAAAGTAAACCTGAGAGATGGCTATGCGTTTATTAAGAATGGAGAAGCTTGGTTAAGCAACGTTCATATTTCCCCTTATCAAGCTACTGGCAATTATTTTAACCACGAACCTCTCCGCGTCCGCAAACTACTATTACACCGCCAAGAAATTAACAAACTAATCGGACAAACAGAGCAAAAAGGTTTAACTCTAGTTCCTCTCAAAATGTACTTTAAAAGAGGTAAGGTAAAAGTGGCGATCGGTTTGGGTAGAGGTAAAAAACTCCACGATAAGCGCGAAACGATTAAGAAAAGAGACGACCAACGTGCCATAGCAAGGGCGATGAAGCAGTATTAAGTATTAAAATCAGAAATTAAAAGTTAAATATACTGCCAGTATCGAGAGGTACAAAATCGAGCTTGTATAACTTGTGAAATTGCATATGTCTGTCTTTTTCTTTCGTAGTAATAAAGAGTCTGAATACTTTAGCTTGTTAGGGAAGTATTCAGGCGGTAGCGTCGTAGATTGTGCTTTATGTACTTTCTGCACGCTACTGAAATAAGGAATGAAGAGAAAGAGCAAGGAATGAGGAATCAACTCAACTGATACCAATTCTCAAAAATGATCTATCTAGCCATTAATGAGAAATAGTATGAGCTTGTTCAACTACAGTCTTGGTTGATGATTAAGAACTCAAAAAAAAGCCCTGCTCGAAAACAGGACTCTACAAAAAGATTAGAAAATAGCTAAGAACAATAATTTTAACGAACAGTACCAGCTAAGTTATCTACGCGAATTGGCTTGATGAAATACATTTTAATTAGTTCTACGCCGTTAGAAACATAGTGAGGTAACTTACGAAGTAGCTTGACAGGTGTAGGAGCATTAGAACTAGCTATTTCAGTTAATTTTTCGTTATTAACTACACATTTTTCCAAACTTTGATAGAAACTAGGATGCTCTACATTTAAAACTACAGGGAATACTCTTCCTGCTGTTTTATTGGTTTGCTCGATCACGTACTTATCGTATTCTCTAGCATCCAAACCTAAAGAGGCATAGAAGCCAGAACGTTGAACGTCGTTTAGATACATAGTCGCAAATACCGAGAGCAAGAAGAAGCGACACCATAATCTTGCTTTCCAGTCATTAAGAAACTGGGGTTGAGACTTCATAATTGCATCGAAGAAGTCACCGTGACGGTTTTCATCCTGACACCAATTTTCAAAGAAACTAAAGATCGGATAAATTTCGTTTTCGGGGTGCTGTTCTAAATGACGGAAAATAGTGATGTAACGCCAATAGCCGATTTTTTCGGAAAGATAAGTTGCGTAAAAGATAAACTTGGGCTTAAAGAAAGTATACTTACGACTTTTAGTTAAAAATCCCAAATCTAGAGAAAGATTGAAGTCAGATAATGCTTTATTTAAAAAACCTGCATGACGTGCTTCATCTCTAGACATGAGAGTGAAGATTTCAGCCAAGACTGGGCTTTTATCTTTTAAACGTCTGCCTAATTCTTTATAGAGCAAAAATCCAGAAAACTCCGCCGTACAGGAACGCTCTAAGAATTCAATAAAGAGTTTGCGTGTTTCGCCACTGATATTATCCCAAGATTTTTTAAATTGCTCGTCTCTAACGAAGTGATGACGGTTGTAGTCGATGCGAAACTCTTCTAAGATTGCTCTTAATTCATCTTCATTAACAGAGATGTCCATATTTGCCATCTCATCAAAATCGGTTGTATAAAAGCGAGGAGTAAGAATCGTTTCTTTCGCAGGAGCTTTAACTCCAGGGCGTACTTCCTCAAACTGGGGTTTTTTAAGGCTATCTACCATTATTTTTAATACTTAACTTTTTTTTCAATTCTGGCTGACTGTATCAGTTTGCTGCCATTGGAGGTTTCTTGAGTATTATTCTCTAATAGTCAGGCTACATTATGGCAACTTGTTAACGAATATTAATCAGTTATTGAAAAGCTTTCAGTTGTAGGCTTTGAGCTGATGCGTTTTTGCAGATTGAATAATTGACAGGGCGATCGCTGTAATCGTACTGTTATTGGCTGAATTATCTTGCGCCAAGACGTTAAGACCCAGAGAGCAAAACAACATCATTCCCAATAGGTTTCCCAATTATCTTGGAAAGCTTGCTGTAATTTTTCTCTGTAGCTATTGGTTTTTATTTTAACCATCCAAAGCTCTTTGCTGGCTTTATTTACTCCTTTACAAACCACTCCTTCCTCTAGGTTATATTTTCCTTGACGAATATCTTCGATAAACTTTCCTGTGAGCTTACCACGATAAATTACCTCGGCAATTTTCAGGCTGCCAAAATCTGAGATAAATTGCTCTGGAGTAACTATACCGTCAGGAGTTTCGACATCAAATAGAATCAATTCTTTAACATCATCTGGTTTATGCATTCCTGCAAAGGAATTGTTTCCTAGAAATTCTGTAAACACCTTCAATTCAGGAAATTGATATCTATCATTTTCGCGAAAAATAATTTCTAAAGAACGAGCAAAATCTCTGAAAAAAATCTTGGGTGCTTCTTCCAAGCCTGGATGAGCTATGTTGAAATCCTGAATACCCATTTCATCTAAGTCGTATCTATTACGGCGAGTGCCAAAACCATACCAGCCTAGTTCGCTTTCCCAAACCCAATGAAGATTTGTCCCATCGTATTTTTTAAAAGCGACGCATTTGGTCAAAGGACAGTTTTTGCTGTCGGGAATTTTAGGATAAGTAAGTTTAACTCGCACCATAGCTATTTGTATTTCTTTTGACCTAACCTACAGAACAGAATTTAAAATAGCAGTAACTTTTCTGGATTGAGACCGCAAAATCGGCGATATTCTTGGAAAATTTACTTAAAGCTAAATACTTGTTCTGCTGTCAATGACAATGATGGCAAAATCTTTGAATCAATAGGGCGATCGCCTTCAAATATAGCTTCTTCATACAAACCATCTACCAAAGTCAAGATTGTAATCTTATCGAGCTGCGGATCGACAATCCAATATTCTAAAATTCCTCTAGCAGCGTATTCGGATCGCTTGTACCGATAATCTCTATCTTCATTGACTTTGCCAGGAGATACAACCTCTACAACCAAAACAGGAGAAGGCATATCTGCCGTAATGGTCGCACGTCTCCCTCCTATTGCTGCCAACAATTCCTCGGTCAAAATCATTAAGTCGGGAATTCTGACCCTGGTGCGATTACCTGCAACGACAATTTCTGTATCTTTGTGACGAATCAGTTGCAGGGGAATTAGTTTCATAAATTCCGCAAGTAGATAAAGCGCGATTAAATTATTGCGTAGCGAAGCCATGCCGAAGGCTTATCGCTTTCTGGAGGCATAGTTACTAGTCTTCCATCGACTAATTCATAACGATTATCCGTACTATCGTCATAAGCCAGATATTCTTCCAGAGTTAACCAAGGGGTAGCATTAGTCATTAGATTTGAAATTCGAGCTTATAATTCATTGTACTAAGCTGTATTTTCAGCAATCGGTAATTATTTACCTGCTTAGAGCAATTACCGCATTTTGTCCGCCAAAACCAAAGCTGAAGCACATAGCACTATTAATCCTGGTTTTTCTGGCTCGCTCGACGACATCGAGATCGAATTCTGACTGTCTCAAACCCACGCAGGGGGGTAAATAGCCTCGATGGAATGCCATTAGAGTTAAAGCAGTGGCGATCGCTCCCGATGCGCCTAATGTGTGTCCTGTTGCTCCCTTGGTAGAACTTACGGCAACTTTTTGAGGAAATATATACTGAATTAATTGAGCCTCATGGAGATCGTTTAAAATCGTACTCGTACCGTGAGCGTGAATAAAATCAATATCTTGCGGTTCTAAATTACTACGTTCTAGAGCTTGTTCGATTGCTCTGACTGCACTACCGTTTACTTTCTGGGGTGCGCTAATGTGGTGTGCATCGCAGGTTAGACCAAAGCCTTTTAGCTTGCCATAAATTTTAGCTTTGCGATCGCTAGCCAGTTTTTGGGTTTCTAAGATAAACATTGCCCCTCCTTCCCCCAAAACTAAGCCTTCACGCTTCAAATCAAAGGGATAACAACCTGTTTTGGCTAAAGCTCCCATACGCTCAAAGGCAGCTAAAGTAAGAGGGGTAATTGGGGCTTCCACTGCACCAGCAATTACTCTTTGACAGACACCTGTTTCGATCAATTCGTAACCCCTGGCTAAAGCCCAGATTCCCGTAGCACAGGCAGCCATTGGTGCTAAAACTGGTGCGGTAGTTTGCAAATATTGGGCGGTGGCGATCGCGCTTTGATGGGGTAAGGTTTGTAGCCAGTTGGGAATTAAATCCTTCCTATATAGGTCTTGTTTTTGGCTAATTAATTCCTCCCAATTTGCCTGACATCCCCTACTAGAGCCTATTACTACTCCACATTCAGGCAAAGGTGCTAGTAAATTTGCATCAGCTAGGGTAGCCAGCACTAGCTTTTTGGTAATCTTGTCTATTTTACTCGGTTGAGAGTCGATCGCTCCTAGAGGATAAACGGGAAGCCCAGAGAAAAAACTTTGTAACTTAATCCCTGACTTTCCCTGCAAGATCTTTGACCAAGTTGGCTGTAGTGAGCCAAGACAGGAAAGTAAACCTATCCCAGTAACAACAACATCCATATGTAAGGTCATCTGAATTGGCTTGGCTTATATTTTTGGATTCGTAGCTTTAAATTTTAGATTTCAACGACCACGAAACACAGATAAGCAATTTATTTCTTAAGGTTATCTAAACCTTCGATTACTTGAGCCGACTCAATGCGATCGCCCTGAGTAATACCATCAACCACATCCATACCCTCTACTACCTTACCAAAGACAGCATAGTCTCCATCTAAAGAAGGTAAATCTTCTAAAGCGATATAAAACTGGGAAGAAGCAGAATCAGGCATAGCCGAGCGAGCCATCGCAATTACACCGCGATCGTGCTTGAGTACTACCGATCTGCCAGGTAATTTGGCTTTGCTGTAGGTGGGTTCTTCGTCTCCTTCTAACTTGATTTCTAATGGTATACGACGCTCCCGACCAGTTTCGGGGTCTACAAAACCGCCTGTCCCCAAAGTTCCAGCAAAATTGGGGTCTTTTCCTTGAGGATCTCCGCCTTGAGCGACAAAACCAGGAATAACTCTATGAAACACTAATCCATCATAGACACCTTGAGCGACTAAATCGACAAAGTTACCAGCAGTTGTAGGAGCTTCCGTACCGTTAACTTCAATCAGGATTGGTGAGCCATTAACTTGTAATTCGACTTTCGCCATCCCTTCTAGTTGGGGCAAATTATTACTCATGTTTTTATCGTTATTTTTATTTTTGGCGATCGCCATTTCTGTTTGACTATTTGCCAGATTATCAGATGATGAGGTTGATTGAGAAGCATCCGTTGCTGATGTCCCACAGCCTCCTAAAATCAAACTACCGACTAGCAGTAAGGAAAACACCTGAATTAACCAGGGATTTTTTGCTTTAATCATTTTGCCCATCTAGACTTTAACCATTGCTCACAACATTGACCGTTGTAACCTAATTTCATTTAGATTTGGAGAAACTTTTAGGATCGCTTTCAAAAATCTTCAAGCTAATTTACCGAACTTGTTCACTGCTATTTGCGGTGCGACTCCTGGTCTGAATGACGCTCAGATGCGCACCGTTAAAGCTTCTTAGTTTTTTATAGTCCTTCGAGGGGAACTGCCAAAAATCTGGCTAATTCTGCCCCTTGGTTTTCTAGACTGGAAAGAGCAATAGGTTCGCCTACGCGAGTCAAAGGTAGATCTCTTCTCTTCTTGGAGCGAAGATACAAAGCTCTTTTGGGACTTAATCCTTCTCTTATTTCGGCTCTGACCGACTGCACTTGGTCAATTGGAAACTTGACTTCAACTTGTCGGTTTTTGCCTGGATATCCCAAACGATATATGGTTACCTGTTCTGTTTCTTTATTGAATTCGTTGTAACCGCCACCGACATTCCAGATTACCAATAACCACAAATAGGTTGCCAGCAACGAACCAGCAACACCATAAAAAGTTAAAGCGACTCCCTGGGGGATAAACTGCAATTGACTCGTGTCAGAAACAAGCAATAAATTAGTTTTGAGATAGCTAGATAATCCTGCTAAGAGAAAACCTACTCCTCCCATAGTCACGATCGCTGCCCAAACAATGTTACTCAACCTGCGAGAACCTAAAACATCCTGTCGAAGAGTTTGTTGTTTTGTTTTGTTAGTAGTCATTGCCTATTGTCTTAATCTTATTAGTACTATCGAGCTAAAAATTAAAGGTGAATCTAAAATCGAGTTTTTTTTTTCTCAGTTGGAGACAATTTCATGTTACCGAAGCCGTCCTAGCGAGCGAGTATCTGGATAATTTGTTCCAATTCGCTTATTTATGTGTCATTTTGTAAAATTTTTGCTAATAATAATTTAATAACTGTTGCCTCACCAGAGCGACTTATCATAAAAAGTCATCAAAAGTCTCTAAATTGGCTTAGTTACCTATCAGTACTGTTTTCATGTTATTTTGAAATAAGTTACCCAGGTACTTTTACCAAAAACATACCTTAGCAGTATTTGGGAAAATCTCGTCCAATAACAGAAAATATTACCTGGTAATCTGGTAAAGTTTTATAAAACTTGGTACTTCTCAACATTTTGTTGAATTAGCGACCTGGGGCATTTATAGAAAAGTACATTTTGACAAATCTTGCAGTTTATAGATCGAAGCAAGAGGATTAAAAACATATGACAATAGCAGTAGGACGCGCTCCAGCACAACAGGGCATCTTTGATGCAGTTGATGACTGGTTAAAGCGCGATCGCTTTGTATTCGTAGGCTGGTCTGGTATCCTGC
>JAAUYI010218412.1_pt1 | contig 11170 bp, 8 predicted proteins | sample 7278041 | NCBI WGS metagenome assembly JAAUYI01 (sample SAMN14350216, study PRJNA611818) | marine sediment metagenome | isolation source: surface marine sediment (0.6m) | place: French Polynesia: Moorea | collected 2018-08
AAAACAAAGATAAAGCAGCAGCAAAAACTCGGTCTTGATCCCAATGGGGATGGGTTTCAAGATAATTTTGTAATGATAAATGGAGTTCTTCGGGGATTTCTGCCAAAATGCTTACAGTTGAATTCATGGTTGATTATATGCTCCCATTAAGATGATTTTTTGGTTTTTATGGACACAAAACTAGGTTTTTTTCTCAAATACTGAGAATCATTGGGCTTTTAGCGATTAAGACAACCTTTTATCTAGAGGTGAAATAAAATAATGGCTTTACATATTACGTTACTTAACAGTAGAAACAAGATTCTCATCTATCGAGATAAAGTTTAGGTCTTTGCGTACTTGCTAAATTGCTCGTTGGATCATTGTTGTCTGAAAAGGGGGCTGTTTGTCAATGTTGCAGAATATTAAAAGAACTCTTAAATAAATTCTAACTCTACGTAAATAATAGGGTTACGGGGGAATTTATTTTACGTTTATTTACATAACCTAGTTAACAAACAGTTAACGATAGATAAATAAAAACAATCCCCACTAAAGACTTAAGACTGTACTGTCACGTTCTAGCCTGTGGAAAAACCTGGGTAAAATGTGGAAAATATTCTTGGAGTTTGTGGAAATAGGGGGGAATCTATGGGGTAAATCGATCGCTTAAAATAAGAATTAATAATTTTTATTCGATTTTTGGCAAAAGTAAAATTTTACTGCTCTGCCATTTTCATTAATTTTCCCACCATTTGACAGCTAAAGAGCTTATTTGTTCCAATTCGGTAGCAGAAATTTTCTGGAGATGACTCAAAACTAAATTCATTCTACCTAGCGATCGCAGTTTATCTTGATGACGAATCAAAAAATCCCAGTAAAAGAAATTAAAAGGACAGGCAGACTCCCCAGTGCGATCGCGCCTATTATATTTACAACCGCTACAATAATCGCTCATTTTATTGATGTAATTAGCCGAAGCAGCATAGGGTTTAGAGGCGAGTATTCCCCCATCGGCAAATTGTCCCATACCGATTACATTCGTCTGCATTACCCAGTCGTAGGCATCGATAAAGGCACTATGAAACCAGGATTCGATCTCTTGGGGAGAAACACCCGCAATCAGAGCAAAGTTACTCAAGACCATTAGTCTTTGGATATGATGACCGTAGCCAGTCTCTTCTACCTGAGTCAGTGTTTGACGCAAACAGTTCATTTCGGTTTTGCTAGCGTCCCAGTAAAATTCTGGTAAAGGTCGATCGTGAGCAAACCAATTATTTTGGCTATAGTTTTCATCCTGAAGATAGTAAATTCCGCGCATATATTCCCGCCATCCCATTACCTGACGAATAAAACCCTCGACGCTATTTAGGGGTAATTCTTGTTGGTAATATACGGTTTCTATGGCATCGATTACTTCGATTGGTTCGAGTAAACCCAGATTGAGATAAGGAGAAATTAAACCATGCCACATAGTATATTCTCCCGTAATCATAGCATCTTGATAGGTGCCAAACTGAGGCAAAGATTCGCTGATAAAATGAGCCAAGACTTCTAGAGCTTGTTGTCTGGTAACTCCCCAATTAAAGGGTTCAATTTTGCCATAGTTAGAGAAGTTTTCTTGTTTAATCCAGTCAATTACCTCTCTGGTAATCCTATCAGGTTCAAAAGTCAAAGGTGCGGGAGTTTGAAGCTCTTTTTTCGGTGTTTTGCGGTTCTCTCGGTCATAATTCCACTTACCACCTACGGGTCGATCGCCAGCCATTAAGATCTGGAATCTTTTTCTGCCTTCTCGATAAAAATCTTCCATCAACAATCTTTTGCGAGGCTTTGCCCAGTCAATAAATTCATCTAGACTCCACAAAAAATGATTGTCTGGCAAAAAAGTTAGCTTGCAGTCCAAATCTAAACTTTGAATTAATTTAGCAAAAGGGCGATCGCAGGGACTAGTTAGCTGTAACTCAGTAATCTGATTGACTTTAAGCCAATCTTGCAGGGGGGTAACAAAATCCTGGGCAATTTTATATGTTACTTGCCAATCATCCTGCTTCAATTCTTCGGCAAAATGGCGCATTGCCGACCAGACTAAGACCAGCTTTTGCCGATGGTAAGGGCGTTGTCTGGCATAGTTACTAGATTCAATCAGAATAACAGGAGTTTGGTGTTTGTTGTCCTGATTATTTTTTAAGCTTAGTTGATTTTTGGTCAGGCGATCGCCCAAAATCCAGATACCAATAGTCATGTATTCGTTTTAGTTGAATGATAAAAATTGAGTGTTATTGTTGCCCAAGCGATTATTTCACTAGTTAATTTAACGCTAAAGCTAGTCGATCGCAGGGTAGTTAAAAAGCGATCGCTACTTTGAAATTAGTTTTTCCAAATTTAATGCAATATAAGTATTCTGCATATGTAAAAAATACATAAAAAGGGGGCGATCGGGCAATTTCTGTAACGAAATATACGATAAATCATTTTTGTAAATGTAATTATGACCTCAAGATAAACGCAGGTTAAGAAACATATGCAAAGTGTTTCTAAAAAGTGGTTGTCTTCGGAGACAAATAGTCTAGGTAACAACTATTACTTACCTAAATAGGCAATTTTAAAAGTAAAAAATAGATTCTTGTAGTTGTTAAGTGTTTTAGCACGAAGGTCTCTAAATTTAAGTTTTAAGCAATAGTAATTTTTGACACGAAAGGAAGGTAATTAAATGCTCGGAGAAATGTGGCAATTTAGGGGCAGGTATAAAATCCTGCACATTACTTGGTTTGCATTCTTTTTATCATTTGTAGTTTGGTTCAATCTGCCCCCCTTGGCTACTACTGTAAAAGCGGATTTGGGTTTAACCGCAGAGCAAATTAGAACTGTGGCGATCTGTAACGTAGCTTTAACAGTTCCCGCACGTATAATTATCGGGATGTTGCTAGATAAGTTTGGTCCTAGACTGACTTATTCTTTACTTTTAATGTATGCAGCAATTCCCTGTATCATGTTTGCATCGGCGCAAACCTTTGGTCAGCTAGTAATTTCTCGCCTATTGATGGGTATTGTAGGTGCGGGTTTTGTGATTGGAATTCGCATGGTTGCAGAGTGGTTTCCTCCCAAAGAGATTGGTTTAGCCGAAGGTATATATGGCGGTTGGGGGAATTTTGGTTCTGCTTTTTCCGCGTTTACTCTAGCTATTGTAGCTGGTTGGTTGTCTTTTGGTGCGCCTGGATCTGAACTTAATTGGCGTGCTGCGATCGCTCTTACAGGAATTATTGCTGCTCTCTACGGTATCTTCTATCTATTTAATGCCAAAGATACTCCTCCAGGAAAAGTATATCGTCGTCCCAGAAGCGCGAGAGGTCTAGAAGTTACAACTAAAAAGGACTTCTGGTTCTTGATGCTGATGAACGTGCCTTTAAGTGGAATTTTAGGTCTTGTGGCTTGGCGTTTAATGAAGTTGGGCTTGTACGAACGGGGTACGATGTACGTCATCTGGCTGGCTTTGCTCGGTCTATATCTCTTCCAAGCTTACAATTGTTGGGAGGTTAACAAAGACTTGATGACTGGTAGAAAACGCTACCCCGCTGAAGACCGCTACAATTTCTCTCAGGTAGCTATCCTAGAGCTTACTTATATTGTTAATTTTGGTTCGGAATTAGCAGTAGTATCAATGCTTCCTGCTTTCTTTGAAGGAACATTCAGTCTTTCTAAAGCTGCTGCTGGTATGATTGCTTCTAGTTATGCTTTTATGAACCTAGTCGCTCGCCCTGGTGGTGGTTTGATTTCTGATAAATTGGGTAGTCGTAAAATTACTATGGCAGTACTAACTGGCTGTATGGGTATTGGTTATTTAGTCTTCAGTCAGGTCAACAGTGGCTGGTTCTTACCTGCTGCGGTGTTGTTAATTATGTGTTGCTCTTTCTTCGTACAGGCTGGTGAAGGTTCTACATTCTCGATCGTACCTTTGGTCAAACGTCGCGTTACAGGACAGATTGCAGGTAACGTCGGTGCTTATGGTAACGTTGGTGCGGTATTATACTTGAACATCTTCAGTCTGTTACCTGGTTGGTTAGGTGGTGGTCCAGATCCCTCTCCTGCTATTGAAGCAGCAGCAAATGCTCGTTTCTTCCAAATCATGGGTGTGGCAGCGTTGATTGTTTCCGCATTGTGCTTTGTGGTACTCAAAGAGCCTAAAGGTTCATTTGCCGAAGCACACCAAGGTGAAGAGGAGAGTGTTCCCAATCGACCAGTACTAGAAACAGAAAATATTTAATGTCTAGTTTTTAATTTTCGTCTACACTTTTCTAGTGCTGAGAACATTGCAATGTTTTTTCAGCACTTTTTGTTTTAACTAAAAGTATTAGTCGTTAGTGGCTATCGATTATTTTCTACTTCAACTCCAGAACAATAAAAGACAAAAAGCTTATGAATCCAGGGTTTGCGTTCTTAATGATATCTAAAGAAAAGCTTAACTTAGTATTATCGATAACAACAATGCAAACTAGCCCAACGATATAACCTAGAGAGAAAAATAATTATAAATAAATTTTTTTATCAACAAACATTTAATTAGGAGAGAAAAAAGTGAGCGAACCAATCAAAACTCTATGTCCTTATTGCGGAGTTGGCTGTGGTCTAGAAGTTTTGCCCCCCGCCCAACCAGGAAAAGCTACCAATAGAGATAGTCAGGGGAATCCGCTTTGGTCGGTTCGTGGCGATCGCTCTCATCCCTCCAGTAAAGGTAAAGTATGTATTAAAGGCGGTACAGTTGCCGAATCTTTGGATAAAGACCGTCTTAAGTATCCGATGATGCGAGATTCTTTAAATGAGGAATTTCGTCGTGTTAGTTGGGAGGAAGCTTTAGATAAAATTACCAACCGCATCCGTGAGGTTAAAGCTACTCAAGGGTCAGAAGCTATCTGTATGTACGGTTCGGGGCAGTTCCAAACCGAAGACTATTATATTGCTCAAAAACTACTCAAGGGTTGTTTGGGGACAAATAATTTTGATGCTAATTCTCGTCTCTGTATGTCTTCGGCAGTAGCAGGATATATTCAAAGTTTTGGTTCTGATGGTCCCCCTGCTTGCTACGACGATTTAGAATTAACCGACTGTGCTTTTTTAATTGGAACTAACACCGCCGAGTGTCACCCTATTGTTTATAACCGCTTGCGGATGCACCACAAAAAAAACCGCAAGGTTAAAATGATTGTTGTCGATCCTCGCGAAACTAAAACCGCCAAGGATGCAGACTTGCACTTAGCTATTAAGCCAGGGACAGATATGGATCTGCTCAATGGTATTGCCCATCTCTTGTTGCGTTGGGGCGAGCTTGATACCTTATTTATCGATGAGTGTACCCAAGGTTTTGCTAATTTTGCCCAGGTAATTCAACAGTATCCTCCAGAATTAGTGACTCGTCGTTGTGGTATTGCGATCGAGCAGTTAGAACAGGCTGCTCGCTATTGGGCGGAATCAGAAAAGGTCTTGTCTCTATGGTCGATGGGAGTCAATCAATCCTCCCAAGGAACGGCAAAAGTCCGCACTATTATTAATTTGCACCTGATGACAGGAAACATTGGCAAACCAGGGGCGGGCCCTTTTTCCTTGACAGGACAGCCTAACGCTATGGGAGGTAGAGAAGCAGGGGGGCTAGCTCATATTATTCCTGGCTATCGAGTTATCCAAAATCCACAACATCGGGCAGAGCTAGAAGAAGCCTGGAAATTGCCCCCAGGCAGTATTAATCCCCTTCCAGGTAGAGATGCTTGGAGTATGATTACTGGTTTGGAAACAGGAGATGTAGGAGTTTTGTGGGTGGCAGCGACCAATCCAGCGGTGAGTATGCCCGATTTAGTCAGAACCAAAAAAGCCCTGTTGCGATCGCCTTTTACGATCGTCCAGGATGCTTACTATCCTATGGAAACTGCTAGTTTTGCTCATGTAGTCTTACCCGCAGCCCAGTGGGGAGAAAAAACAGGCACGATGACTAATTCCGAACGGGTTGTTACTCTTTGTCCTCAGTTTCGCCAAGCTCCAGGAGAAGCTAGAGCAGATTGGGAAATTTTTGCCGAGGTTGGTCGGCGTTTAGGTTTTACCAAAGAATTTGATTTTGCTAATTCTGCCCAGGTATATCAAGAATTTGTCAGCTTAACTCAAGGTCGTCCCTGTGATATGAGTGGTCTGAGTCACGGTAGATTGCGTCAACAAGGCCCAATACAGTGGCCCTGCCCTTTGGAAACTGTGAGCGAAGAAAATATAGAGCTGGCTTTAGCCTGTAATACCGATAAAAATCTTACTCAAGAGAATCAAGAAGCCCAAGGTCTATTTTCCAACTTATTTAGAAGTAAAGAAGAAACTCCTGTAGCCAAAAGACTTTACACCGATGGCAGATTTAACACTCCCGATGGACGGGCGAGATTTTCGGCATTTCATTCTCAAGGACTGGCCGAACCTGCCGATGCTGACTATCCCTTCGTGCTAACCGTAGGTCGTCTTTACGAACATTGGCACACCATGACTCGCACGGGAAGAATCGAAAAAATTATCAAAAAACAACCCCAACCCTTTATCGAAATCCATCCCAAAGATGCAGACAAATTGGGTATAGAACCAGAAATGATGGTAGAAGTGCGATCGCGTCGAGGCAGGGGACGTTTTGCTGCCAGAGTCACCAAAGCGATCGCTCCTGGTACGGTTTTTGTGCCGATGCACTGGGGAGCATTATGGACAGACAACGGAGAAGCTAACTTGCTGACTCATCCCGAAGCCTGTCCTATTTCCCTCCAACCAGAATTAAAAGCTTGTGCGGTCAATCTAACACCAGTAAAGTTAAATGACTGGACAACTGAGGAAAGATTTCAGAATAAACCTTTAGATAACAATGGCAAAGTCGAGCAGAAGAACAAAGTAGAAGAAGTAGTAACTGGTAAATATACTTAAAGTCAACTCAAGCAAGCAACTTGCTAAAAGATTCCTCTGATAATTCTAATTTATGGATGGTTTCTTTTAATGTGGTTTTAAAGCGATCGAGGTCTGAACCATAACCCGACAGCATAGCTGCTTGCTCGACTCCAGCAGAAGCATTAGCCCTGGCACAATTAACTAGCTCCTCCCCTTTGAGGACATCCTCTCCAGAGAGAATCTTCCGTCTCGAATCACCCCAAAAAGCACTAAGGGTACAAATTTGCTTGTCTCCTTGGTTTTGGATCGACCAACGATACATCACTTTTTGCGGATCTACCCTTACCTCAATTAATTTCGCCCCCATATAATATTGCATTTGGCTGAGGGTTTGCTGTCTAACTTCCAGGGGATCGTTTTTATTTACAGTGCGCTCTAAATGAGCTTGAGTAGGTTTAGACATCTTATAAAAAGTTTTTTTATTTTTGCTTTATAGTTGTTGCTATTACAATTTTACAAGTATGTGGTGAACTACTCTTAGATCTAGCAAGCTTAAATTACAGCATTTTGCACGACTAATTAGTACATCGGGCAATTCAATAAGGTGATTAGAGATGCGCGTGCGACGCGAAGCTAGTCCTTTAGGGAACCCCGCGCCTCTCTCACCTTCAATTTGTTCAATTTGCAGATTCATTTATCTGCGTTCATCTGCGTTCATCTGTGGACGCTATTCTAATATAAAGTTCGATAGCATCAGCATCGATCGAGATCTCCAATAAACTATGTCTTATTTTCAATTTGAATCAGATTTTGTTGGCTCTTTGCAATGTATTCCAATGCAGGTCAGAATGAAACTAGACAACTGTGGCGTAAAACTCAAGCTAGTACATTGGAATAAATTCAGCCAGACACAACGCCAAACTCTGGTAGATTTACCCTGCCAAACCGATGTAGAAGTTAAAGCTTACAAAGAGTATTTACAAAATTTAGTTACCGCAACAACTGGTCAACCAGCCAAAGAATTAACTATCGATCCCCATCCACCCTGGCTTGAAGATGCAGCTATACCTGATGATGTCCAAACAAAAGCCCAAGAATGTCAAGTCGATATTTCTCTCCAGCAATGGTCAAATCTGACTCCCGCTCAACGTTTTGCTTTGATTAAACTCAGTCGTCCCAGTCACGAAAACAAAAACTTTATTCCAGCACTACAAGAGTTTGGAATTATTTCAACTAACAACTAACTACTGACTACTGACAGCCCTAACAAACAAATATTTCGCTCGCAGTCTTTTTGCTTAAGATAACTTAAAAAATAGACATAAAACTATAGTCCGATCTTCGCTGAGGATAAAGGTTTTAACAATAAAGATAGTGTTAGGATCTAGCCACGAGAAAAAGAAGCGAAAAAATAAGGACAATAAACTTAATGCAAGAATTTGACAAGTCAATATCTTTTGATGGTCGTGATATCAGACTCAAAGTAGGCTTGCTCGCACCACAAGCAGGCGGTTCGGTATTAGTACAGTCAGGAGATACGGCTGTTTTAGTAACGGCTACTAAAGCGAAGGGGAGAGAGGGGGTTGATTTTTTACCTTTAACTGTAGACTACGAAGAAAAACAATACGCAGCAGGGCGCATTCCAGGCGGTTATTTCAGAAGAGAAGGAAGACCAGGAGAAAAGGCAATCCTAATTAGTAGATTAATCGATCGCCCGATTCGTCCTTTGTTTCCTAATTGGTTACGGGACGATATTCAAATTGTGGCGACAACTTTATCTATGGATGAAGATGTACCCCCAGATGTCTTAGCGGTGACTGGTGCTTCGGTGGCAGTTTTACTAGCAGAAATTCCTTTTTACGGCCCCATGGCTGCGGTCAGAGTAGGCTTGGTGGGAGATGATTTTATTCTCAATCCTACTTATAAAGAGATTAAAAAAGGCGATCTCGATATTGTGGTGGCAGGTAGCCCTGACGGAGTTGTGATGGTAGAAGCAGGTGCAAATCAGCTACCAGAGCAAGATATGATTGAGGCGATCGATTTTGCCTATGAAGCGATTCAAGAATTGATTCAAGCTCAACGAGAATTAATCAAAGAATTAGGAATTGAAATTGTTAAACCAGAAGCACCAGAAGAAGATGAGACTATTGCTAGTTTTATTGGCGATCGCGTGACGGAAGAAATTAAACAAGTTCTCTCTCAATACGATCTAGACAAAAATGCCCGTGATGAAGCCCTCGATGAAATTAAAAAGACCAAGATAGAAGAGGTAATTGCCGAACTCCCCGAAGAAGATCCGATCGCAATTGCTACTACCGAAGACCCTAAAGTCATTGATAAGGCTTTCAAAAAGCTCACCAAAAAGCTGATGCGGGGTCAAATTCTCGAAGAAGGGATTAGGGTCGATGGTCGCAAGTTAGACCAAGTTAGACCAATCAGTTCTAGAGTTGGTATTTTACCCAATCGAGTACACGGTAGCGGTCTATTTAAAAGGGGTTTAACTCAAGTACTCTCGATCTCCACTTTAGGAACATCGGGAGATGCTCAAGATACTAGTGACGATCTCAATCCCCAAGATGAAAAACGCTATCTTCATCATTATAATTTTCCTCCTTATTCTGTAGGCGAAACTCGACCGATGCGATCGCCTGGACGCAGAGAAATCGGTCACGGTGCGCTGGCAGAAAGAGCCTTAATTCCTGTCTTGCCTAGTGCAGAAAGCTTCCCTTACGTAGTGCGTGTGGTTTCAGAAGTGTTATCTTCCAATGGTTCGACCTCTATGGGTTCGGTCTGTGGTTCGACCTTATCCCTAATGGATGCAGGAGTTCCCATAACCAAACCTGTAAGTGGTGCGGCCATGGGTTTAATCAAAGAAGGTGATGAAGTCCGAATCTTAACTGATATTCAAGGTATCGAAGATTTCTTAGGCGATATGGACTTTAAAGTTGCTGGAACAGATACAGGAATTACCGCTTTACAGATGGACATGAAAATTACTGGTCTTGCTGTAGATATAATCGCCAAAGCGATCCAACAGGCTCTGCCCGCCAGGATACATATCCTCAAAGAAATGCTCAAGGCAATTTCTGAACCCCGCGAACAGCTATCGCCTTATGCGCCCAGACTATTAACCATGAAAATCGATCCTGAATTAATTGGTATGGTTATCGGGCCTTCTGGTAAAACTATTAAAGCCATTACCGAGCAAACAGGAGCAAAAATTGACATTGAAGACGACGGCAAAGTCATCATTGCTGCGGTAGAAGCAGCCAAAGCAGAGATGGCTCGTAAAATGGTCTACAATATCACCCGCAAACTCAATGAAGGGGATGTCTATCTGGGTAAGGTAACTAGAATTATCGATATCGGAGCGTTTGTAGAAATTTTACCAGGCAAAGAAGGCATGATCCATATTTCCCAGTTAGCCGAAGGCAGAGTAGGAAAAGTAGATGATGAGGTAGCAGTAGGAGACGAAATTGTCGTCAAAATTCGAGGCTTCGATCAAAAAAATCGCCTCAATCTAACTAGACTGGGAATTCATCCCGATGAAGCAGCAGAAGCTAGAGCATCGGCGATGTAATTGAGCGGTAGAGGGAAGGAGCGGGAAAGATTTTATACGTAAAAAGTAGTAAATAAAGATCTAACTCCTGCCTGCATATGGCCAACAAACGCGGCCTTTGCGCCTCCTGCCTCCTGCCTTCTTCTAAGATAGTGGAATTGCTTTGACTTTCTTAGTTGCTAAGACTCTAATTTTAACTACTAATTCATTCTGCATCGATTCAGTGCTACCACCGAAAGCAGTTTGGGGTTTTGCCATTACGTCTACAGCACCAGCTTTCATGACCTCATAGATATTGTCGATATCAGACTTTTGGACGGCATTGCTGAGAACTAAAATTGGTGTAGGATATTTAGCCATTACCTGTTTAGTAAATTCCAAACCATTCATTTGAGGCATTTGCAGATCGGTACAAATCACATCGGGATTAAGCTGAGGGACTAAATCCAATCCCTCTCTCCCATTGCTAGCTTTGCCAATTACCTCGATATGAGGAGATTGATTGAGCATTTTTTCGTAAATGTTGATTGCAACATCGGAATCTTCCACTAATAAAACTCTAATTTTTGCCATGATTTTTAAGTACGGTTAATTCTGTTGAGTTGTTTGATTTGAACTTTAGAATTAATTCCCAGAATTTACCTGGAAAAGATGATTATTTACCTCTAATTCTTATAGTTCCCTGACTTGATTCAGAGATTGCCATGATGTAAAAATCGATCGCAAAATGTGACAATGAAA
>JAAUYI010121936.1_pt1 | contig 11168 bp, 9 predicted proteins | sample 7278041 | NCBI WGS metagenome assembly JAAUYI01 (sample SAMN14350216, study PRJNA611818) | marine sediment metagenome | isolation source: surface marine sediment (0.6m) | place: French Polynesia: Moorea | collected 2018-08
CGTTCGCCAGGGCTCCCAGTAACGGCAGCAGAAGCGCCGACGCGAGGGTCAGGAACCGATTTCCGTTCATCGTCGTGTTCTCCCGCAGCTCAAGGGTCGGTGGTGTATGACCAGGGGATTTCGTTGTAGATCAGGAAATCGTCGTATTTGTAGATACCCGGCCCCGATACCTCATCAATGGCTTTGACGGCTTCATCGAGCATCGACAGCGTCATCTGCATCGGCGGCTCGTCCGGTTGCCAGGTTGTACCAACGGGATAGTCGAGCTTCGGTGGGTTGGTCATCTCGATGTGATTGTTGACCAGGTGCGTCACCGGGTACTCGTCGGCGAGCTGGCGCAGGCGCTTGATGCTCGCCGCCCAGGCCTCCCAGTCATCGAGATAGAGCCGGCCCCTATAGAACATGTCTCCGGTGTAGAGGAGATCGGTCCAGGTGTCGTACATGGAGAGCTCCGAGCCCTGGTGCCCGGGAGAACCGGTAACGATCAGGGTCCTGCCACCCAGGTTGTACTCGATGCGCTGTTCCGGGTAGTTCGTGAAACCCCAGTAGTCCATCACCTCTTCGTGGGTCAGGCCGACCATGATGGTGTTCGGACGATCGACGAACTGGTTCCACGCTGCGTAGTGATCCCCATGCAGGTGACTGTTGGCGACGACGAGCTCGACGCTTTGGCCGTGCTTCGCCTCCCACTCGCTGATAACGCCGTCGACAATCTTTCGCAGCGGAAACAGGGCAGGAGAGGACGTGGAACCCTGGTCAATCAGCAGCGCCGTGTGATTACCAAACAGCAGATACATGAACGCGCCTTCATAGTTGATCGCCTTGTTCTCGCGAAGAATGAAGGTGTGCTCGTTGTACGCGTGGACCTGGACGGCCGGGTCGGTGTTGTCCATCGCGGACTTGGATCCGTGAATCCAGACCCCCGGGAAGGTCCCGGTTGCCGCCTCGGGAGAGGAAAAGTCCAGCTCTGCAGAGGTGATCGAAGTGGCTTGATCGACGGCAAACAATCCCGCGGTCACGGCCATGATTCCGGCCACCTGACGGACTTTATTCATCAGAAAGCGATCCTCTTGAGAAACCAGTAGGCCCCCGTCCCCGCTATCGCTACCGCGGCCGGTTGAGCGACTTTCGTTGCGTACCAGGGCTGCCGGCGATACCAGCCAACGAGCAGGAAGGCGATCAGCAGGACGGAGATCTGCCCGAGCTCAACGCCGACGTTAAACAGCACGAGGGAACTCATGAACTGCCCGTCGGGCAGACCGATGTTTGACAGCACCGACGCAAATCCAAGCCCGTGCAGCAGACCAAACAAGACGACAACGGCCAGGCGCCAGCGAACAAGCTGGCTTTCAAAGAGGTTGTCGAGCGCCACGTAAACAATCGAAAGCGCAATCAAGGGCTCCACGATAGAAGAAGGCACCTGGACGACCCCGTACATCGACAGCGCGAGCGTAAGCGAGTGAGCGACGGTAAATCCCGTTACCTGAATCAGCAGGGTCCGCCAACCGCGACTGAAGAAAAAGAGTCCAAGCATGAACAGGATGTGGTCCAGTCCTTTGGGGATGATGTGCTGGAAGCCAACCGCTACCCACATCATCCAGGGCGCCAGCTTTCCCCAGCTCTCGACAAGCCAGCCCGATTGGTTGCGAACCCTTGACGCCGCGATCTTCTCCGCGCTGAAGTAAGCGGGATGGCTCAATCGATCGACATCGGTGAGCAACCGCGATTGGGGGAGCTGTGACTCCGCCGTCTTCACGGTGAGCAGGCACGGCCAGGGGATTTCCAGCTCCGGGGCAATCGCAACCTGCAACTTCTCACCCTGCTGAGCCCCGGGCACGACGTAGTGCAGCTTCGCCATCTGCGGCGTGAGCGGATTCTGGATGGCTTCCCGGCTTATCGCGGCTAGCTCGAAGCTCGCCAGGGTCCGGGAAACGGGATTGCCATCGACGAGAACCACCAGCTCGCGATCCAATCGTCGAACCGCATTATCGAGCAGCGCCCTTTGCTCCTCGGGAGGTGCCTGGGTGGCCTGCCAGTAGGCCTCGGGGGACATCAGCGACTGTCCCAGGTCGATCTCTACGCTGATCAGCATCTCGCCCGTCCGGGCATCCACATCGATGCGCGTCATGTTCAGCAAGTGCGCCTGGGTCAACTGGCTGGCAGACAGGCAGGCAATGAAGACAAGTACTGATGAGAGGAGACGCGGCACGTGCAGGTATTTCGGTTCTAGCTATCAACCTGTCCGGTGCAATTAGCGTGCCGCGCTAAAACACGGAATTCTCCGAGCTCTTGGCGCACTTCGGGGCCAAAGCGGTGCAGAAAAAGTCGATCGCGGAGGGTAGCGGTGCGTAGCGCTCTATTAGGGCGCGTTCCCGCCACCCGGGTCTCGGCTTACGTCCGTGGACGCGGGCACCGCTGTTTGATTGGCGAGGTGTTCCCCCGCGGAGCTTTACCGGGAAGGGCAACTCACCGCAGCGGTGCTCCCCTCCCAGTCCGCGTCAGCGACCCCGAACCAGCCGTCGCGGGCGCCGGCAATCAGGTGGACGCGACCGAAGGCGGCGTGTCTCTCCACGGGCTCGATCTCGAACCCCGCCGCGCTCAGTTGCTGCCCGATTTCCGGTGACCAACCGCGCTCGGGCGTCATCTCGAGGTTGATCTTGTCGCCTCTCATGTGGCGCTCACCCGAATCATCGGTTTCGCGATAGGGGTGGACGCGAGGCAACAGCACCGCCGTCTCCGGGTCATGGCCCTGGTCCACGAAGCGGGAGATCGTCTGAACGATCGCGGAAAGAATGCGGATGCCGCCGGCGGCGCCCAGGGCCAGCACGACCTCGCCGTCGCGCGTCACCACGGTCGGAGCGATGGTCGTTCGCGGGCGTGATCCAGGGGCCTGGTCGGCCTCGGAGAGATAAGTCCCCATAGTCGTGGCGTAGACGAAGCCGAGTTCGGGTGTGATCACCCGCGAGCCGAACAGTGGCCCCAGGGTCTGGGTCACGCCGACGACGGCTCCGGCACAGTCCGAAATGGTGAAGTGCGACGTATGGTGGCTGTCCGCCCCCCACTGATCGCCGCTCCAGTCCGTGGGCGACTCATCGTGCATCGCCAAAGTAGCGTCCTGTATAGGGACCTCGAAACGCGCTTCGGGCACGCGAATCGTCGACGCCTGATCCGCGGCCCAGAACTTGCTCGCGACACGCTCGAGATCTGTCTCGTACGGATCCTCCGCCCTGCTGTTGATGGTGATCGCCAGGGCCTGGTTCACCACCGCCGCCCACTGCACTTCACTGAAATCCGACAGGTCAAAGGACTCAAGAATATTGAGCGCCTTCACGACGAGGCCTCCGCCGGCCGGTGCTGCGAGCGTGTGAATATCAAAGCCGCGGTAGGTCGTGGATATATTGCGCCCGTCCAGCACTTTGTATTCGGCGAGATCCTTGCTTCCTACAAAACCTCCGTTGGCAGCCATGTCCGCCGCGATCTTCTGCGCTATCTCCCCTCGGTAGAAATCCGCTGCGCCGTGGTCGGCGAGTCGCTGCAAGGTGTTGCCCAGCGCCGGCTGCGTGATGAGATCCCCGGCATCAAACGCCGTGCCGTCGTCTTCCACGAACACCTGCTGGAAGCCGCCGTTGTCGCGAAAGTCCTCATAGGCACGCTCGTGTCGCGCAGCGGCTCCCGGCAGCATCCGGTAACCCTCCCGCGCGATCCGCGTTGACTCGCTGATCAGCGCAGACCAGGGCAGCGATCCGTGTTCCCGGTGCAGGCGCGCGAAACCCGCCACCACACCCGGCGTAGCGATGGTTCCGTAGCCCTGCCGCGAGGGTTCCTCGGGGGCGAAAAAGCTGGCGGGCACCTCCGTCATGCCGTTGTATCCGTCGTATTCGCCTTCGGGCGTGCGCAGCAGGATCTGTATGCGCCCGCCCAGGTGACTCATCGATGGCTCCACCACCGCCAGGGTGAAACCCGCGGCGACCGCGGCATCGACGGCATTGCCGCCCCGCTCGAGGACACGCCGGGCGACATCGGTCGCAACGGGATGCGCCGTCGCAGCGACCGCGTTTTGCGACGGATTGACTTCCGCCCGGGCTCCGGACCCATGGAGATAGAGGCCGGACAGCATCACAGCTACGCTGAAGTAACATGCAGCTCGGATCATGGGGAGCTCCGTCTAATCCCGGCTCTCTAACGTGTCGCACAGTGGAGCCGAGTCCAGCCGTCGAATCAAGCTTGCGAGAGCGACCCCGAGCGGGCACCCCGTTGTTTTTCCGGCTCTGACCAATAGCCTGCTGCGGCGACATACCGCTCGCCGTATACTCGATACGGTATCTTGATCGGAGCGTCCAAGCCGTTACGCGAGCCCGGTCCACGTTTTGCGCAGTACCAAAAAAGGAACGACAGGCATGAAATTAGCGACCGCTCCACGGAAGCCAGTCTGCCGGCAGAGGACTGCAGGATCGGTACTCGCATTCTCAGCGCTACTACTCTTGGTATCCATCCCGCCCGCAGAAGCGCAACAGACGGAAGACCGGGACGGCGTATTCGAGAGATCCATCCATCGCAAACACCAGATATCCGTGGGCGCCGCACGGCAGACCGCCGACGTGGTCATCTTCGCGGAGTCGCAGAACGGAGCGGGCGGGGGCATCTCGCTGAACGATCTCGCGGTGGACGACACGGACAGCACGTTCTACTTCGACTACCGATACCGCCTCAACGAGCGTTGGGCAATCGCCGGAGGCGCTTACACGTTTTCGGCGACGGGAGGTCGCTCTCTCGAGCGCGACCTGAGTTACAACGGGGTCGAGTTTCCCGCCGGCGCCGAAACGAGAACCAGCCTCGAAGCGGATGCCTATATCCTGGACCTGCTGTACAACGCGTACGACTCCCAGAGGTTCTCTGTATGGGTCGGGGGTGGTGTGCACGCACTGAGTCTCAGCGCGAGCATTCGCGGTGAGGTCTCGCTGGACGACAACGCGGCCGGCTTCGAGGTAGCCGACGACTCGCTCCTGGCCCCCGTGCCGAATCTTCGGGGGGTTGCCATCTGGAAACTGAGCAACAGGATTGCACTCGCGGCCAAGGCTGGCTGGCTGTCGGCCAACATAGATAACTACAGCGGCGATTTCACCTACGCTCACCTGCGCGCGATTTACTCGATAAACACGAGTCTGGCCGTATCGCTTGGGTACCAGCACACAGAGATAGACATCGTCGAGGAGCGGCGGCGTGGTGATATCGGCTACGATGTGGCACTGAAGGGCCCCACTATCACCCTGGGTTTCAGTTTCTGAACACTTGCAACGTCGCGAAGCGGCGCGACCGGACCAGCTTCACAGGCCAGCCGAAGCGGTTGGTGACTGGTCTCGCGGCCCGAGTTCCCGGGCGATCTCCGTTGCGAGCATAGCCAACAGTTTCTCCTGGGCGCGCACCAGGTTGGCGTAACCGTCGGCCTCGAGCTTCAGCTCCTGCACGAAGCGGAAGCCTGACTCGAGCTTCCCGGCGTCGCTGAGCCACCAGTGAGCCACGAGGATGGCCCCACCCGCGCTGGTCCCATGAAACTGATCGATGCGGACATTGACGCTGACAAGCGCGGGATCGCCGTTTGGCGGAAGCGGGAGCAGGTCGCGTCCACTGGCCAAGGAAACCTCCTGGGCCAGAAATACAGGCACGCTTTCTGATAGCGGCTCGGCCCACATATGGTAGCGGGCCGGACGGATTTCGTTATCAGCTGTCTGCAGCAGGAGACCGCGCTGGTTGATGTATGACGCCAACTCCACCGTCCCCAATCCGTAGTGGGGGAATGGCTCGAGCTGGCGACTGCCCGCCGGGACATCACCGCGAAGGAGGTAATAGTTGACGTCGACCGGGGCGCTGCTGCACGCAGACAGCACGACGAGCATCGCCAGCGCAGGCAGGTTTTTCATTTCGGAGCCTTGGGAACGGGATCTGGTGTGATCGGACTGGGAACGATTGCAGAATTCGGCTTTCGCGCCAGGGTACTGGTGAGATCTTCCAGGTTTTCGAGCGAGCCGTTCAATCGAATCAGGCTTTCATTGAGACGTCGGCTGAAATCGGATTCCGGGCCCACCGAGTTGATGGTCTTGCGGAGCTCCACCAGCGCGGCCGTGAGTTCCCGGGGCAGGGTCTGCGTGCCCTTGGCCTCGAGTAACGCTCCCGCCGTGCTGACGACACCCTTCAGCTCGTCCAGTAGTGCGTCAACCTTCACGACGGTTTCCTCAAGGGGCAGCGACGAGAGCTGATCAAGCAGAAGGGAAACCTTCTGCTGAAGCTGTCCAAGTCCCGTGTTGATCGTAGGAATGGTTTGCCAGTCGCGGAAGGCACCTATGGTTCCGGGAGCTGTCTCCGTGTGGTAGTCCAGGGCGACATACCTGGCACCGGTCAGCAGATTTCCCGTCTCCAGCGAGGCGCGCAGCCCGTGCTCGACGCTCGCTATCAGAACATCCTTCATCTGATCGACCGATGCTGCCCTGTCGGGGAACTCGAGGCGAGCGGGCTCCACGTATATCAGGACCAGGATAGGGCTGCCGGTGCCTACTGCGCCGGTTTCAACGGCGAGCTCCAGGGACTCCTTGAGCAGAACCCGCTCGACCCTCCCAACCGGTATGCCGCGATACTGTACGGGCGCCCCGGGATACAGCCCTTTCACCGATCCCGAAAACTCCAGCACGTAATGCGATCCGTAGCGGAAGGGGTTCTTCAGAATCTCATCGTACGAAGCGAAGAGCCTGAACGTAGTGCCCGGCTCGACCGGATCTCCCGCGGGAGCACCCTCGGGCACACCGAAAGAAATTCCTCCGAGCAGCACTGAATCCAACGGCGCAGCATCGATTCGAACGCCCTCGGCATCGGCGACAAGCGAAACTCCACCGCTGTCCCAGAACCGCACCGCGCTGTTGACCAGACTGTCGAACGGCGCATCGATAAACACCCTGTAGTCGACGCCACCCCTAGCAAGGTCAAATGTCTTGCTCTCGATGCGGCCCACTTCGTAGCCCCGGTAAAAAACCCGGTCACCCACGCTGACGGGTATCGAGGCATCGCTCGAAAGCTGCAGGCTTATCCCCTCGGTATCCGCGGAGGTGAGCGGGGGCTCTGCCAGCGCGGTGAAGTCCCGTCGCTCCTCTGGAGATACCCCGGGTTCAAGCTGTATGTAGGCGCCGGACAACAGCGTATCCAGGCCGGACACATTCCCTACACCCACGCGGGCGGTTACAACCCAAAAATGGGTGTCTTGTCGGAGCAGAGGCGCCGCCTGGGGGGCGAGCTGAGCGACCGCCACGACACCGTCGTAGTCGTCGTTCAGTTGCACCGATTCAACGACGCCCATATCGACACTGCGGTACTTGATCTTCGTCTTCCCAGCTTCCAGGCCTTCGGCTGTGGCGAAGCGGATCTCCACCTCGGGACCCTGCCCCAGCCAGCTGTCGACGAGAACCAGCAATCCGAACGCGAGCGCCACCACCGGCACGATCCAGACCGGAGAGATGCTCCGCTTGTCCCTGATCACTGCCTCTTCAGCCGTCATCAGAGCGTTCCAGTTCGTCCCAGATGAGTCGAGTGTCGAAGCTTTCCGCCGCGAGCATGGTCAGGATCACCACGCCGGCGAAGGAAACGGCGGCCACTCCCGGCTCGATCACGAGAACCCCCGTCAGATGCACCAGTGCGCCGAGGACGGCGACGACGAACACGTCGACCATCGACCATTTCCCGATGAACTCGGTGATCTCGTAGACCAGGGTACGTTGATGCTGATCGACGCGGGAACGAAACCTCACGCTCCACACCAGGTAAAGCAGCGCCAGGATTTTTCCCGTGGGTACCACGATGCTGAACAGGAATATCACGGCTGCCACGGCGAACGAGCCCAGCTCCGCGAGCAGGATGACGCCACCGATGATCGTGCTTGTTTCGGAGGCGCCGAGCTCGAGCGTGTGCATGATGGGATACAGGTTGGCGGGCACGTACAAAACACAGGCCGCCAGCACCAGCGCCAGGGTTATCTGGATATTGGCCGTGCTGCGCGGGCGAAGGCCTGCGCCACAGCGCGGACAGACCGTGAGAGAACGGGGGGACAGCTTCAGACAGTGTCTGCAGCCGATGAGGTCCTGAGACCGTGCAGTGGTCGCTTGAGTCACTGTGCCGATAACTCCTCTATCGCACTCCAGCACTGGTAGCGATCGAGATTCGCCAGGGTGAGGGTCTGGGAAACGGTGAAGACAGCGTAGGCCCAGAAAGCCGTGCCGATCTCAACGGACGCGAGCGCCGCGATCTTCACGAGGGACACAACAACCCCGATAAAGAAGACCTCGGCCATTGCCCAGGTCTTCAGACCAAAGACACCCCGCGCGAGACTCGCGAGGAAAGGATGTCGGAGGGGCAGATTCAGTGAAACCGTCAGCGCGATGGAGAGCAAAGCCACCGCGGCAGGGATCACAATGATGAAACCGGCCACGAGAGCTGCGACTCCCGGCATCCCCTGCTGAAGAAGCGCATTGGGTGCATCGAGTAGCGTGATCGTGCTCTCCAGCCCACTGGCTGAAAACGAAAGGAACGGAAACGTCAGCGCTACACCAAGAAAAATCAGTGACGAGACGGCAAATGCCGTGGCGTGCTCGAAGGCACGCGCATTGGACCTGGCAACGTGATGACCACAGCGCGGGCAGGCCGCGCTCTGGCCGTCCTTCAGGGCGCTGACGTCGACAAGAAGATCACAGGTTCGGCATGCCAGGGCGTATCTCAACGGGTTCTGCTCGGCTTCGAGTCGTACTTCAGTCAAACCTTGCAATTAAACAGCTCCGAGACAGTGCCTGCGCCACGACCGTGGCGGCCCGATGATTGAACAGCGTTAGTGAAGGGTATCTTCTAGTCCCGTGCTTTTGAACACGCAAGGCCGGTTTACAACGACCGCGGGTTCGAAAGCGCCGAAGCGGGAGTCCGCGCAACCAGGCGGCGCCTCGATAGGTGCGGGCGCCACTTATATTGAGGCCGTGGTGGCGGTCGGCGCTATGCCAAGGCAAAGTTCGGCGGACGGAGAGTCGCCACAGCTATGCCGACTGGTTGAACTGGACGCGGAAACCAAGAATGAAGACGTTACGATCGCAGGGCATTTCAAGACGGCATTTTGTTCTCGGCGCCGCCGGCCTGACCTGCGCCCCGGCGCTTAGCGCCGCGACGACACCCGCCTGGTCCACCCGCGCCCCGCTACCGCTGAAGACGCAGGAGCTCTATCCCGCAGTCCATCGCGACCAGCTTTGGGTAGCGGGTGGGATTACGCCCCGCTCGACGGGTCTCTTCTTCTCTGACGGCACCTGGGCTTACGACCCGCGCAGCGACCAATGGCAGGCCGGGCCTGACCTTCCCGAAACCCGACACCACGCCGCCATGGTCAGCACCGGTGAGGAACTGTTCATAGTGGGCGGTTTTCACGGAACGGCGAATGCCATCTGGCAGATGCGGGACAGCGTTCTCGTTCTGCGGGAGGACCGCTGGGAATCTGTCTCAGTGATGCCGCAGCCTCAGGCCGAAGGCGTCCTCGCCCATCATGGCGAAGGGATAGTGCATCTCGTCACGGGTCAGAGCCGGCGCGGTAGCGCCAACGCAGCCCGCTCTGATCACGTTGAGGTCGACGCACACTGGCGCTGGGACACGCACGCGGACAGCTGGGAGCAAGCAGCCCCTATCCCTACGCCTCGCAACAGTGCCACCGGCGGCTGGATCGGTGACCTGCTGATCGTTGCCGGCGGTCGAACTGCGGATGGAAATCTCGACACCACGGAGATCTACGACGCGCGGGAAGACCGCTGGCGCGCGGCGGCACCCATGCCCCTGCCCCAGGCGGGCACCGCTAGCGTGATCGTCGATGGGAGCCTGGTCGTGTTCGGCGGTGAGATCTTCAGGCCAAAGGCCCGGGTATTCCCCAACGTCTGGCGCTACCTGCTCGAGGAAGACCGCTGGATCGCGCTGCCGGACATGCCAACGCCACGCCACGGGATAGGCGCGGGCCTGATAGACCGCACGGCCTTTGTCATTGGCGGCGCCACCTTTCCCAGCGGACGTGGCACCAGCGACCTGAACGAGGCCTTGGCTTTTCCAGGCTGATCACAAGTAACAACACCGGCACCCTGGCCACGGCCTGGTGTGCAGGAGACTGGCCTCCAGTCCCGTGATGTGTATGCGGTTCGGGACGCTGCGGAAGCCGTCCCGTGTCACAACCAGCCGGGTCGTATCCGGTTCGCCGGTAGCCTCTGGATTACAGCTTGACGATCAGCTTGCCGCGATTGCCGCCGGTGAAAAACAGGTTCAGACCGTCGATCGCGGACTCCAGGCCCTCCAGCACATGGGTGCGGTACTTGATCTTGCCGCCCATAACATAGGGAGTGAGTTTTTCGAGTAACGCCGGCACATCGCCGTAGTGATCGGGCATCGCGAAGCCGCGTACCGTGATGCGCTTCTTGATCAGCGGTATCCAGTTCGGACCGGGAGAAGGCTTGGCAGCGGTGTAGTCGGCGATCATGCCGCAAACGATGATTCGGCCGTGCGCGTTCATGCGGTCAAAAACGTGCTGCTGGATGGGCCCGCCGGTGTTCTCGAAGTAGATGTCTACGCCCTTGGGCGCCAGTTCCTCGAGCTTTGCGGCGATATCGTCAGTCTTGTAGTTAATGGCGCCGTCGAAGCCGAGTTCATCGACGATCCACTTGCACTTCTCGTCGTCGCCCGCGACGCCAATGACGTTGAGGCCGTCGGCCTTCGCCAGTTGGCCGACAATGGAGCCGACGGAGCCCGCAGCGCCGCTGACGACAATCGTCTCTCCTGCCTTGGGGTCGCCAAAGCCGTAGAGGCCCTGGGTGGCGGTGAGACCGGGCAGGGCGAACACGGCGAGCACCGTCTCCTCATCCAGCCCTTCGGGCAGCTTGTTCAACCCCTCTCCCTTGCTGACCAGGTATTCGGTCCAGCCGGTCATGCCCCGCACCTTGTCACCCACGGCGAAGTCCGGGTGATTGCTTTCCACCACGGTGCCGACACCGGAGGAGCGCATGACGTCTCCGAGCGCGACCGGCGGAATGTAGCTCTCGGGATCGGGGTTCATCCATCCGATCATCGCGGGGTCCAGGGACATATGCGTCTGCTTGACCAGGATTTCTCCTGGGCCGGGA
>JAAUYI010127533.1_pt1 | contig 11166 bp, 11 predicted proteins | sample 7278041 | NCBI WGS metagenome assembly JAAUYI01 (sample SAMN14350216, study PRJNA611818) | marine sediment metagenome | isolation source: surface marine sediment (0.6m) | place: French Polynesia: Moorea | collected 2018-08
ATAGATAGCTTGAGCTCGAGCGCCAGGTGGCGTAACTAATAAAAAGTTTCCCTGAGAATCTCTAACTTGAAAATTAATCTTTTCTAAGTCTTGTTTGAGCAAAAGGCGCGAGCGCTTTATCCTTTCAGCACAGGTATGTTTATACTCTTGGTCTTTCATTGCTGCTGCACCGACTAAAATGGCGATCGCATCGACGTTATAGCTGTCTTTGACTTTAAATAAGCCAGATAATAATTTGGGGTTAGCAATGCCAAAACCGAGGCGTAAACCAGCCAAGGAGTATCCTTTAGAAAGGGTGCGTAAAATAATTACGTTATCGAATTCTCGGACTAAAGAGAGGGCGGAATAGTCGGCAAAATCCACATAAGCTTCATCAATAGCCAAGATCCCCGATACCCGACTAGCTAGGTTACGCAGATCCTCTAGGGGTACGAGATGTCCAGATGGACTATTAGGAGTGGCAATCAGAGTAACTGCACCGTTAGCAGCAACCAATTTATCTAGAGGTAATTGATAATCTTCGGGATAAGCAATCTCTACTACTTCAGCAGGTTGAATCGCTGCCAGGGTGCGATAAAGTACATAAGACGGCATCGGATAGACAACCTTGCGTTCTTTTCCTTCTGCACAGGAACGAATCAAGATATTTAAGAGATCGTCGCTACCGTTTGTCACCAAAATCCAATCAGCAGGTACATCCAAAGCTTGACTGACTGCTTGACAAAAATCTCTAGCATAGGGATCGGGATAACGCCTCAACCACTCACTATTTAAGTTGCGTAATACTTCTATTGCTTGTGGTGAAGGGGGATAGGGATTTTCGTTGGTATTGAGTTTGATAATTGGTGTCTGGGGTGGGGGTTGTTCTCCTGGAGTGTAGCCTTGTAGTTGTGCGATCGCCGAACGAAAATAGTCCATAGATGTATCGATGTCGATCCCGATTAAATTTAGATTAAAATGATAAATTTGCGATAGATTCTAATATTACAACAAATCGCTCGCCAGCTTTTGATTTTGCCTCAATATAATAAAAAGAGATAACAAAATGATTACAGACCTAAATCATCTCAATTTAGCAGTTACCAATTTAAATATATCCTTTAGTTTTTATACAGATATATTGGGCTTTAAACCTTTAGCTAGATGGAAACGCGGTGCATATTTATTAGCTGGAGATTTGTGGCTATGTCTATCTTTAAATCCAGACCGCGATCGCCAATTATCTCCAGATTATACACATTATGCCTTTAGTATTTCTCCCGAAAAATTAAACTGGTATCGGCAAAATATCGAGCGATTAAAGCTTAAACTATGGCAAGAAAATAGCAGTGAAGGAGATTCTTTATATATTCTCGATCCAGACAACCATAAATTAGAACTTCATGTTGGCAACTGGCAAACTCGCCTAGCAGCAACTAAGCAAAATCCTTATAAAGAGATGATATTTTTTGATTTGCCAGAAGGGGGAATAAAGTGAATAAATTGATAAACAAGAAGAGTCAAGTAAATATCAATGTCTAACGTTCGCGATCGACAAAAATAAGAAACTGTCAAACTTTTACTACAAGATTTACGAAATGCTAGTAAGTTAATTGATTCAGTAGCCCGCCGTTCTCATTTAATAGAGCAAGATCTAGATCTCGGATCGCGATCGCGCTAAGGTTCTAACTTTAAAGAAATATCCATTGTTCATAAAATTTTTTATTGCGATCGCCATGTCAATAAAATCTTCCCTAAGACAGATAGTAGCCATGGGAGGAGGTGGCTGGGGAATGGAACCCGATAATCCTCTATTGGATTTTTATATTTACAATCTGTCGGATCAAGCAAAACCCCGTGTTTGTTTTGTGCCTACCGCCAGCGGAGATTCAGAAGAATATATAGAGAGATTTTACCAGCATTTTGCTCCCCAACCCGCGCAGTTATCTCATTTGTCTTTATTTAAGCCTCCTACTGCCGATCTACAATCTTTTATTTTTCAGCAAGATATTATTTATGTTGGTGGTGGCAATACCAAAAATTTAATTGCTTTATGGAAAGAATGGAAACTCGATCGCATTCTCCGTGAGGCTTGGAAAAGTGGAATAATATTATGCGGTCTGAGTGCTGGATCTATTTGCTGGTTTGAAGAAGGCGTTACCGACTCTATACCAGGAAAATATACAGTATTGCAGTGTCTTGGTTTTCTATCTGGCAGTAACTGTCCTCATTATGATGGCGAAGCTAGAAGAAGACCTGATTATCATCAATTATTGTCTCAAGATCAGATTGATAATGGTTATGCTGCCGACGATGGAGTTGGGCTACATTTTATCGGCGATCGCTTGCATCATATTGTTTCTTCTCGTCCTCAAGCAATGGCTTATCGTGTGGAAAAACAAAATGGTAAAGTATCAGAAAAGCCACTTAAACCTCAATATTTAGGGAGTTAAATAATGTTGTTTATAATTTATTTGGCTCTAAATTACGGATTTGAAAGCCATGTTTCTAATATTTTCCGTTATATTGAGAAGCTATTTTAAAATACTATGACTACAAAAACGGTAAGAGCTATAGTTTCGGGAAAGGTGCAAGGAGTTGGATTTAGAATGTTTACTCGCGATCGCGCCAGACAATTAGGCGTTTTTGGCTTTGTACGCAATTTAAGCAATGGCAATGTAGAACTTGTGGCAACAGGAGAAAAGGAAAAAGTAGACTTTCTGATAGATTGGGCTAAATCTGGCCCGCCGTCGGCTAAAGTTGAAGATCTACAACTAGAAGTCGTAGATAATGACGATCTAAAATTCAGCAGTTTTGAAATTCGCCGATAAACTAGTTTTACACTCATTTAAAAACTTTTAGCTCGAAGTAATTTATTCATCATGTTTCACTAATACCGTTTCATAATTCATTCTCTAGCAGTCCTGAAAAAAAGGCGACTGCAAAAAACAGTCGCCAATCATGAGGTATGAATCAACAGTTGATATAAAACCAACCACTTATTACTTATGTTACGGAAGATTGTATTATGCGTTTGTAAGAAACTCTTAACATAAGATTAAACAATAGTTAGGGTCAATGAAGTAATAATGTAGTTATCGATGCTCGAAGATATTCTGATATTGCAACTTATCTAACTCCACGAAAACAGGAATTGTCTGAAAACATCTTTGTGCTAGCTGATAACGATCTTCCCGTTTTAACATCATGGTTAATTTATCTTTGATATCCAACAAATAACGAACATCATTGGCTGCATAGTTGTATTGTTCTCCAGAAAGATTTTCGGCATTTCCCCAATCGGAGCTTTGAGCCTTTTTGTCTAACTCTATCTCCATAAATTCTGCCACTAGACTCTTCAAACCATGACTAGAAGTGTAGGTACGAGCTAACTTACTAGCAATTTTGGTACAAAAAATTGGTGCAGTTTCAACATTAAAGGTGATGCTAAGCTGTGCCACATCAAAACGAGCATAGTGAAAGATTTTGGTGATATCCCAAGAGGTCAGCAATTTTTGTAAATTGGGTGCTTGAGTTTGACCCTTGGCAATACGAACTGCCGTTACAAAGCCTTGAGGATCGCACAATTGGACTAAACACAGGCGATCGCGTCCTAAGACCAAGCCCATTGTTTCGGTATCTATAGCGATCTCATCGGCAGACATATAACGAGCCAAACTAGCTGCATCTAAATCCTCATCACAAATTTGAACGTTCTCTAAAACCATATTGCCAATTTAATTTTCTCGGATAAAAATTTGAGTAAAATAATATTCTCCTTCTTGATTTACCGCAACCCCAATACCTGTTAGATCGTAGTTCCTTATCATATTTTGGCGATGCCCATCGCTCTCAATCCATCCCGCTACTGCTCGATTAACTGGATCTTCATAGCCCATATTGTAGGCAATATTTTCGGCCGCGCCACTATAAGAAATATTATCTTGGAGAGCTTTGATTCGACCTTGAAAACCTTCATGGCTAAAGTCTACTGTCTGCTGCGCCATATTTTCACTATGAATTTTAGCTTGCTTGCTAATGAGGGCATTAAACTTCAAAGGTGCAAGATTTTGAGCTGCTCGGTATTGATTGACTTTTTGATGAGTTAGTCGCGCTAACTCTGTTAATTGGCGAGTTAATTGGCGATCGCTTGGGGAGCTCGCTGCCAGCTTCGTTTCTGGACTTGAAACTGCTTGGGATGACGACCATCCCCCAAACAGCAACACAACCGCGATCGACAGCAAAGTTTTAAGCGGTAAAGGGGTTTGCCGAGGAATTCGAGACTTAAACACGTTGTTCCTTCTTTAAAACTTATCTCCCAAATACTTAGCCACTGTTTGTACGTCTTTATCACCTCTTCCCGAACAATTAAAGACAATTCTTTGTCTACCCGTCAATTGCGGGCAAAGGGTTTCAAGATAGGCAAAAGCATGAGCGGTTTCTAAAGCAGGGATAATGCCTTCTTTTTGGGATAATAACTGCAAGGCCGCGATCGCTTCTGTATCGGTTACCGCATAGTATTCCGCTCTTTTAGTATCTTTAAGGTAACTGTGTTCTGGCCCAACTCCAGGATAATCTAATCCCGCACTAATCGAATGAGCCTCGATAATTTGTCCTTGGTTATCCTGCAATAAATAGCTCATCGCACCGTGTAAAATCCCCGGACGACCTTCAGTAAGAGTAGCAGCGTGTTTGCCAGAGGCTACGCTTTCTCCTGCTGCTTCTACCCCAATCATGCGGACGCTAGATTCAGGAATAAACTCATGAAATAAACCCATGGCATTAGAACCACCACCAACACAGGCAATTAAAATATCGGGTAGACCGCCCCATTTTTCTGCACATTGCTGGCGGGTTTCTCTGCCAATTACCGCATGAAAATCTCTGACTATCATCGGATAGGGATGAGGCCCTGCTACAGAGCCTAGGATGTAGTGAGTAGTTTCCACATTAGTTACCCAGTCGCGAATTGCTTGGCTAGTAGCATCTTTGAGCGTACCCGTACCAGCAGCAACAGGCTGTACCGTCGCCCCCAAAAGTCGCATCCGAAAGACATTGAGCTTTTGTCTCTCCATATCCTCTACACCCATGTAGATGATACATTCCAAACCAAAACGGGCGCAGACAGTGGCAGTTGCTACTCCGTGTTGTCCCGCTCCTGTTTCGGCAATAATGCGCTTTTTACCCATGCGAATTGCGAGTAAGGCTTGAGCTAGAGCGTTATTAATTTTGTGCGCTCCTGTGTGGTTTAAATCTTCGCGTTTGAGATAGATTTCGGGGCTAAAATCTGGGCGAGAATAGTGTTGACTCAAACGTTCGGCAAAATAAAGGGGGTTAGCTCTACCAACATAATCTTTTAATAGTCCCTGTAATTCTTGAGTAAATTCAGGGTCATCTTTATATTTATAATAAGCAGTTTCCAATTCGGCCAAAGCGGGCATCAAAGTTTCTGGAACGTATTTTCCACCGTAAGGGCCAAAACGTCCTAGTTCATCGGGTACTGTGGTGCGGTTGCTTTTAATTGGAGTGGCAGTCATAAAAGTTTTTCTAAGTTTATTTAGTAGCGGTAATAACAATTCTACAACTATCCGTCTCAGGGATTGTAGATTAGGGATTGAAGACTAGTCATAATAATGCTAGTGGCCAATGGCTAATCGTTTTGACAGCGTCAATTACCATAGATATTATTCATGAACTTTGAAAAAAGTGTTTACACTATTCAAAATAAGTGTTTAATATGTGGTGCAATTCAATAATTGACTTTAATTAAGATAATACCCAATGGCTAAAACTCTTCTTGTGAAGCCTTTAGGATTGGTTCTACAAACGGCTGGTTTAGTAAATTCACAACAGGTGCAGACTGCTCTTAAGGAACGTGAGTTTTTTCCTCGTCTCAAAATTGGCGAAATTATGGCCAAGCGGGGTTGGATTAGTCAGCAAACAGCGGATTTTTTTGCCGAACAATGGCCCCAATTATTAGGTAGTTTGCCCAAACAGCCTATCGGACAATATTTTAAGGCTGCGGGGTTGCTCGATGAATCACAAATTCAAATGATTTTGCGCGAACAAGCCGATAATAATTTGAAATTTGGGATGTTGGCGGTGATTAAAGGCATTATTTCTCAAACTACTTTAGATTTTTTTCTCGAACAGCTAGAACTAGCTCCTACTATTGAGAAAGCTGAGGAGCAAACACCAGCAGAATCTTTTGAAGCCCAAAAAAATCATGTTGAAAACTGTTTAATTTACAATCCCAGATGCGAGCCTACTGTATTGCTCAACTTATATCGACAAATTCGACAGCATCGAGAAATTGCTGCTACGGGAAGCCAAGCAGAAGAGGAATTACTGCAAAGCGGCTTGGTAGTCAAAGATAATCATAAAATTAAGTTAGACCCCAATGGCGATCGCTATCGTTTTGATGAAAGTTGGATTCAACAGCAGTTGGTACGATTGCAACCCTACAATAAAATTAGAATAAAATTATTTGGTTTGGAAACCAAAGCCAGCGATCCTTATCGGGTTGTGGCAGAGGTAAATAGTTGGACTGGAGGGCAATCTTTTTTAAGTCAAAAAGTTTATCAGCTCTTAAGCGATCGCAATTGCTTTATTCTTAAAAATCAAGAAGCTACCAAAATATCCGAACTAGTATACAGACATATTATTGATGATTGGGAACATCAGTCGGCAGCATCTCACTTACTCAAGTTATGCTCTCGGTTACTCAATTCTCCGATCTCTCCTCGCTCCTGTTTGTTAAGCTATCAAAAGATATGGCATGGTAGAGCGGTAGTCTTTGAACGGACTCCCCAACAGCAATATCTACTAGAAATAGGTCTAGTCAAGTTAGAACAAAATAAAATCCGAGTAGCTAATCGTATCTATCGCGAAGTTTTCGATCGCCACTGGCTCAAAAAACAATTGTTCGCTAGTCATTCTAATTCTTCCTCTCAGGAAAATAATTCTCAGCTGTCTACAAAACAAGGCTCTTCTAGTGTGAACCAACACAATTCTTCACGATTAATCAAGACAGTCACCATGCTAGTATGCCTTAGTGGTCTTGCCTGGTTTAGTTGGAACTCGATCGCTAAATATCAGCAACTTCAACGTTTTAGACAGGCAAATCTCTTACTAGCCCAAAAAAAATATACCTCAGCTATCCCAGCTTACGATCGCTTGTTGTCCACCAATTTTGACAAACGTCATTCGATCTGGATTAATCGAGGATATGCTTTTTTGGGATTAAATCAATACCAAGATATGTTGCAATCTTGTTCTACAGCCACCTTGATCGAACCTCAAGCTGCAATGGGATGGAACTGCAAAGGAGAAGCATTATATTATCTGGAACGGTATCCAAAAGCTTTTCAAGCTTTTGAACGAGCTACCAAGGTTAACCCCCGGCAAGCTACTTTTTGGTTAAATAAAGCTAAAGTTTTGTCTCAACTACAAAAATATCAAGAGGCTATAGTCGCCAGTCAGCAAGCAATTCAATTATCCAAACAGTCTAAAGCAGATAATTCTGTTAAACAGCGTAACTTAGCGATCGCCTATCATCAAAAGGGACAAGATCTACTTTATCTCAATCGAGATCGCCAATCATTACTAGCATTTGAAGAATCTCTTAACCACTCGCCAAATTTTTTATCCGCTCAACAGGGAAAAGGAATTGCTTTATACGAAACAGGAAAATATCAAGAGGCGATCGCTATTTTCGCTCTGATCTTACAGCGCGATGATTTGACACCAGAACAGCAAGCAGCAAGTCTGCTTTATCAAGGAGTTAGCTATTGTCAACTTCAAAAAACTACCGCAGCCGAACAAGCTTTTGACCAAGTTTTGCAGTTAACTACAGATTCTCAGTCACAAAGAATAGCTCAAAGAGGATGTGGTATTCGTTAAGCTGTAATCTTATTATTGTTGTTTTACTTTTTAGTTAAGACAAATGAAGTAAGGAGTAAGGAGTAATAAGTAGATCGTGAGTTGAGCAACTAATGACTAATAATCAAAAAGAAAAAATGTGTCTTAGTCACAAACTGAAACGATCTTAAACATTGGGATCAAAAGTAAAAACTAAGCTTATAGTGACGCAAAAAGCTCTTGCCAATTAATATTTTCTGGTCTTGCTCCTGAATTGATGATGGAAAAATCTTTATTAATTGTGGTGTCACAAAACAAGGATTCTACACAAGCATTAGCTACATCTATACGGCTTGTTTCGCCATTAAGGTTATCTCCCATTTCGATGATTACGGCTTTTTTGCCATCGGTTTTAGCTCGTAACAAGGTATTTAAATCGTAAGAGGTATAAGGCCCATCAATTAGTCTAGATGGACGAATAATTGTATAGGGTAAATTGGACGCGGTTATGGCAGTTTCTCCGCTCAATTTAGCATCCAGCACGCCAAAGGCATTAAGAAGATTGTAGGGCAAACGATCTTTACGAAACACGCCACAAGAAGAGATAAACACGAAGCGTTTTAAATCTGGAGGCGCAGCAGATACTAAATTTTTTACTCCCTCTCCATCTACTTCTTGAGGACTATTGGAAGGTTGCAAGAAACTAGTAAAATTCCATCTAGCTGAAGGAAATGCAGTTGTTCCCGTACAGCAAATAATATAATTTATATCTTTGGTGGCATCAAACAGAGTATCGAGATAACGAATATCCCCTTCAACTATTTCTATATCCTCGCCAAACATCGACTCGGCTTTAGTTCTGTCTCTGGTCAAACCGCGTACATTGAGATTTTTATCGAGTAGTTTGGCTACAACTAATTGTCCTACTCCCCCTGTAGCACCAGCAACTAAAATTTTATCGGATTTAGATATCATTATTATGATTTATTGAATGTCATTATTTATTTTCTCAGATATTCTCTAATGAATACAAGATGATTTATCTAGTTTTGGGGGAATTATAGGTATGGATAGAATCAAATGGCAATTAGGTTGATTCTTACTTTTTTACCCAACTTAAAAATTAGATTTTTAGTGATGCAGGCTTTTATTTATATTTTATTATCAACAACAATTGTAATTCTCCTCTTGGCTTTTACCCTCTTTTTAGTGGGAGTCAGAATCTATAATAGCTTGATTATGAAAAAAAATCAGGTTGATAAAGCCTTTTCTAGTGTTGATGTCTTATTAAAAAAAAGATGGGATTTAATTCCTAATTTAGTAGCAGTAGTCAAAAAATATCTGGAATTCGAGCAACAAACCTTAGCCGAGATTACTCGATTGCGATCGCGTGTAATGTTAGATGAAATTAGCTCCCAGCAAAGATTCAATCTGGAAAACCAAATTACTCGAACTATGGGTAACATTCTGGCATCGAGCGAAAATTATCCTCAATTAAAATCAAATCATCATCTTAATCATTTAATAGCGTCTTTAAATGAAATTGAAGAACAGATTTCTGCTGCCAGACGTTTTTATAATACCGCAGTTACTAACTACAATAATGCTATAGAAATGTTTCCCAATAATCTTGTCGCCAGCTATCTGAAATATCGACATAAAGAGTTATTTATTATTCCCGCCGAAGAACGGGATAATCTAGATCTTGGAAAATGATTAAATTAGTTAGTTATTATTGGTTATTGTCGTGCAGTTTAAAGAGATTCACCCTTCTCTCAACTCGATCGTGACGCTTTATATGCTAGAAACTTTCGCAGCGTCGGTTAAATTGACCAGTAAATACTCTCCCGATGAGATCTGCGTTCAACTTTGGACAAATACTCTCAACAAATTCAATAGCGAGGGTAATTGGCAGGCGATAGAATTACCCTATCAATCTTCCGAATCAGAGAATATCTATATTTTTCAAGGTTCTTTTACTCCTACCAGTCAAGGCGACTATCAATTTACTTACCGAGTAGGGGTAAAAAGACAACCCAAATGGTGGCAGTGGGCGGGAGAATATGGTGAGAACGGTTATCTTAGTATTGCTGCACCTTCACCCGAAATGATTTGGACTCAGGGAGCGAGCTATGCTGAAGTCATGCCCTCTATATATGTCGGTAATTTTATTACCGCTTCTAATGCGGACAAACTGGGGTTTGATGCCGTACTTAACTTAGCCGAAGAATTTCTTTTAGATTTTCCCCCCGATACTGGCATTGCTTACAAGCATCTCAAACTAAAAGATGGAGCGCAACATTCGATAGCCGATGAAGCGATCGGAGAAGCGATCGCCTGGATCGAACAGCAACTTCAACAATGTAAAGATAAAATTTTAATCAACTGTCGAGCGGGAATTGGTAGAAGTGGTTCTATCGGCTTGGCTTATTGTTTCTATAAGCATCCTCAATGGAGTTATCAGGAAGCTAAAAATTATATCTGGAGTAAAAAAGCAGATATCTATCCTCACAGACATCTTCAAAAGAGTTTGGAAAACTTGTTCGAGAGGGAAAGATAATTTTTCTTTATTATGTTGTCAAGTGGCGATCGCCCTCTACTAGAGTTAGTTTATCGTGTCGAGCGATCGCTAAAATAAATAGATAGAGGATTTAGGAAAAATTTACCGTCGAGCAATGAAAATATTAAAATCCATAACCATTGCAGGAGTAACTATTTTGGTTTCTAATTTACTAGCTGGTTGTGGTGGACAAGCAAAAATGGAACGATGCAAGTTTGTAGAAATCGAAGCTGGCGAGTTTGAGGTTGAATTTGGTGATATCGATGTTGAAGGCGGTGAAGTAGAAATGGTCTGTGGCGATAAAATTGTCGATGTTCCTTGGAATCAGTTTAGACGAGAACTACGTATCGATCCACAAAGATACGCCAGCAATCTTGAAGCCTTTAAACGAGAAGTTAATTGTCTCATCAATGAAAATTCATCCGAAAAAATAGTATTTTGTTCTCGACCAGAGTTTAGCGATGAATTAGTAGGCTTGAAATTTAATTATGATGATTGACTAATAGTTAACTCGGTCGTGAAAGTATCTCTTCTAGTTCCTCGATACTTTTTACGTTCGATCGATTACTTCGCTGTGGTTTGGGAATTTATAAGCTTAGCTTATCCATAAGATTGTCAAGAATAATGTAACAAAACTTGATAAATATTTAGAAATTGATTACTATAAATACATAGACAACAGAAACACATTATTTTTCATTCCGTTTCTGGTTTCGTTCTTATACAGAACCTAGACAAATCAATAAAACGCAATCATAAACACATGA
>JAAUYI010033414.1_pt1 | contig 11154 bp, 11 predicted proteins | sample 7278041 | NCBI WGS metagenome assembly JAAUYI01 (sample SAMN14350216, study PRJNA611818) | marine sediment metagenome | isolation source: surface marine sediment (0.6m) | place: French Polynesia: Moorea | collected 2018-08
GAAGAGTCCGTTCGACTTGCATGTGTTAAGCATACCGCCAGCGTTCATCCTGAGCCAGGATCAAACTCTCCGTTTTGTTTCAGATAAGTTTGCTTTTAGCTCTTAATCTTTAGGTCAATCACAAAAAAATTTGTAATTGACTTTGTTCCATTCTTTACAACCGCTTGTCAAGTGTTGTATACTGGCTTCAAACTATATTATTTTCAAGGTTCGGTGTCCCTCCGAGCTCGCTTCGTTTGCGTTTCTCTCTCAGGCACTTAATCAATATAGCTAACCTCTTTAGTCTTGTCAACTACTTTTTAGAAAAAAATTTCCTTGTCTTGTTTTTCAACGCTGCAAACCTTTATCTGGCAAGGGTTTCATTCCAATATTTTTTTAGTTTTTTTTCTGTACTGCTCCTATTGGTCTTAGGTTAGTAGGGGCTTGGCTTTGCAGAGAACGTTTATATGTTGGGTTAAGAGAGTATTTCCAGATTCTTATGGGCAAACATATTATGTATAGGATATGGGGTAAAAGCATTTAGCGATCGCAGCAATTTAGAGCAATTTAGTCTGAGTAATGCGCCCTACTAGCCAGATAATATTGATTGAGTCATCTTGTTTGTAGTGGAGAGCTACACCAATGGAGTGGTTTTTGCCATACGCCGTAAGTCCTACAGATGACATTGTGGTATGGGCAGCGTTTACTTCACGCTTAGGCGTTAAACTTCGTTTATCCCATAGCAGTGACTGTGGAACATCACTCTCTGAAATTATTGATAGTTTTAAGGAAAGATTATTGTGAATTTTCAGTCAGTAATAGCTATATTGAATCAATTCTGGAGTCAGCGTGGTTGTTTAATTGCTCAACCCTATGACATGGAAAAGGGTGCTGGTACTAAAAATCCCCATACCTTTTTAAGAGCATTAGGTCCTGAACCATGGTCTGTTGCTTATGTGGAACCTTGTCGTCGTCCTACTGATGGACGCTATGGTGAAAATCCGAATCGCTTTCAACATTATTATCAGTATCAAGTTTTGATTAAGCCATCACCAGATAATATTCAAGAAATTTATCTGGATTCCTTGTTGGCTTTAGGGATTCATCCAGAAGACCATGATGTGCGGTTTGTAGAGGACAATTGGGAAGATGCTACAGTTGGTGCTTGGGGTACTGGTTGGGAAGTATGGTTGGATGGAATGGAAGTTACCCAATTTACCTATTTCCAGCAGTGTGGTGGAATTGATTGTCGTCCGGTGTCCATTGAGATTACCTATGGATTGGAACGGTTAGCCATGTATCTCCAGGGTGTAGAAGCAATTACAAAAATTCAGTGGACAGACAATATTAATTATGGGGATGTGCATCTCCAAGGTGAAATTGAACAGTGTACTTACAACTTTGAGGCTTCTAATCCAGAAATGTTACTGACACTATTTAATATGTATGAGGAAGAAGCGAAGCAATTAACAGAAAAGGGTCTGGTATTACCTAGCTTGGACTATGTTATTAAATGCTCCCACGCGTTCAATTTATTGGATGCACGGGGCGTAATTTCTGTAACAGAGAGGACGCGCTACATTGGCAGAATTCGTCATTTAGCTAGGAAGGTAGCGCGTATGTATGTAGAACAAAGGGAGAAATTAGGGTTCCCTTTGTTAAAAGATTAAGTAAGGGAGTTTCAGTTGAGCAATAGGGGAACCCAACAAACTTTTGATCATGTTGGGTTGCCTTCCTTTGGTATGGGCTTCCAGCCAGTCCTGCTTAGGGAGCATCATCTATCACCCCCAGGAGACTCCCGCCACATCCGTTTTGGATTGGCGGTGAGACGGCAGTCGCTACAACGGGGGGCTCGCGTAGCGTATCCGTTCGGCTTTGCCGTGCCCGAAGGGCTTAGGATTCACCCCCGCAACGCGCTGCCTCAGGAATGGGGACGAGCGTGGAGTTTCACCCCTGAGTCAAAAAAACCATAAACTTGCCCGTGCTATCAGCGATGCTGGCTGGGGTGAGCTTGTCAGACAACTGGAGTATAAAGCCAAGTGTTATGGTCGAAACTTGGTAAAAATTGACCGTTGGTTCCCCAGTTCTAAACGCTGTGGAAATTGCGGTTACATTGTTGATAAATTGCCGTTGAATGTGCGGGAGTGGGAGTGTCCCAACTGCGGGACACTCCACGACCGGGATATCAACGCCGCGAAAAATATTTTGGCGGTGGGACACACCGTTGCAGTCTGTGGAGCGAGTGTAAGACCTGATAGGCATAAGTCTAAAGGGCAACTGCGAAAAACCCGTAAGGCTTCCGCCGTGAGCGTCAGCCGAACGGGAAGGAAACAGAAACCTAAGTCGTGAGTCTTGGGAATCCCCCGCTACATCCGCAAGGATTAGCGGTGGGAGGATGTCAATTAGCATCCTTTATTTTCAGTACGGGAGTTTGATTTTCCTTTAAACCAATAAGTTGCGAACAGCCTAAATCAAAAGCAAATTCCACATCTTCCCCGGCTGCTAAAGCATCGTAAAAAGCCACAGCAAAATCAATCGCAGCTTTATCCCCAATTGCTCGATTCATGCCAATTACATAGTTAATATGCTGGCTAATAGCCTCTGCTTGCACCTCCGAGTGACAAGCATTTAGCACTACACATTCCACTCCCTTTTTGGCGAACAACTTAAACAGACTTCCCAAGGTATCCGCTTGCACCAAAACTATTTTTCCCATCTCATCTTCCAGGACAATACCATCTTCCCCTTCACCATGTCCGCAGAAATGGACAATCTGGGGGTGAGTATCTAAAATTGCGCGGTAAAAGTCTCGTTGACGCACCGCCAATTTAATCTCTAGTTTGAATTGATCCTGCTTATTGGAGCGTTGCAATCCTTCAGCAATCTCCCGCATTTCCTCTTCCAGTCGCAGTCTAGAGGTATTTTTGGGATTTGCAGCCAGAATCAAAATTGTTTTGGTATCAGTGTTATTACTGACTATGGAACGGGAAACATGGTGTTTTTGTGCTAGTTGTCGATCTATGGCTGCAATTTTCTGGGCAATTTTATCTTGTTCTGCCTCAGCTTTTTCAATCAGCTTGTTTAATTGGAATAAGATTGCAGCACCTGTCTCAATTATCTTGTCTTTTCGCAGGTTGAGTATTTTTTCTTCTAGTTCGACATAGCTTGATTGAAGTATATCACGATTTTTTTGTAGGTCTTCATCGGAAAACATTAGTCAGTTTTTTGGTAAATTAACTCACCTTGGGTTCACATCCAAGGCTAATATAAAAAGTTTTCACTCTTGGGCAATTAATTTAGATATTATTTCATTTGGAAGTTCCTAAATAGTATCTGGGTCAATATTTAACTCTCGCAACTTAGCAGCTAATCTTTCTGCTTGTTGTTGAGCAACTTCCTTTTGCTGACGTTCTTATTCTACTTGTTGTTGAGCAATTTCCTTTTGCTGACGTTCATATTCTGCAATTTCTTCTGGGGTAGGAACTAACTCTCCTTCTGCTGTAAAAAATCGCAATAGTCCTTCGTGAATACCCAGATACAGTCCTAACTGTTTACTCCACAAATGTCCTTGTTGGTTAGGTTCTAAAGGCTGATATTGCCCATCTACTAAATGAAATCCGGCAAATTCTAGGGTATAGGGATCGAACCAAAAGTAGTCAGGGGTGCGGAAGGTATCTTGGTAAAGTTTTTTCTTTAATTCTCTATCTGTATTCGCTGTTGATTCTGAAAGAATTTCTACAATTACATGGGGATATTTGCCATCTTCTTCCCACACCACCCAGCTTTTACGGAGTTTGCGTTCGGTGTCTAGCACCACAAAAAAATCTGGTCCTCGCAATTCTTCTGCTTTTGGCTGATTCAGACAATAATATATTGTTAAAGTTACAGCAGCATAAAAATCGTTCCTATCTCGCCATAACCATTTTAGACATTTGAGAAGTAGGATAATTTGTCTTAGATGTAGTTCTGTTTCCAAGGGAGGTTCATCGCTATATAAATCACCTGGGGGAAAGAGAACATCTTCGGTGATGTCTTGGGGAGTGTCTAATTCTTTGGCTAGGGACATGGTTAGGAATGAGACTGTGAGGGTATTATGGATTTATTGTAACGCCCGCGATCGCTATCCGAACAAACCGAAATTCAGTAATAAAACTGGTTTCTCATCGAAATTGTATCTGGATCAATATTTAACTCTCGTAACTTAGCAGCCAATCTTTCTGCTTGTTGTTGAGCAACTTCCTTTTGCTGACGTTCGTACTCTACTTGTTCTTGAGCAATTTCCTTTTGCTGACGTTCGTACTCTACTTGTTCTTGAGCAATTTCCTTTTGCTGATGTTCATATTCTGCAATTTCTTCTGGGGTAGGAACTAACTCTCCTTCTGGTGTAAAAAATCTCAATAGTCCTTCGTGAATACCAAGATATAACCCTAACTGTTGACTCCATAAATATCCTTGTTCGTTAGGTTCTAAAGGCTGATATTTACCATCGAGTAAATGAAATCCGGCAAATTCTAGGGTATAAGGATCGAACCAAAAGTAGTCAGGGGTGCGGAAGGTATCTTGGTAAAGTTTTTTCTTTAATTCTCTATCTGTATTCGCTGTTGATTCTGACAGAATTTCTACAATTACATGGGGATATTTACCATCTTCTTCCCAAACTACCCAGCTTTTACGGAGTTTGCGTTCGGTGTCTAGCACCACAAAAAAATCTGGTCCCCGGAAGTCTTCGCTTCTACGCTGATGGGGACTGTAATAAATTGTTAAGTTACCAGCAGCATAGAAATCATTCCTATCTCGCCATAACCATTTCAGACATTGTAGAAGTAAGATAATTTGTCTTAGATGCAGTTCTGTTTCCAAGGGAGGTTCATCGCTGTATAAATCACCTGGGGGAAAGATAACATCTTCGGTGATGTCTTGGAGAGTGTCTAATTCTTTGGCGAGGGACATGGCTGGGGATAAGACTGTAACGGCATTATGGGTTTATTGTAACGCCCGTCATCCCTATCCGAATAAACCCCAACTCAACAATAAAACTGATTTCTCATCTAAATTGTATCTGGGTCAATATTTAATTCTCGTAATTTCGCAGCCAATCTTTCTGCTCTCTGTTGAGCATATTCTGCTGTTTCTGCAACCTCTTCTGGGGTAGGAACTAACTCTCCTTCTGCTGTAAAATATCGCAATAATCCGTCGTGAATACCCAGGTATAACCCTAACTGTTTACTCCATAAATGTCCTCGTTCGTTAGGTTCTAAAGGCTCATATTGCCCATCTAATAAATGAAATCCAGCAAATTCTAGGGTATAAGGGTCGAACCAAAAATAGTCAGGGGTGCGGAAGGTATCTTGGTAAAGTTTTTTCTTTAATTCTCTATCTGTATTCGCTGTTGATTCTGAAAGAATTTCTACAATTACGTGGGGATATTTACCATCCTCTTCCCACACTACCCAACTTTTACGGAGTTTGCGTTCGGTGTCTAGCACCACAAAAAAATCTGGTCCCCGGAAGTCTTCGCTTCTACGCTGATGGGGACTGTAGTAAATTGTTAAGTTACCAGCAGCATAGAAATCATTCCTATCTCGCCACAACCATTCTAGACATTTGAGAAGTAGGATAATTTGTCTTAGATGTAGTTCGGTTTCCAAGGGAGGTTCATCGCTATATAAATCACCTGGGGGAAAGATAACATCTTCTCTGATGTCTTGGGGAGTGTCTAATTCTTTGGCGAGGGACATGGTTGGGGATAAGACTGGGAGGGTATTATGGATTTATTGTAACGCTGTCATGATCGCAACGGGTGGTGACTCAGCATTTGATGTTGTATCGGGTGCCTACTGATTTGGAGGTGTTGATGGGGATTTTGGTGGGGATTTTGATTAATTCGTAATTAAGGAAACACCAAAAAATAAATTATCCTGTAGGGGCACGGCATCGACAACATAACTGGTTTGCCAAAAATATGAAACACGCCGTGCCCTGACTATGAATATTCCACCTGGGTCAACAATCGGTTGTGGGCACGGCGACATTCAGGCGATCGCATCTGGGTGAAGATTACCGATGCCTTGCCCTGACTATGAATATTCCACCTGGGTCAACAATGGGTTGTGGGCACGGCGACATTCAGGCGATCGTATCTAGGTGAAGATTACCGATGCCTTGCCCTATGAATATTCTACCTAGGTCAACAATGGGTTGTGGGCACGGCGACATTCAGGCGATCGCATCTGGGTGAAGATTACCGATGCCTTGCCCTGACTATGAATATTTCACCTAGGTCAACAATCGGTTGTGGGCACGGCGATATTCAGGCGATCGCATCTCGGTAAAGATTACCGATGCCGTGCCCTATGAATATTCCACCTAGGTCAACAATCGCTTGTGGGCACGGCGACATTCAGGCGATCGCATCTGGGTAAAGATTACCGATGCCCTGCCCCTACCCACGCCGCGCCCTATTTTTGTCAAAAACCTGAGTTCGGGATAAGAAAATCTGGTAGAAAGTCGGGAACCGGAAACAGGGAACTCTTAACATGGAAAAGTAAATAATTAATGGTTATAGTTTTGAGATTGATTTGAAACTATGCATTATGACCTAAATTCAACCCTTCTGTCTCCAGCAAAGCTGCCTCCTGACTTGTTACAACAGACCAATTCCTTAAACCGAACTGAGGTTATTTACGTCCTAGATTTTAGTACCTCACTTTTTGGCGTTGCTCCCATTATTTACCGTCCTTGACTTTTCCTGGAGAAGAGATTGCCAATCTTTGAGTGCTTCCTCTGTCCACAACCAGTTTTTCGCTAATTCATTTATCTGGAAATTTGTCGGATCTTGCTTTAATACCATTTGCCGCAGCTTGATAGCTTCATTCAAATATTGTTCTTGTCTAGCAGCAGGTTGCTCAAGTGCTGTTTTATATATTCCAATGGCGAAACCTGCGTAGGCAGTCAGAGGATTTTGATTCATTTCTTCCAGAAGAACTGTCTTGGGAGTAGTAGGATAAGTATTCTGCTTTATAGCAATATCTATTGCCTTAAACCACGAGTTATTGGCTCGCTCTATGTTACCTTCTGCATAATAGGCAAATCCCAATGCTATAGCATATAACGGTGAGTTTGGTTCTGCGTTGATAGCATATTCCCAATAACGACGAGCATCATCAACACCGTATGTTTTATCTTGAGTTTGAATTAGCTGCCAAATTAAGCGTCCCCAAAGAAAGTTTAAAGAGGGATTGTTTTTGTGTTCTGAACTCACGAATTTCAGGGCAGTTTGAGCATTAGCTAGGGCATTGCGGTTTAAAAGTTCTTCTACTGCCTTTAATCCTGATTGCAAATCGCCTTTGCTTAATTTTTCGCTTGCATAGGCAGTGACAATGTCTGTAGCAGCGGTTTTTAAGTCGATTGGAGAGTCATTTGAGGTAGATGGAGACTGGGTGGAAATTGGCAGTATGTTAAGAAGCTTGGACATATTTTGGTTTTGCCACCACCAACTTAAACCCGCCACAGCAACGCTTATACTTACTCCCAAGAAGAAGCCTGCAATAAGCCACAATTTGCGGCTGGGTTGGATGTTTTGCTTTTTCATCTGTTCGGGAATAGGCAAACTTATTTCGGTAACCTTTATGTGCTTTCGTCCTTCCAGCAAACCAAACTCAGCCTTTGCCGCCTCCAAATTGCCACAGGCAAATTTCCCCATCCCACGGGCATAAATCAGTAAAGGCTGAAATTCAGCTAATGGTTCTGCAAATGTTTCGGTTAATGATGCCATTCGCAGCATTTCTGCGGATTCCTGCTCATCTAATTGTGAGAATGCCAATGCCAGTTCACGGGCTGCCTGACTAGGTTGGGTGTATGCTAAAGCTATCCATTGCTGAGTTTTGGCAAAATCTTGAATATCAGGATCATGACTTTGAAGCTGTTTCTGGACATATTCCAGCAAGAAATCTGACATTTGATTAATCCGCTGTTTACCGAAGCGTTTATCTGACTGCAATCCCCTTAGCAGTTCATTTCGCACTGCCAAATCCATCTCGTAAAGTTCATGCCCCACTTCATCACATAGGCTAGAAAGCAGCAAATCCGCTACTGCTATCCAAGGGATGCCAAGCACTTCACCGTGAATATCCTGCTGGAAATTAGCCCACAAACCATATAACAAATCCGGTGTCAGTGCCAAGGGAAAAGCAGCATGATAAGCCAAATAAAGATGCGCTACTCCAAAGCGTTTGGCAAAAGATTCGATACGTCCCTGGGCAACTTGAGGTCTGATTTTACTCATTTTCTGCGCCCCTCAAAGTTTGTAGGGCATCCGCGTAGTACACTAATAGCATCCTGCACACCTGCTCGGCTGACTTCAAACATGGAGACGAGGTGGGCAATTTCACCTGCTGTTGTACCCAACCACCGTTTTCTCGGCATGGGATTTAACCAAGCAATATGACGTACCTGTTGTTGCAACTGGGTAAGAAATTCCTTAGTTAATTTGTAACGTTCCTCACTATAGCCTCCACGGGCAGCACCAGCATCACTGAAAATTAACACAGCTGTGCGCTCAGAGCAAACATGGGTAACAATATGGCTAACTAATTCCCCTTGCTGATGATAGGGGTCGCGGTAAAGATATTCAACAGGGCAATTGTGAAAGTAGTAAATCCCAGCACTACCCAAACGCCCCCCTCGCAAGGCTGTTTCTGCTAACCGACGCGATAGAGCATGAAAAGGTACCATTGATCCGTCCTGGTCAATTAGTAACAGTAGTTCTGCCCGGTTTACACGAGGTGGAACCAACACAAGTTCCAGCAATAGACCTTTGTGTCCAATTTGGTTGACCGTTGCTTCCACATCCAACTCTGTAGCTTTCCCCTCACGTACTGGGCGGCGTAAATAGCGCCAAATTTGTTTCATTTGCCGTTTGGTTACAGGAAAAAACTCCTTGGTGAAATGCTGACTGGTAGCTCGCAACACTGATTTAACTACTTGTACCTCATCTTTTTTTGTCTGTATTAATTTTGATGATTCACCAGAAGTAGCTGGACTGGGAGTAGGTTCAGCCTTTCGTCTAGCGTTCCATCGGAAATATATATATCCACCACTCAAAGCTGTAACGGTTAATAAACTCCAAAAAATCCAACCTGCCTGGATTCCCTTTGATTGTGGCTTTGGTGTCTCGGTTGGAGTTGCAGTCTCGGTTGGAGTTGCAGTCTCGGTTGGAGTTGCAGTCTCGGCTGGAGTTACAGTCTCGGTTGGAGTTGCAGTCTCAGTGAGTGTTGGTGTGGGAGTTGGCTGTTGTTCGTATAATAATCTAACAGTCAATGCTATTCCAACTCCTGCTAGACCCAGAATTAAGTAGGGAACAATCTGAGAAATGTGATGCTGCCAAGGTTTCTTAGGCAATTTTTCGGAGGTTGGGACAACAGTATTGCTTTTTGTTTTATCGGTTGGGATAACAGTATTGCTGTTTGGTAGTGAGGTTGTTGTTTCAACCTCACTACCAATCACTTGTTCAAAGTGATACTCTAATATTGATTTTTCTTCAGCAGATTTGACCCACAGCGTCTGACACAAACGTTTCAAAGCAGCTTTGTCAGTAATGCCAAAACCAGCTTGCAAAGACTGCAAAAGCAACTGATACTCTTCAATCCCAAGTACAAAACCTGCTTCCCGTAGTCTGGTGAAGAGTTCCTGTAGGGGTAGTTCATTCATTACGCAGTCCAGTCTTCCATGACCAAATCTGGTACTTGCCTGAAATCGCGGTTATTTCTGGTCAAAAGTACTAAATTCCGTGAAAGCGTGATTGATGCAATACGCAAATCCATTGTAGCGATGCGGACTCGTTGCCCTCTGAGTTGATCAAAAATTACTGCGGCTTTGGCATCAAATGGTAAAACTGGAGCAACCGAGAAGGCTTGCAAAATCTCCTGCAATATTGTGTATCCGCGAATTGTATCAGCTGATGTTCGGGCGCGATTAATAAAAGCATTTGCACCAAGTACCTGCTCGTCTAGGCTAATAATAGAAAATGCAAAATCGTTGGGTGAGTGTGTAGCAATTCGAGCAGCTAAATTTATATATTCCGTACCAGAACGTCGCTGCAAAAAACTGATATGGTCAGTATCAAACAGGTATTTCACGCTGGTTCTTCGGCTTCATCTGTGGGTTTATCGGCTTCGCGGAAAGATTTTCCATACTTCAGAACTTCGAGAAAACCTTGCTCGTCAGAAATTGAACCCGTTACTTTTTCCAACCAATTGCTAGTAGGTGTAACTTGAAGCAGACGTTGGAGTTCCACAACTGTACGTTCAAGATTCAATAAGCGTTGCTCAATGGTAGTTTCATCTAGCATAATGTTTTCAGACAATGAAATGTAGGACTTGGCTGTAATGTTGTCAGTTATTATATTGTGATGTTGATTTTCATCATTACCTCTTCAAATAACGTACATGGTCTTGCCAACTCTTCAACAACACCCCTGCATAGGGCAATTTCCCATCCAGTTTTGCCAATACCTCATCTTCTGGATACCTTCTTAGAACCCGAAACCAATCAATTAATTCACTAGTACTTACCTTCTTCCCCGCTTCCCCCTTATCTTTCCCCATTTCCTCCCGCAGCTTCAAAAACCGAATCACGGCTTGAGCTACTAACTGCTGCTGGGAATTAGGGAAATGAACATTAATAATTTCTATCAAGCGTTCAGGATTAGGAAATTCCACGTAATGAAACAAACACCGCCGCAAGAATGCATCTGGTAAATCCTTCTCATCGTTGCTGGTAATAAAAACTATAGGTGCTGCTTTTGCGGGAATTTCCTCTCTAGTTTCCTCAACAATAAACTTTTGCTGGTCGAGTTCCAATAACAAATCATTGGGAAAGTCAATATCAGCTTTATCAATTTCATCAATCAGTACCACCGTGCGCTGGCTATTCTGCAAAGCACGTCCCAGTGGTCCCCATTGTACGTAGGTAGCAGGATTGCTAATACGGGGAATATCCTCATCTTTAATTATCCGCCCTGCGGCGGCAAGTTGGGCATCCCGTAAGCGAGTCACGGCATCATAGGTGTAGCGACCTGAAATCATAATCGCTTCGACCCGAAATCATCCGCGTTTTGAGACCACATTAAATGAAACTATAAAATCGCCTCGACCCACATTATTTGAAACTGAGACC
>JAAUYI010137712.1_pt1 | contig 11153 bp, 9 predicted proteins | sample 7278041 | NCBI WGS metagenome assembly JAAUYI01 (sample SAMN14350216, study PRJNA611818) | marine sediment metagenome | isolation source: surface marine sediment (0.6m) | place: French Polynesia: Moorea | collected 2018-08
GAAAGTCAGCCGAACGCGAGAGCGAGCAATTTTTCGCCAGATCAAGACGCGAAACCAAAGTCATACTGGAGTATTTCGCGGATTTCGCAACGCAGAGATGGCGGAAAGGGGCCGCTCGCAGCGCGGCTCGACTTTTGCCGCGGGCTGCTAGCCGCCTTCCGCCATCTCTGCGTTGCGAAATCCGCGAAATACTCCAGTATGACTTTGGTTTCGCGTCTTGATCTGGCGAAAAATTGCTCGCTCTCGCGTTCGGCTGACTTTCACCACGGGCTGCTAGCCGGAAGAATCTCCATGGAAGCTATCAGCCATGGGTCGAAGTCCGGCTCCGCCCTCCTGCCGATAATCTTTCTTTTCGGTCTCGGTTTTGTGATGGGTCACCGATCGATCGCGATCGCCTCAGACAGCTTTAACGGAGCACCGGCCGTATCCATCAAAGATCCCGAGCTGTGGCTCGGCGAGACCCAGATCATCGATAAAGACTCCCGCGCGATCCGCCGGCAGGTCTCGGAGCTGATCGAAGGCGCCACCGACGACCGTGAACGGGCCTTGCGCATCTTTCATTTTGTGCGCGATGAGATCGTTTTCGGCTGGGACGGCGCCTTTTATGCCATGACGGCGTCTGAGGTTCTGCGTGCCGGACGTGGATTTTGCAATACCAAGGCAACGCTGTTCATCGCTATGTTGCGGTCGGCTGGAATTCCGGCACGCCAACGCTTCGTCGACCTGCGCTCCGACGTCCTTTACAGCTTGGCCGACACCGGTGGCGAATACGTCGATCATTCCTACACCGAGGTCTATCTCGACGGGCACTGGATCGGCGTCGACAGCTACGTGATCGATCGCCCTTTGTATCTCAAAGCGATCGCCAAGCTGCGCGACAGTGGTCGTCGCCTCGGCTACGGCGTGCATTTGAACGGCACGATCGACTGGGATGGCATCAACGATAGTTTCGTTCAATTCGTCGATGACGGCACCGTCGACAAGCTCACGGTTCGCGAACACGGCGTGTTCGCTGACGTCAATGACTTCTACGCCTCGGTCAACGACACCTGGAATCGGCGAACCCGCCTGCGGGCAGTGGCCATGCGGATCTTCCTACCGATCGCGACCCGCAACGTCGAACGACTTCGCTCCGGTTGACGAGCTGTAGGTCAGGGTGCTCGGTTTGTCTCCGCCTTCGCGCCGGACATATCGAGCGTCGCGGTCGTGCCGCCGCCAGCAGAGCACTCGACGCTGAAGCTCCACTCGAACCGCCGGCAGATTCGCTGCACGGTCGCGAGACCGATCCCGGCGTCCGGCTGAGGGCCGGCGGATCTCAACTGCTTGAGTAACGCTGGCGGCAGGCCCGGGCCGGTGTCGCGAACGCGGGCCCGATCCGCGTCGACCGTGACTTCGACCGTACCCGACTCGGTATGCTCGACCGCGTTACGGGTCAGGTTCGAGAGCGCGACGATCAACATCGAGGCAGCGAGCCTCGAACCGGGAGCTGCGTCGAGCCGATAGGTCACTTCGACGCCGGGACTGGCCAGGGAACGAGCTTCTTCGATCATGTCCTCGAACTGCCGTTCGAAGGGCGGCATTTCGGTCACCGTCAGACGATGCTCGGCGCGCGCCATTGCCAACAGGCTCAGCACCGACGTGTTCATGCGCGAGAGACCGCGATCGAGGCGCTCCAGCCGCTGCCGGGTGACCTCATCGTCGGCGTCCATCGATTCTCGTAGAAGGTCCGAGACGCCTTGAATCACGGTGATCGGTGTACGCAACTCGTGGCTCGCTTCGCGCAGAAAGCGGCGCTCGCGTTCAGCCGACGCCGTCAGCTCGCGGCCGGCCCGCGTCAGGGTTCTTTCCAGCATCGCGATCTCGTCGGTCGGGGGCCCGTCGTCGGTGCTGTCTTCGACGGGATCGAGCGGTGCGACCGGGGGCAACAGCTCGTCCAGGCTGCCGGTCGCCAATCGTTCGGTCAGTCGCTCGATCGGCGACACGATACGCACCGCCAGAGTGCGGGCCAGCAGCAGAGCCAGGAGTGACGTCACCGCGACGCCGATTCCCAGGGCGAGCCCAAAGCGCCTCTCCGAGCGCTCGGACTCGGAGAGACTCACGAGAGCGACGGTCCGCTCGCCGGTTTCGGGACTGGCGACGAGCAAAACGTGGGTCTCATCATCTCCCTCTTCCCATTCGTGAAATCCAGGCACCAGACCGGACAGCCGCTGCTGGAAACGCGCGGGTGCCGAAGCCGGGGGTCCAACGAAGGACATCGAGGAACGGCGGTCGCCGCCGGCGTCGACCATCTGCTCCAGCCGAGTCCGCAGCATGCGGTCCTCGACCCGGTGGTAGACCACCAGCGTGATGCCGCCGAACAGCCCGCCCAGGGCAAGCGCGAACAGGACGAAGCTGATGATCAGCCGCCGGCGGACGCTGGATCTGCTCTTCGTCACGCTCCTGTTCGCAGGCGATAGCCCTGGCCATGGACTGTCTCGAGCAGCGCCGTCGCGAACGGCTTATCGATGCGTCGGCGGATCCTGTAGACGTAGGAGCGCAGCAAGTCGGGGCCGATCTCGACGTCGCCCCAGATCTCGGCCTCGAGCTGTTCGCGAGTGACCATCCTGGGGGCGGCTCGAGCGAGCAGCTCGAGCACGCGAAACTCCGTCCGGTTGAGGTGGACACGCTGGCCTGCGCGCCGAACCTCGCGGGTCTGGGGATCCAGCTCGAGGTCGGCGACCCTCAGGGCCGCGTCGGCCGGGCCCTCCGAGCGCCGCACCAGGGCGAGAAGACGATGGTAGAGCTCCGGTAGAGCGAACGGTTTGACCAGGTAGTCGTCGGCGCCCGCCTGGAAACCTTCGACTTTCTCCTCAAGCTCGTCCCGTGCGGTCAACATCAGAATCGGCACGTCGTTTGCCGTTCGCCGCAGCCGCCGACAGACCTCGATGCCGTCCATCACCGGCAAACCCAGGTCGAGAATGATCACCGAATAGCTCTCCGATGCAGCGAGCTCGAAGCCCTGTCGGCCGTCGTAGGCGAAGTCGAGCCGAGCGCCGCGTTGCTCGAGATACTCGGCGACGTTGGTGGCGACGTCGGCGTCGTCTTCGATCATCAGGACGTTCACGGATTTGCGCTCAAAAGCGAAAGTACAGCCCAGCCGTCACCTCGAAGGTCAGATCCGATCCCAGCACGGCGATCAGCGGGCTGTCGGCCGCTTTGCTGAAGTAGTGCTCCGCCTCGACTGAGGCTAACAGGCTGAAGCGTGGGCGGAAATTCCATTTTGCCAGAAGCCCGGCGGTGGTGGATTTCAGGCCGCCTCCCGGCGTGTACTCGGGCTGGCCGATGATCGCCGCCTGCTCCGGGGTCAGCCCGAACTCGGTCTGCATATGCTCGTCGTCGCCCCAGCTGATGTCGATCCGCGGGCTGATCAGCCAGCGCCCGTTGGGCGTCAGGTAGTCGTAGGCGTAGCCGATGAAGTAAACCAGTCCTTTGCCTCGACCCAATAGGTCGGGTTGGAAGACGGCTGTCGCGTAGCCGTTGCCGAAGCGACGATAGAGTGAGAATTCGCCCTCAAGGGTGGTCTCGCCTTCCGGCAGCCCACTCAGGTCGGCGTTTTCGGTCTCCCGGCCTTCCTCGTTCTCGAGGTCGATGCCCAAGGCCCAGCGATCTCCGAAGTAGAACACCGCGCCGATCTCTTCGATGCCCAACGAGTAGCGGTTGCCGAATCGGTCCTTGAACAAGGCCCGTACGAAACCCGAAGGCTCGGCCTCGCTATCGTCCGAACCGATGTAGTCCGGTTCGAGCTCGGCACCGATCAGACCGTCGATATGCCACCAGCGATCGGCGTCGCTCAAGAACCACGGGCTCTGCGGATTCTCCTCGGGACCACCAGCGGAGGCGGTACTCGAGGGCCACAGGGTCAACAGGGCAACGATTGCCATCCACTTCTTCACGTTCGACTCCTCTCTGGTTGTTGCACGTTCGAGGCGCTCGCCTCAGCTGTGAACCGAGGGTAGAGAGCGGCCCGTGGAACGAGCGTGGGAGGGTCGTGGAAGAATCGTGGAAAGCGGCCAGAAGGCTGCTGGAGCCGCCAGGATTCAGATCGCCATGCGCTGCGTCCGGTATGCGGCCGGCGACAGGCCGACGTGACGTTTGAACGCGCGGCTGAAGGCCGGCAGGCTGTCGTAACCCACAGCATGAGCGATCGTCGCGACGCCGTCTTCTGAGCCATGGAGCGCGCGCATGGCCAGATTCATGCGCCAACGGGCGACATAGGACATGACACTCTCACCGGTAGCGGCAGTAAAGTGAGCGGCAAAGCGAGAGGGAGAGAGATGCACGACCTCGGCCAGCCGCGCGATCGACCAGTCTTGGCCAGGGGTCGCGTGGAAGGCGGCGAGGGCGCTGCCGCCCCGCTTGGCGGCAACGCCGTGGAACCAGCCGATCGCGTCACGCTGCTCGGTAGCGAATCGTCGGATTCCCTCGGCACAGAGCACTTCGAGCAGACGCTCGACAACGTACTCGGCGGCGGGATCCTCGCGCTCGAGCTCAGCCGAGAGAAGGGCGGTCACCTCGCGCACGCGGCCTGGCTCGCCGGCGACGCCCGGTCGAAGGTGCAAGACGTCGGGAAGTGAAGAGAAGAGCGGGTTGAGCGAGGTGTCGTGCAGGATGAGCGCGCCACAGACGATCCGCGCCTGGTCGGCACGACCGCCGGGCATGGCGCCGAAGGTGCAAGCGGCATCGCTGTTCAGCAGGTGATCGAAATCGAAGGTCCGAGCAGCCTCGCCCTGGGCCAGTCGATGAGGTTGTCCGCCGAAGCAGAAAGCTGACTCACCGGGCGCTACCACCACGGTCTTTGAACGCTTGCGGCGGAGCTCGAAGCTGCCTAGCTCCGCGAGGTGGAAAGGTACGACGCGGGCACCGGATGGGATGTCGAACCTGGAACCCAGCTCGTCCGCCGCCGGTACCGCAACCTCAAATGGTGGATTGTAGACCTCCCGAAGCAGGACGGTACCGGCGACCCTCAAGGCCCGGAGTGTATCGCCAAGAACATCCACGGCTGGATTGTCGCCAGTCATTTCAGGCAAGAGTATAGCCGTTTTAGTCATTGGAACGACTGGCTGGATAGCAGATAGTTCTTCTCAGCAACATCAATGAACGAGGAGATCCTCCCATGGCCCCAACACAGATTCGCGAAGTCGCTCCCGACATTTTCCGTCTCGGCAATGAGCTGTTCAATTGGTATCTGATCCGTGACGGGCACCGGTTCACCCTGATCGATGGTGGTTTGCCAGGGCACTGGCGGCAGCTGAGCGCCACTCTGGACGACCTGGGGGCGACAGTCGACGCCATCGACGCCGTCCTCATCACCCATGCCCACCTCGATCACGTCGGCCTCGTCGAACGCGTTCGACGTGAGTCCGGCGCGACGGTCTATCTGCATCCGGCTGACGCGCGGCGCGCGGCCCGTGGCGGAGCGCAGATTCCGCCAGTCGGTTTACTTGCCAACGCCTGGCGACGCCTGCCGCTGCGCATTCTCACCACCGCCGTTCGCCAGGGAGTGTTCTTCGGACCACCGATCCTGCACTTCGAGCCGCTAACCTCGGAAGGGCCGCTCGACGTTCCGGGTCAGCCGGAGGTCTACTTCGTCCCCGGTCATACTTTGGGCTCAGTGGCTTTTTGGCTGCCGGAGCGCAAGGCTCTGATGGCTGGCGACGCCCTGGTCGAATTGGACATGATCGCCGGTCACCGTCGCGGTCCTCAGCTGACGCCTCGCGGCACCCATGACGATCAGCGTCTCGCCCTCGAGTCGCTGACCGCCTTCGAGTCGCTGGGTGAGGCTGTGCTGCTGACCGGACATGGCGATCCATGGCGAGGCGAGATGAGTGATGCTGTGGCTTTGGCGAGGGCGACGATAGCGCCGAAGCTGTCGGTACGCGCGGCCGGTGTGGCGGTGGAGTCGTGACGGTCGGCCGCGCCGGCGGATCGGGCTTTTTGTCTCGTCTTGTTGACCCTGGCTGAGCCGTCGGGGGTAACAATTACGGCTATTGCCATAAATCGTCGAGCTTCGATGCCACCATGAATCTGACCTGTTAACGACCCCTCTGACAAAGCGGTCGCGGCTCGGGGACGATGGTATCGTCTCTGGGGAGAGGCCCCAAGAATCCCGAGCTTGGTACGCCGATAGATATGAATCAGGGCAAATCCGCGGTCGATCCTGCTACGCGAGCAGTCTTCGAACTGCTCGATGAGGTCGTCGATCTGGCGGCCGAGGATCGCGAGAAGCTCTTGAAGAGCCGGGATCCTGTTGTCGCCGCCGAAGTGATGGCGATGCTCGAGGACGGTGATCCTGGGGAGAGCTTCTTGGCTCCGGTAGCGTCGTCACCCGAGATACCGGCTGTGGCGATCGACCCGATGACCGGCCCACAGCGAGAGCTGGGGCCCTATCGGCTGCTCGAGTTATTAGGCGAAGGCGGCATGGGCCAGGTCTTCCTGGCTGAGCAGAGTCGCCCGGTGCGGCGCCGGGTGGCTCTCAAGATCCTGCGCTTTGCGATCGTCTCAGAGCAAGTGATGGCCCGGTTCAAGGCGGAGCGTCACGCCATGGGTCGCCTCGACCATCCCAATATCGGCAAGCTGCTCGAGGCTGGTACCACCGACGAGGGGGTGCCGTTCTTCGCTATGGAGCTGATCGACGGCGAGCCGATCGTCCAGTACTGCGACAGCAGGAATCTGGCGCTAGAGGACCGGCTGTGGATATTTTTCGACGTCTGTCGAGGGACTGCCCACGCCCATAGTCGGCTCGTCCTGCATCGCGATCTGAAGCCGAGCAACATTCTTGTCGCCGACGTTGACGGCAAGCCTTTTCCGAAGATTATCGATTTCGGCATCGCCAAGGGCCTGGGAGAGTCCCTGGCCTCGAGCGGTATCGATACTCGTGAAGGGTTTGTCGGTACGCCCGCTTATATGAGCCCTGAGGCACTCGGCCTGAGCGGCGAGATCGATACCCGCTCCGACGTCTTCTCGCTCGGCATTTTGCTGTATGAGCTGTTGGCTGGTGCCCTGCCGTGGCCGCAAGAAGTGACCTCACCGGTCGCCGTGATCAAGCAGCGCATGAATCTCGAGGCGGATCGGCCAAGCACTCGGATCACCGAGATCGATCCGGCGATCCGAGAAGACGCTGCCCGGCGACGTGGCATGGGACCAGCCGATCTTTCGCGCCAGCTGCGCGGCGATCTCGACTGGATCGTGATGAAGGCGATCGCGACAGATCCCGAAGAGCGATACCGTTCGGCGGCTGAGCTCGGCGATGACGTCCGGCGTTTTCTGCGCGACGAGCCGGTGAGCGCGAGACCGCCGACCGCGGCTTACCTCGCCCGCAAGCTGGTTCGTCGCCATCGTATGGCTTTTCTCGCCGCCACCGCGGTGCTTCTGGCCGTGATGTTCGGCATCGTCGGTGCGTCGATCGGATTGGTACGGGCGCGCAAAGCCGAGCGACTCGCGGTGGCTGAGGCAGCGGTCGCACGCCAGGCGCAGAGCGAGGTCAAGCAGGTGGCCGACTTCCTGGTCGATCTATTCAAGATCAACGATCCCGGCGAGGCCTTGGGAAACACAATCACCGCCCGCGAGTTGCTCGATCGTGGTGCCAGCGAGATTCGTACCCGCCTTGCCGATCAACCGTTGACCCGGGCGCGGTTGATGGACACCGTAGGGGTGGTCTACCGGCAGCTCGGTCTACCGCAGCCGGCTCTGCCGCTGGTCGAGGAGGCGCTCGAGGTGCGCCAGAGCGAGCTCGGACCGGAGCACCCTGACACTGTGGCCAGCCGCGTCGAGCTCGGTCAGCTGTATTGGCTGGCGGGGCGTTACGACGAAGCCCAGGCGACTCTGGAGGAAGCCCTCGCCCAACGTGAAAAGGCTCTCGGGCCGGAGGCTCCGGCGGTGGCCGAGGTGCTCGATCATCTCGGTTCGGTCTACAGTATCAAGGCTTCCTGGGACTCGGCCCAGGAAGCCTTCGCCCAGGCGTTGGCGATTCGTGAAGTCGTCTTCGGAGCCGAATCTGTCGAGGCTGCTTCCAGCCTAGATGACCTGGGGGTTTTGCTTCTCGACCGAGGCGAGCACGAGGCGGCGGCTGACTATTTCCGAAGAGCGCTAGCGATTCGCGAACAGGCCTTGAGCCCCGAGCATCCGGAGGTTGCCTCCACCCGCAACGGTCTCGCGATTTCGCTTCAACATCTGGGCGAGCTCGCGGCGGCTCAGGAACTCCATGAACGGACACTCGAAATCCGTGAGAAGGTTCTCGGTGTCGATAGCCCTGATGTCGCTCAGACGCTCACCAACCTGGCCAGCGTCTACCTCGACCGTGGCTTTGCAGAGCGAGCGGAATCAGTCCTGCAGCGAGCGTTGGAGATCTGGGAGCGGCACCTGGGGCCGGAACACCGTCGCTTGGGGGTCGCGTTGTTCAATCTGGCCGAGGCCCGCCGCCAGCGTGGCGATCTGACGTCGGCTGCCGAAACCTTCCGGCGGGCGCGCGGCATCTTTGAGACCAGCCTCGGGCCTGAGCATCCCCACACCGGCATCGTCGTCTATAACCTCGCGATCGTCTTGCGCGACCAGCGAAAGTACGACGAGGCCGAGAGCCTGTTCCGCCGTGCCCTGGAGCTGCGTGAATCGATCTACGGGGTGGATCACGACCTGGTCGCAAATGTGCGCCAGGAGCTTGCGCAGCTCTTACGGGAGACCGGCAGGGTGGTCGAAGCAGAGCAGCTGATCGCGAGCTCGGGGGACTGACCCGCTGAATCGAAGCTCATCGGAGCAGCCAGCCTGAGATCGTCACTTGCATTTTGCAAGTGACGGATGGATAATGAGCTCGTTGCTTGCATTTTGCAAGTACGGGGAAAGAAAGATGGCCAGATGAAGTCGAAATCGAGGCGCTCCGTTTGTCCGGTCGCGTGCACGCTGGATCTGATCGGGGACAGGTGGACGCTGCTCGTAGTGCGCGACTTGCTGTGCGGAAAGTCGCAGTTCAAGGAATTCTGCGCGTCGCCCGAGGGCATCGCGACCAACATCTTGAGTGATCGCCTGGGCCGTCTGCAGGAGCATCGACTCGTCGAGCGACATCCGTCGACGGAACGCGGGGTGCGATACGCCTACCGGTTGACCGACAAGGGCATGGCCCTCGAACCATTGCTTCAGGCGATTGCCGACTGGGGGCTCGACCATATCGAGGGTACCGAGATCCGGTTGCGGCCCCTGCCGAAACCCTCATGAGCAGCGGCGCGCCGTCGGGTTTGATCCCCGTCGCGCGAGAATCGTGTCCGACTCGGACGAACTTGGCCCAATACAACGAGGAAGCAGGAATGAAGAGAGAATCGAAGATCGGAATCCTCAGGGTACCGCAGCTGGTGGTACTGCTTGTCCTAACGCTGTCGGCGGCGGCCGTGGCGGAGACAGTCGGTTGGCGAATGGATGGAGACGGACGTTATCCCAACACCCAGCCGCCGACCTCGTGGTCGACAACCGAGAATACGGCCTGGAAGACGCCCATGCCGTCGTGGTCGAATGCGTCCCCGGTACTGATCGAGGGCAAGTCTCTGGTCATCGTTCTGAGCGAGCCCGATGAGATCATCGCCGTCGACGCGGACAGCGGCAAGATCGCCTGGAAGACCTCGACGCGCGATGTCCACAGCGAGCGCGTCAAGGCTCATAAGGCCAATGGCTGGACGTCGCCGACGCCGGTCAGCGACGGAGCTCACGTCTTCACCGCCTTTGGGTCTGGCGTGGTCGCGGCTCACACCGTCGGTGGCGAGAGGCTGTGGGCGAGAAAGGTCCAGCAGCCGGCCCACCGATGGGGGCACAGCGCGTCACCTGTTCTTGGCGGTGGTCATCTCATCGTGCATTTCGTCGACCTGATCGCCCTCGACCCGACGACGGGCAAGGAAGCGTGGCGCGCCCAGTCCGAGGTCAAGTGGGGCTCACCGGTGGTGACGCGGCTGGCGGACACGGAGGTAGTGTTCACTCCTTCCGGCGACGTCTTCCGTGCCGACAATGGAGAGAAGATCGCTTCTGAGATCGGCAGCCTGGAGTACGCAACGCCGGTGGTCCAGGACGGCATCATCTACTTCATCGAGAAGAAGGCGACGGCCGTTCGGCTGCCCGACTCCCTCGACAAACCGTTCGAGACTCTGTGGGTGGGACGACTTCAGGGCTCTCGGCATTATGCCTCGCCGGTGATCCATGATGGTTTGATCTACGCTGTCTCGCGTGAGGAGAAGTTTTCGATCCTCGATGCCGCGACCGGGGAGCTGATCCACGAGCGCCAACTCGACATGGGCTCCGGGTCCAACAGCGCTTATCCGTCTCTGTCGCTGGCCGGTGGCAAGCTCCACCTGAGCACCGAGAATGGCACGACGGTGGTCCTCGAGCCGGGGAGGTCCTACCAGGAGGTCGCGCGTAGCTCGATCGGGGGTTTCCGAGCCACGCCTGTGTTCGTCGGCAATCGGATGTACGTCCGGGCTTTTGATGCCCTGTACTGCTTTGAGAGCTGAGGACGGCGCCATGACAAATGACCGGCACATCTCATCCGGCACTCGACAGCAAGAACGATTTCGCGCCCGCTACGGCCCTTGGGCGGTGGTGACCGGAGCTTCTTCCGGAATCGGCCGGGCGCTGGCCGAGCGACTCGCTGAGGCCGGGCTGAGCCTCGTCCTGGTGGCCCGGAGCAAAGAAGCCCTGGACGACCTGGCCGTGGATCTCAGCGGCAGATACGGTATTGAAGCCCGAACCCTCGTGATCGACCTGGCGCTCGACACGTCACTCGAAACGCTGGTCGGCGCCACCCGTGATCTGGACGTTGGGCTGCTGGTGGCGTCGGCTGGCTTCGGCACGTCAGGGCTGTTTCTGGAATCATCGCTCGACCAGGAGTTGGACATGCTGGCGGTCAACTGCCGCGCGCTCCTGCAGGCGAGCCACCACTTCGGCCAGCGCTTCGCCGAGCGGGGCCGTGGCGGGATGATTTTGCTGAGTTCGATTGTGGGTTTCGTAGGCATGCCTCATGCTGCCCACTATGCCGCGACCAAGGCCTACGTACAGTCGCTAGCCGAGGCGCTGTATATCGAGCTCGCGCCCAGGGGAGTCGACGTCCTGGCTGCCGCGCCCGGACCGACCCATAGCGGCTTCGC
>JAAUYI010053933.1_pt1 | contig 11148 bp, 7 predicted proteins | sample 7278041 | NCBI WGS metagenome assembly JAAUYI01 (sample SAMN14350216, study PRJNA611818) | marine sediment metagenome | isolation source: surface marine sediment (0.6m) | place: French Polynesia: Moorea | collected 2018-08
ATTACCCTTACCAGCCAGGATTTCGATACCTACTTACTATTGATCGATGATCAGGGTAATAAAATTGCTGAAAATGACGATCTGTCTCAAACCAATAGTGACTCGGCTATTCGTATCGCTTTGCCATACACGGGTGAGTATCGAGTCATTGTCAATGCCTATGACCAACGGGGACAAGGTCAATATCAAATGCGTGTTCAGTAACTCCACAAAGTTAGGGTAACCCTAACCATGTGAAGAAATCCTGGCGGGTAAAAAACTCAAGCACTAATAGGGCCAAAAAACCTATCATGGCAAAACGGCCGTTGATGCGTTCTGCATAGGTATTCCAGCCAAAGCTGGCCTCATCGTCCGATGACGTATTTGGCTCTGACGCATTTGGCCCTAACGGATCAGACTTAGACATATCATCAGAAAGATAGAAAACGAGTAAAAGACTAAAACTTACAGTACCGAGCAGTACGGGTCAAAAGACCCCAATATTATCGTCGCTGATTAGAGAAAATCAATTCATCTGACAGATTGACTATTCTGACAAAGTCTAGCAGATTGATTTTTAGTAACGGCTAGCAATTATTCGTTAGCATGCTGAAACTGTTGCTAATTCTAGCCTATCTATCTTGCGTTCTTGTCACAATTTTGATCAAATCTCTTTGTCAATGAGCAATATAAAATCCCTGAGCTGTTACTGAGTCGGGTAGCTGTTGCAGTTGCTAGGATATATTTATATCTCTAACAAAATACAATCAATTTTCTGGCAAAATTGAGATTAGAGATATTTAGGAAATATTGATTAATTTTCAAATCGTATTTTTTCTATACGGAATAAGCCTGTTTTGGAACTAAACGGTCTTGATGTTTGTTCTTACGATATATCAAGATAGAAACATTAAAAATATGCAATAACAAGAATTTATTGCTGTTGTCAAAGTTTGGATATTAGATATATCCAAACTCTAAAACTAGATTGTTTTACAGAAAAAACTTAATAGGTTCAAGTTGGATGGAATTCGAGGTTTAGATACTCCTAGATAAACGGGTTTTTTGTCTGTTATAATCAGGTCCTCTCGTAAGAAATGTGCTTTATGCAGCTCATGTATCGAGAACTATCTAGTCCTAGTTCCAGAAAATTGCTTTCATTGCCTTTTTCTAGACCTAACCATTAAACTCTAAATCCGATGGCTGATACCAAAACCACGCCACTGACAGGGAAAGCTTTGCTTCAGAAAATGAAGGAAATAACCCATTTGCCAAAGCGGGAAAAAGCTAAGGAGTGTGGATATTACACCATTACTAAAGACAAGCAAGTCAGGGTAAATCTAACCGACTTTTATGATGCTCTACTGGCAGCTAGGGGTATACCTTTAGGACCAGAAAGTACTAAGGATGGCCGTGGGCGTGAGCCAACCTATCGTGTTAGTGTTCATAAAAATGGTCAAATTGTTATTGGCTCTACCTATACCCAAGAAATGGGGCTTAAGCCAGGGGATGAATTTGAAATTAAGCTTGGCTATAAACACATCCACTTGATTCAGCTGGGTGAAAATAAGGATTCAGAAGACGAAGATTAATTGCCTACCTGTGAGTGTACTTTAGAAGTTCAGCAACCATTTAGGAGTACCTGAGCATCAAGCTACTTTAAGACTCATGTAAGTTTTAGCAAAGGAAGGGGGTAGGACTAGTCTTACCCCCTTCCTTTGCTAAGTACCCACTAAATATCTCAGAGATACTAGAGTAACTCTGAACATTCTTGCTAATCTGACCGGCAATTGCAGAGTCATCTCTAACGCTTAAATGCGAGGTTCAAACCCTCTGCTATTGGCTCAATTTTTTATCCATTGCCCACACTTAAAAGACTCAAGCAAACACTTCAAGCTGTGCAATCAATGGTTCTTCCAATGTTTGTACCTTGTCAGTCAGTAAGCGGTTGATATAAGCACGTAGCTGCTCAGCTTGGGCCTCATTAGGAATGTACATTTGCCCGCCTGACTCAGTTACTGTCTTACTAAATAGTGGGGTTTGTAGCAGGGCTCGATAGGTGGGTAAGTCGGTGGTGCGATCGCTAATCAAGCCCCGGTCTGCCGCTGTTGGTACTAAACCAGGGGGTAAGTGACCTTCCAATAGGGCCAAAATATGCAAATGACAGGCCTGAGTGTTGATACCCCGCTGCTCCAATAGATGCATAATTGCCCCCACTGGCAATGGCTGCTGAGGAAATACGCGCAGCAGCTCCATTAATAAGAAATAGTCGCTGTACTGCTGTCGGGTGACATTCAAGACCTGGGGATAGCGGGCTAAATTGACCAAACCATAGGCCACACGGCTACAGCTGTGGGGGAGTTCGCTGGCGTAAGTATCCTGAATAATGGTGGCATTGGGAAACTTTTGACGTAGCCAGCGAGCAATGGCGGGTAAAGATGCTGAGCCACCAGTACAAATTACCTGCTTAATTGCCTGGGCATCAACGGAGTGATGACTCAACAACACGTTCAGATATCGATTGATCCGCTGAATATAAGGCAAAAAGATGAGATTTTCTAGATGACGGCGTTTAATTAGCCAGCGCTGTCCTGCTAAACAAAACTGCACCTGATTTTGTTGCTGTAGGGCCAACTTGAGGTGGCGAGCGGCTGCTAATAAACTCTGGCCTAAGCTAGATGACAGCAATCGCTGCTGTAGCTGATAGCGTTGACTCCAATCAACATGGCCAACGGCAGGCAGGGTGAGACTATCTAGAGGGAGCTGAGACCAGTCAGCTTCTTCCGGTTTAAGGTGGCCCTGCCAATCCCAATGAATGCCAGCATCTGCTTCAGATAGTGGTTGACGCCGCTCCTCTGGCAGTAAAAGCTGACAGACAATATCTTGATCAAGCGCATCACCCGCATAGGCAAACCCCCGGAGCGCAAAATCAGCATAGTTGAGACTGGTTAAATCCTTGGGTAAGTTCACCAAACCTAGCTCAGTCATAACAGCCCCACCACTGATGACCACAGTGCCCTCTTGCCACTGACAGTTATATAAACTAGGCTGACGCGATAAAGAAATTGTCTCTGATGGGGAGATATCATGGGGGTCAGGCAGGCCAGACAGAATGGTTGCGATCGCATCTTCCACAAACAAAATTTGCTCTGGCTGGTTAATTAAACCAGCTGCCAGGACAGCCTCTCGAAGATTAAAACTGTAGGTATCTGGCCAGTTGGTAGGATAACCGACAATCACTCCCTGCAGTTTTTGCCAAATCTGGTTGAGCGTATCGCCCTCCAAACCCACGGCTTGCCCCTGGTTTACCAAGTACTTTAGCAGCGCTACCAGGGCTTGCAAAACCTGGAGCATGGGTAGCTCAACCCTGTCTGACCAGCGTAGCCAGGGCTCGGAATTCGCCAGGGTTTGGCCATGCCCTACCGCCACCTTCAGTAATGGCTTTAGACGATTGATACCCACCAGCTCCGGTGTTTTTGAGCCAACTGTATCCAGGAGTTCCTCAAGATCACCTAGAGCGTCGTAACCCACTGCCACGGTATCTTGAGTGGCTGTCATAACGGCCATTGCAGGCAATCGAAAATGCTTAGTATCGTCCGTTTGCCAATAAAGGGGATAAACTTGGCCGGTACGACGATTCATAAGTACGGCAGATAGCCCCGTTGAACCCACATCTAAGCCCAGAAACCAGTCCCCTTCAATATCCACCATTGAAGCCTCAGTTACAGGTGGGGCTGTAGCCGCCATACCTGCTTGCTCAGCATCATTACTGCTGGTTGCTACAACGGACTCCAATACTGGTAGAGCATTGTCCGCCAGTTCTGGTGCCTCTAATTCAGGTACCTCACCCTCAGGTATCCTGGCCTCAGGAGCTATCGTTTCATCTAACCCTAGCGCTGCCAAGGGCTCAGCCGTCTGATCAATATCAGCGTTAGCCTCAGTCTGATCGAGTATTTCTAAATCAGATGTGGACGATTGTCCAAAAAACTCGTTGAGATCTCCTAAATCAGTGTCCTCCTCCTCGGAAGACTCATCGTTACTGGGTTGGGATAAATCGTCTAAAATGATTGACTGTTCTAGATCATCTGATAATGAAGACGCTGACAATGGCTCAAGATCAATGTCAAACATAACCTCAGATGCATCTGATGTATCTGGGTTATCGGCAGTTTGCGAAGATCCAGACACGGGGCTTTCATCTTCAGCCATTGTCTGCCAGAAGGCTTCTTGCTCCGCTTGTAAAAAGTCATCTATCTCGGGTAATGCTGCGCCTGGATCATCATCTGCAGAATCTAAAGGTACATCCGGTAATGATGCTGAGTCTAATTGGGGGGCGGTTGCTTCTATAGCGGGAATGACGTTGCTTTCGTCAGTCTCAGTTACAGGTTCTTCCAAATCAGTCAGGAGCTGACCGACAAAATCTTCTGACGATTCTTGAGATAGGGTATTAGAGCGCTCGCTGAGCTCGCCTAACTCATCGGCAAGGGAATCTGTTAAGCCATCATCAAACTCCTCATATTCATTAGTCAATGGTTCTGTCACTAGACCTAAGAGATCTAAATCTTGAGTATCTTGATTGTCATCGTCCGATGATGAAGCTATGGCCGCTAAATCGATTTCATCCTCAGAGGGATCGTCAACATCAATCACATCATCAGCGAATCCCTCAAACAGGTCATCGTTTGTATTTTCCTCTGCTGGCAGCGGCAATAAAGTAGCTGTAACCTCCTCACTTTCATCACTATTTTCTGGTATTTCAACAGGAGTTTCTTGGTCAGGCGTGTTTTCCTCTATCGCGTTAGTGCCAATAACCTCGGTATTTGATTCAGCCTCAAGATCCAAATCTTCTAGATTTAGATCCCTCACAATTGTTTCTAGAGTCGCCTGATCTAAAGGATCAAGGGCATCATCTTCCTCGACACCGTAGTCAGCAGAGAAAGTATCGCCTGCAAGCTTCTGCAAATCTTCATCCAGCTGTTCCACCAGCTGTTCATCATCAAAGTCAAGGAGTAGACGTTGTTCAGCCCCGGATTCTACTAGATTGATCAAGTCCTCATCGGTTGATGCTGCAATATAAACATCGTCTGGAACATTGTCTGGGAAGTCTTCGGCAGCATCCACGGTTGACTCATCCGGGAGTAAATCTGATAAGGAAGCTATGGTATCTCCGTCAGGATCCTCATTATTCGGGGCACCTTGCGTTGCGATACTATCGCCAAATAAGCTCTCAACCGTTGCCTCTGTTTCAGGAAACCCAGTCTCAGTCCCTTCTAAAGGGTCCATGACTGATGGTGCCTGTGCTGCTGAGATGATATTTTCGGAGCTATCTTCAGTCCCTTTCTGCTCAAATAACCATTCATCGGCTATCTGGTTAGCATCGAGTAAATCCATCTCAGTAGGCTGTTTAGCCTCAGCTTCAATGGTGACATCCCTGGCTTTAGAAGCATCTTCTGCAACATTCAAGTCAGCTAAATCGCCTGCTAGTTTTTCAGACTCTGTGGACTCATCTGGGAACAGCGCTGCCGCCAGCAGATCAACTGTCTCCTCCCCTGCTTCCTCTGACTCCAGATCTGAGTCAAAGTCTGCATTAAAATTAAATAACTCGTTCTCAGACCCTATTGAGGGTAGCCCATCTGGCTCTTGTGCTGCTTGGGACTCGCCAACGCTCAATGGCTGATCACTATCCACGCCTACAGCTAGCAATCCAAGGCTTTCATCAATTTCCTCTAATGTCAGGTCTAAGTTTAGATGGGGGACTTCCGGGCTCGTAGACGCTTCCTCTAGCTCGGCAGTTTCTTCTTGTGTGTCAGCCTCACCAGTTTCAAACAGAGGAATGCTGATTGACTCTATGTCCTCCTGCTCACCCTTGACGATATCTTTGTCTGACGCCACATCTGAGGAAGATGTCGCTTCTTCTATCAAATCTAGATCAAATGCTTCATCAGTTTGAATGATGGTGATTTCTTCATCTAGGTCAATCTCAATACCTCGATCAAAAGTGTTATCGGTTTGGATGAGTGTAATATCATCATCGTCTTGATCTTCCTCAGATAGGAGCGTATCTTCGAATAGCCCTAGCTCAGAGAAATCATCATTTTGAATGACGGTAATGTCTTCATCGGGTGCGATCGCATCTTCCAACAGAGCCAAGTCAGGATCAATTTGCAGCTCTGGCCCGGACGATTTACTGACAGCGCTTTCCTCTAGAGCCAAATTCTCTAACGCCTGATCCAGATCATCCAACTGGATCGGATCCAAATCAACATCTGCTGTTACAGAATCCGGCCCTTGCAATGCTGCCTGTTGAACAGCCTCCCCCAGCTCGCCTGTGAGGTATGACGAAGCATCATGTCCTAGCTGTTGAGCAAGATGGTTGATAAATGCATGGAAAATTACTTCGCCTTGACGGCCTAGACCATGCATTTGATCCAATCCCTCTTCTAGAGATTCACGGTAGCTATCAACGCTTTTTTGCAACGAATCAAACACCGCTGTTAAAGTACTATCCAATTTCAACAGCAGCTGATCTGACTGAGCCTGCAGTAGCCGGACTTGCTCCAATCGCTGTTCTGATAAAAGTGGTGCTGGATTGTCAGCTGCTGACAACTGTTCTATTGTGGCTGCCTCCATAGCGGCAAAATTCTGCACCATTTGAGCTGAGAGCTGCTCCTGCAGACGCTGCATCAAGGTTTCTAAAAAGGCATTGATTTGCTGCTCAGACTGCAGTGGACCAGCACCACTTTGCGCTTCTAGAACATTGATCTCGGCCTGCAAACTATCCCGTTTCTGTTGTAGCGCCTCTAGCTCCTGACGCATTGGCTTTAGGGAGTTCTCTCTGAGGTACTTCATCTCTAAGAGGAGTCCCTGTAATACTTGGGCTGCCGATTCCTCCATATCTGAGGTCGAAGACTGAGGAGATACAAACTGCCCCGTCTCTGGGTCGATCGGTCCCCATCCTCCTGGGGAGTCAAACAGCTGCTGTAGGGATTGCAAGTAGCTAAATAGCTTACCTAAAAGCTGACGTTGCCGCTCAGTTTCCCCCGACAAACCCAACGGTAAACGGGAAGCTGGTTTAGCCAGGGTAGCTTCGATTTCAGCGATAAGGCGTTGGATTTGATCCTTTTGAGAAGTCACAGTGCGGCCTTTGAACAACAAACTCTGCAAAGAGGAGGATACCCTGCCTAAACATGAGCAGAGCAGCCCTTACCAGTGGAATGCCCAAAGTGTAAAGCAGGCTGGCTAAAAAATCACAACTTCCTCCTATCTACAGACATCCACAAAAAAATCCTGACGAAGCTACCAGGGCTTACGTAGATCAATCAAGATGGCATCATCATGTGCAGATGGATGTCATCCTAATCGATGCGCCTAATCCTGATACTTGAGATGTGAAGTTAAGTTAACGAAATTTTGAGTTAGGGGGTTGATGCGGTCGTGCTGTAACCTGTTCTAGGCAAAGTAAAAACTAATCAAAACCGAACTAATCCTTCATGTTTCAATCAACAGTTGTTTTAGGAATTAAGCTATGAGTTCATGATGACTTAAATCAAACTTTAGCGTCTGGCCCGGCAGGGCTTAGCATATACTGAATGCCCTTAGATACTATTAGAGGTCTGCAGGGTTCTGGCAATCTGCTAGATGCCTAGAAATTCTTGCCAACCATCTGCCAACCATCTGTGGTCTGAGCTGAGATAACTGCATCGCTGACAGCCTGACCCTTACTGTTCAAATTTATTCTTATACCTGAGTCCACCCAACCGTGGCTTCCCCCCTTATGGACAGCAAATATGGTGCCCGAGATAATTCAGCGGGTGAAAACCTAATCGCAACAGCCCCGTTTTTTAAGGAGCTACCTGAAGCTACGGTTCAACAAGCAACCGCTCAGATTGTCACGCGTCGTCACCCTGCTGGGCAAGTCTTGCTCCTGGAAAATGACTGGGGTAATTCAGTCTATTTCATCTTGGATGGATGGGTTAAGATTCGCACTTACAATCTTGATGGCAAAGAGGTTACCCTAAACATCCTAGGTAAAGGCGAGCTGTTTGGCGAAATGGCTCCCCTTGAGGAAGTGCCGCGCTCTACAGATGTGATTACGCTAGCGACAACTATGATAGGCAGCATGCCTGCTCAGGACTTTGTTAGTTTACTTAACAGTGAGCCCCAAGCGGGAATCCGTCTGGCTAAGCTAATGGCGCGGAGGCTGCGCCAGGTCAATCGAAGATTGCGTTTGAGAGAATCAGACAGCCAGTCTCGCGTAGCGGATGTGTTGCTTTTCTTGGCAGATGGGCAGGGGACTCTTAGGTCTCAAGGGGTAGAGATTCCAAACTTGCCTCACCGCGAACTTAGCAGCCTAAGCGGATTAGCCAGAGAAACAGTTACGAGAGTTCTGAGCAAACTTGAAAAGAAAGGCTTGATTAGCCGAGAGCGTGATGTCATTCGAATTCCGTCGATTGATGCCCTGGACCGGCTGCTGGTTTAAGCATCACTGTTGTCTCAAGATAAAAATTTTGGTTAGGAGTCATTCTCAGTACCATGGGTCAGCCAGACGAGTATCAGGCAGAGTCACAATCGCCGGATTTGGCTGATAGCAGCAGCTCCACTGACTTCGACGAGGTTGATTTAGATAGTCCCTGGATAGAGGATGATGAACCGCTCGGTTCACTTACAAGCAACCATGTAACGCCTCCTAGCAATAAGGGGCCCGTTGCTATGGTCGAAACAGCTTTTCTGGCCAGTGCTGCTAGTCTGATGTGGCTGATCAACCTCTATTTCCCACCCGGCCCATTACTACGTATTTTGTTCCCAGTCCCTGTGGCGCTGGTCTATCTACGCTGGAACTATCGCTCTGCCTGGATGACCACGCTGGTGTCTGGTCTGCTGCTTGCGATTTTAATTGGCCCACCTCGCAGCCTTTTGTATGTCATTCCTTATGGTTTGCTAGGTGTTCAGCTTGGTTATCACTGGCGCCGTCAGACACCTTGGTTAATTTCGCTACCCGTTGGAGCGCTCATCGTTACTCTGGGCATCTTTTTTCGGATCTGGCTACTGTCGTGGATGGCTGGAGAAGACCTGTGGGGCTATCTAGTTGCGCAGGTAATACAGCTAACGGACTGGATCACTAATCGATTACTAGATTTTGGCCTATTGGGATTTGGAGCCATTGGGCAGCTGAGCCCTAGCATCATTCAAATTGTGGCAGTTTCAATGGTTTTTTTGAGCAGCGTTGTCTATTTATTCACTGTACACCTGACGGCCTGGATCCTCCTGGAACGGATGGGTATTTCTATGCCGTCACCACCCCATTGGGTCCAGCAGGTTCTGGAGGAGTAGACACTCTGATCATGTCTCTCAACCTTTTTCAGGATTATCCTTTGATTGCCCACCATACCAGCACTAACATTACTCAGCGGTGGCAACAGCAATACCAGGGACAAAGGCCATGCTATTGCTGTGTTTTAGGATTTACTGAAACAGCACTGATTCCAAAGATTTCAGCAGCTGGTAATACGCCTCAATCCCGTATGATAACGGCGGTAGCAGATGCTGAGTTTATCTACGAAGGACCTAGCCTGACTCCTCAATACCCACTCCCACCCCTCACGGCAGGTGTATCTCCGGCACTGCTTACACGGGCGGTGATAGCAGGTCAAAACCTACCCGTTTATTTGTTTAACGCAGGACTACCCTACAGGCCTAGTGTGCCTCATGTAGACTTAGGGGGCGCTGTTGCTCACTGTGTTAGCTCTGGACAAGCATTATCCCCAGAAACAGTTGGACAGCTGTTTAATGCAGGTCTGCAATGGGGAGAAACCCTAGGACGTCGTTTTGCCCACAGCTATTTAGTTATTGGTGAATGTGTGGTGGCAGGCACCACCACTGCTCAGGCCGTGTTAACGGCCTTGGGGTTTAACGTTGCTGGTCTGATGGGCAGTAGTCACCTTACCTGTAACCACGCTCAAAAAACCGCGCTGATTGAAACTGGTTTAATGGCCAAGCAGAATACCCGGTCGTGGACAGTATGGGATGCGATTGCAGCAGTGGGCGACCCTATGCAACCCTTTGTTTTAGGTATGACTATAGCTGCCAGCCACCATAGCGGTGTTCTTCTCGCTGGTGGCAGTCAAATGATTGCTATTTATACAATGCTGCAGCAGTTGAGCTGCCAATACCCATGGAAGTCAAACAATATCGTCATTGGCACAACCCGGTGGATTGTAAACGATACGACTAGTCAGTTTCTGACGCTAGCCCACACTGTTCCGACACCTCCTGTAATGAGTAGCCAATTTTCCTTCAAACAATCACGCTATAGACAGTTCACCCTGTTTGAAGAAGGATATGTTAAAGAAGGTGTAGGAGCCGGAGGGTGCTTGATTGCAGGACATCTATACCAATCCTGGCATCATAATCAGATACTCAACGCTATGGAAGCATTACTAGAAAGCTGTCTCAAAATGTTTGCCCCACCTAATAAAGTCTAGTGGCGCATCCATACTCAAGCTAGCCTTACCCCAACCTCACCTGTGGTATTTACTAAGATCTTCTAGTGTGATCGATGGGCAAGTAACTGCTCCTCTAGTGCAGCAATACGGTTGTAGGCAGCTGTCAATTGAGCCGTCAACCGCTGAACCTGAATTTCTGGTGATAGCGACTGGTTCCCAGCCAACTGATCCAGACCGAAGTGGGGTTCATCATTCAAAATATCTTTGTGGTCAAAGGCCTCGTCCAATCTGTTAGCGACCAACCTTTCAGGGGGGCTAACCCCAAACTTAGGCTGACAGACATCACTATTCGTATCCTGACGCACTAGCAGATCAGAAACCTTGCAATCAATTTGCTCCAAAAGCTGATGTAAGGTATCAACCCGGTTTGATAAGTGCGCTACTTTTTCGGGACCAATATCCATGGGCTAGCAAATCCTCAAATAACCCCTTCATCCTAAGAACGCCTAACCAATGAAGAGGTCTTATTACTTATTGATTTAACCTTTTGTTGTCAAGAATGAAATCATAAATAGATGAAATAAAAATAATTGACTTTAATCTATTAATTTTTATGGCCTCCTTACAATGTCAGCCTATGCATATAGAAGTCAGGGATTCTAATAAAATGTGACATACTGTAGCGGAAGTACATCTAAAATGGTGATTTCCCGCCAAATGTTAACCC
>JAAUYI010028762.1_pt1 | contig 11143 bp, 9 predicted proteins | sample 7278041 | NCBI WGS metagenome assembly JAAUYI01 (sample SAMN14350216, study PRJNA611818) | marine sediment metagenome | isolation source: surface marine sediment (0.6m) | place: French Polynesia: Moorea | collected 2018-08
ACTAAGGATTTAATGGATTCGGCAGCATTTTCTACTAAAAACTGGACTGAGTTGCGATCGCACAAACCCGCACCAGCTTTTAAAGTGTCTTCTAGATGCAACTCAGTCCAGTTTTTAGTAGAAAATGCTGCCGAATCCATTAAATCCTTAGTCGAGATGGGAGTTGCCTTCGATCGCCATCAGAATCAACTATCGATGACCCTAGAAGCTGCCCATTCTCGTCCACGGGTACTTCATGCTGCGGATACTACGGGTAGGGCGATTGTGGCGACTTTAGCCCAACAAGTATTGCAACGGGATAATATTCAAGTCATTTCTCAAGCCTTCGCCCTACAATTGTGGCTCAACAAGGAGACGGGCAATTGTCAGGGACTGAGTATCTTGCAAGGGGGCAAGATCGGCTGGATTGGTGCTTCGGCGGTTATTTTAGCTACAGGAGGTGGGGGACAGGTGTTTTCTCAGACAACCAATCCCGCAGTCAGTACGGGAGATGGCGTAGCGATCGCTTGGCGGAGTGGTGCAGTAATCAGAGATCCAGAGTTTGTCCAGTTCCATCCTACAGCCTTAACTGTGCCTGGTGCACCGCGTTTTTTGATCAGTGAAGCAGTCAGAGGAGAAGGAGCGCATTTGGTAGACAAAACAGGACGACGCTTTGCTTTTGACTATCATCCCCAAGGAGAATTAGCCCCCAGGGACATAGTGAGTCGGGCTATTTTTACTCATCTACAAAAGACTGGGGAAGATAATGTATTTCTCGATCTCAGACCAATTCCTGAAGCTCGAATTCGTTATCGCTTCCCCAATATTATTCGTGTCTGCCAACATTGGAATGTAGATTTATTTACTAAGCCAATTCCCGTTGCCCCTGCTGCTCATTACTGGATGGGAGGAATAGAGGTAGATACCATGAATCAAACTTCTATTCCTGGATTGTATGCAGTAGGAGAAACTGCTAGTACGGGAGTGCATGGCGCAAATCGTCTTGCTAGTAATTCTCTGCTCGAATGCGTGGTTTATGCTTCCCAACTAGCCAAGCTCAAACTCAACCCCCCAGAAATTGATTATGCTCCAGAAGGATCGGTAGTTGACACGGATTGGTCACCAGCAATCGAGTTGGTAGATAAAATTAGAAACCAGCTACCCGATTTAATTTGGCAGAGTGCGGGAATTTGTCGCGAGGGAAAAATGATGCAAAAAGCGATCGCGACTGTGGAGTTATGGCGATCGCAGTTGGTCGATCTACCTTTATCTCAATATGCCATCAATTTATCTCCTCAGCAAGGAGTTAAATTTAAATCTCCTCAAGCCGAATCACAGCTAAAATTTTATGCCGAAACTCTAAATCTAGTCGATATTAGCTATTTAATCTTAAAAAGTGCTATTTTCCGCAGGGAAAGTCGGGGAGGACATTATCGTCTCGATTATCCTCAGACTCTAAAAGAGTGGGAAGCACACACCATTATTGAGAAAGAATCAATTAATCGTTTTTAATGTTTTAATCAAGGAACTAGACTTTAATAAATTGCTCATGGCGATCGCAACTTTGTAGGAAGGAGCAATCTATCTTGATACACAAATTGCTCAAAAAATTGTCAATCATCAGTAATCCTAAAATTGCCAAGGGACTTGACTTAAGTAGCAATATAGTAAAAAACTATCTGCGTAGTATGAGAAAATCAGTCAAGAACTAGATATAATATGAATATCAATGGGGTAAATTGAGATTGAATAAACACCGATGTAGGCGATCCATTCAACATTGACAGCATCGAGGGAGCCGATGTTTCCACTATTGCTCTCAAGCTGATGCAGGAAGCGAGCGCATTTTTGTACTTGAAAGCAACGATCTATTGTTCGGCGGAGTCGGTAACGACATTATTACAGGATTATTTGGTGAAGATCCATTAGCAGGAAATGAGGGACGAGATCGCTTTATTTTCTCAAGAGAAGCAACATTGATTAAAGTTACCAGAAGATAAAACTTTCAGCGATTTAGCAATTATTCAAGGTCAAGAAGACAATACCGTTGATATTTTAGTTATTTTTGAGTCTGAAACAATTGCCTGATTAAACGATACCAATGCAGTAGAGATCGCTCAATCGGATTTTGTTATTTAGCACAGCATTATTTACTCCAAAGCTTAATTGACTTTTGTTGGAGGCGATGGAGAATCATGAAAACCTTCATCAATTTAATATTTGCCTTGGGCAGTATTTTCTTGATAAATGAAATGACTCTCGCTCCTGTTATTTCTCAAGAAATTGGTCTAAGTACTCTATGTAATAAATTCCCTGCCAATTCTCGTTGTCAAGGCATGAGTTATTCACCCACAGAATCAAATATAAAAACTCGCCAACATGATTTGGATCGAGACAATTTTTGTCAAAAGTTTCCTTTAAATTCTCATTGTCAACAAGAACCAATGAAAGTTACGAAGCTAAATCTAGATAGTTCTGGTGAAGATAATGAATGGATTAGAATCGAACAAAGGGGTGATGTTGTACGTTTGTTACACAATAACAAAGTTAAACAAAATTTAATTTCAAATATTATCAACGGTGCGATTAATTTAGTAAATCTTTCTATTCCGATCTTGTTTGATACCAACCTATACAAATGGGAAGAGCATCAAGTGACAAAAGTTAGTTTTAAAAGCGATCTCTGCCATCAAAATCGATGTATTGTTACAGGAAAGCAAGCCCTAAAACTACCGCAAGATACTGATATTTGTCAAGGTTTATTTACTATTCAATATCAGGAACATGATTTAAGGCGATCGCTTGATTTTAGAATTCCTGATGATTTAGAATCGGAAACTGTTGACACTATAACCGTTAGCATTCCAGAGATAGCAGAGTAACCCGTAACTGCTGATTACTCTTGCTTAAATTATCTCTAATGAGAGATAAAAATGTGCGATTGGGTCGATCTAATCATTAAACACTTCATCGCACCAGCTACCATGTAAACCATAGGGAACGTGGTGTTTTAGATGAAGTAAGGCTACAGGATTGCCTGCTAGATTCTCACCATCAAGTATTGCCAGGGTAGAACGATGTTTTTTGCCGTCATAAACCAGAGTTAAAATCCAGCCTGCGTCTTCTTTATCTGTATTGGGTTTGGGGACAAAAATTGGTTCGCTGACATATCCGCTAGGAGCAAATGAATGGGTTTCTCGTTTTCCTGTTTTAAGATCTAGCTTGAGAATTGCCTGTAGCGGTGCATTGCTACCTATATCTTCTGGTATGGCACCAATAAACAAATAACGGTATTCTCTTCCTACCTTATCTGGGTTGTGAGTCGGAAATTCACAACAACGACTTTCTAACATTTGTCGTTTGACCGTACCATCCTCTAGATTGAGGGTAAATCGCCATAGTTGCCCTGGATCGAGGCGATCGAATTCTACCTCTTTATAATTGGTATCGGGCTGCACTTGGGATAGACTTTGGTAGGCAATTGAATCAACACAGATTTCGTTACCTCGCTCGAAAGCATTGGCATGATGGAAGACAAAACCAGACTCGACGCTAAAGGTTTTGACTTCTTGGTTATTTGGATCGCGAGGAATTAGGATAATGTTGGTTAGTTTATCGGGTTGAAATTGAACGCATTCTCCCGCACCACACATTCCAAACAGAAAAGGTAGGGGATTAAAACTAACGGGATTTTGAAAGAAGATGGCGTATTTAGGAGTAATAATAAAGTCGTGAATAAAGGAAAAGCCAGGAACAGTATGAGAGTGACAACGTAGCAGTTTGCCATCGGGAGCAATCTCAAATAAAGTAATCTTACTGGACAGTCCGGGCTCGACACGGAAATTGACCAAACAAGGCGCACCACCATCAAATTCGCAACTAGGATCTATCCAAGGATGAGCAGCAAAGGAATCTCCAGGTTCTATAATACCGTCAAGGTAGTCTATGCCCAGAGTATCGAGGGTTTTAGGATCTAAGCAATGAGGTTCGGCTGCTTCCCAGAGAGCAAGTAATTTATCACCCCAGTAAATTACCCCCGTATTAGCAATATTTTTCAGCCTTAAATCGAAGGCATTATTCAGCAATCCCCCAGGCTTTTGCGTGCCAAATACCCCTCTATAGAGGATTTCTCCTGCTTCCTGTTCTTCTAAATAAGCTTGAGTTTGCACAAAACGGTTGCGATAGTGTGCTTTGCCATCTTTAAATGAAAACGCACTGATCATACCGTCACCATCAAAAGGATGATTAATAGCTGAGTCGCCAATATCTAGTAAGCCTGGGCCATTACGAAACAGCGTTCCAGATAATTCTGGAGGAATTTTACCTTCTATCTCGGTGATTTCATACTCATATTCGTTGGGTTGAGAGTCATAACCCCGCTTCCATTCTTCGATATTGTAAGTTTTATTTTGGACTGGTTGGTTAATGGTATTGGTCATTATCTATGGTTAGTTTCTTAAAAGCAAATCGCCGATATTTTCAAGTTAGTCTTAATTTTACAAAATATCAAGATTTGTGAAGTTACTAGAATTTAGTTTAATAAATAACCAACCAAAAAATAAACTAGGGGAGCGATCGCGATCGCGGGTAAAAACGAACCAACGCGGATTTTGACTAGTTCTAATAAATTGCAACCAATTGCCAGAATCATCAACCCTCCAACCCCAGTAATCAACAGCAGATAAGGACTATGTTCGGGATCGGGAACTGTATTGCCAATCAAACCCGCCACTAGAGATAGTCCACCCTGGTAAATCAGGATAATCAAGATGGAAAAACCCACCCCTATACCGTAGATATTTGCTAGGGCGATGGAAATTACGCCATCCATAGTTGCTTTGATAGTTAACAAGGTATTATCGCCAGTCAAGCCATTATTCAAGCTGCCAATCAAAGTCATCGGACCGACACAAAACAACAAACTACTAGCAACAAAGCCTTCAGTAAATCTTCCTTTACCTCGAAATCTTTTTCTCAACCAGTTGCCTATAGTAGCTAGTTTTTCCTCAATCTCTAACCATTCTCCGACTGCTCCTCCAATAACTATTGCCAACAGTCCCAAAACCGCTCCCGCTATACCACCCACTTCTACTTGACCCATGCTGTTTGCCATACTCAAACCAATCCAAATCGTCAGTAAGCCTACACCCTGGGTAATAATGGTTTGTATTTTGACTGAAAGACGATCTTTGAGTAGCAAACCCAAACTCGTACCTAAAATGACAGTGAAGATGTTAATCCAAGTACCACTGGTTTTTGTCCAAATGTCTAAATTCAAGGTAAAACTTTTTTGGTATGTAAACTTGCTAATTATATAATTTATATGAGACAAAATTTTTCTTAAATTTAATTAAGGCGATCGCCCTTTTTTTGAGTTTTAATTTAATATTTATAGCGATCACTTTTAAAACTTATTTATTTTTTATATTAATATTCTTGCAGTAATAAATCGACTTTTTTTACCATAGTCAGCAACAATTTTATTCTTATCTGTTTTTAAAAAAGTAATAATTTCGTCAATATGATGAATAGTAAAGTCAACTTCTTGTTCGATAGTATTGAGTCAAGATATATAGTTGTTTACAAAATTCTTTTAAATTAAGATCGGGGAGTGTAACAGTGACTGATAGTAACTACAACAAAGAAGTTGTTTTATTTCATATTGAAGATAGCATTGGTTGGATTACTTTGAATCGACCAGAAGTTCTTAATGCCTTGAGCTTAGAAGTTCTTGAAAAACTCTCATCCATAATGGATGAGGTAAAAATAAATCAAGATGTTAAGGCTGTTGTCATTACAGGAGCAGGTGAAAAAGCTTTCTCTGCTGGTGCTAACATTCAATATCTTCATCAGGCATCGCCACTTGAGGTACAAACATATTCTCGGCTTGCAGTTACCGTAACCAACAAAATTGAGAATCTAGGGAAAGTTGTGATTGCTGCTATTAATGGGTACGCGCTTGGTGGTGGATTGGAAATCGCAGAGGCGTGTATGCTACGCATAGCTGTTTCTGATGCTAAACTTGGGCATCCTGAAGTGCGTATTGGTGCAGTTGCGGGGTTTGGTGGTACAACACGCCTCCCACGGCTTATTGGAAAAGGACGTGCCACTGAGTTGCTGCTGACAGGTAATCTGATTAGCTCTCAACAAGCACAGCAATTAGGTCTTGTCAACCGAGTTGTGGAAGCTGACCGACTCATAATTGAAACGAAGTCTCTTCTCGACGATATTCTTACTCAAGCTCCCGTTGCTGTTAGTTTAACCTGGGAGGCACTGCATCGTGGTCTGAATATGACACTAGAGGAATCTGCTATGTTGGGTGCGGATTACTTCGGCTTAGTCGCTTCAACAGAAGACTTTCGAGAAGGAACAAGAGCTTTTCTGGAGAAAGCAGCACCAAAGTTCTTGGGTAAATAAACATAACCATAAACTAAATTGCCGAAGAAGAACGCAAACAGCAGATTTTGGCAGCGACACTGTGCGTTGCCATCGAGATGAGGTTAAAGAAAGTAATGGGTAGGCGAGTTGCTACTGAGGCAGGTTTTAGTAGTGGCTCGATACTTGTTCTATTAAAAAACTAAAGAAGAAGCAAAGATTAAGAACTCCGAATTCCTGTAGGGGCGATTCCCTAAAGGATACCGCTTCGCATAAAGCGAGTCCTTTAGGGAATCGCCCCTACTAACTGTGTTCTATTCAACTGAAAATCGCTGTAAGGCGATCGCTATTTAATTAGCTAAAAAAATAAAATAAATAACCCATGATAAAAAACTATAAAAAAAACTGGAGTGGGTTAGTCACCCCCCCTCCAGCGCGATCGCGGAATTCAATTGTTGTTGCGGAAATCTGTTTATGTCTCTAATCCGTAACTAAATTAACATTCTTATTTATTTGAGTATGATATGGGCCAAGAAACGGCTAGAGCAAATAGTAACAATTGCTACAAACTATACTCTGTCTGAGTTCTGGATTATTGACTCTAATTAGCATTAGAGTACTAAATTTTGGCGGGTAAAATTGAGTCTAAATGCTTACTATGACTCGATTATAGAAAATTCGAGCTTGAGTGCTAAATACTAATATCGTTACCAAACAATACTCAGACCCAAGAAGAAATATACCAGCAACCATACCCCAAAAAAAACTTATCGATTGCTTAAATCTTTGTCTGTTATGAGTTTCAAGTTTATAAGTGCAAAACAATAAATCTAATCAATCTAACCTTTGTCGGTCTTCAAATTTCAACTAAGGGCTTTTGGTATAAGCATTACATAGACGAGCGACCCCGCGTCGGCGCAAGACGCAAGGGAATGCGCGAGTTAGTTTAGTCATTGGTCATTGGTCATCAGTTATTAGTCATTGGTCATTGGTTGCTAAACAAGAGAAGAAAAACGAATGACAAAGGACAAAAACTATGCAACAGCCACTAACCATCAACCAAAAAAGAGATAGATGCACTCAGCAAAATAAATTATTAGTAAATATCCCCTGGCTGACAACAATCTGGACAGATCTGAAGATTATTTTCGATCGCGATCCAGCAGCCAATAATTGGTTAGAGGTACTGGTCTGTTATCCTGGCGTTCATGCTTTAGCATTACACCGAGTAGCTAACTGGCTATGGCATAAACAGCTTCCCCTCTTACCTCGTTTTTTATCTCACTTAGGCAGATTTTTGACTGGAATTGAAATTCATCCTGGTGCAACCATCGGTAAAGGAGTATTTATCGATCACGGCATGGGTGTTGTAATTGGCGAGACTGCGATCGTTGGAGATTACTGTTTAATCTATCAAAACGTCACTCTAGGAGGGACTGGGAAACAAACAGGAAAACGCCACCCGACTCTAGGTGAAAATGTAGTAGTCGGTACTGGGGCAAAAGTTTTAGGCAATATCAATATCGGTAACGATGTTCGTGTCGGCGCGGGTTCGATCGTGCTGCGAGATGTACCAGATGATTGTACGGTAGTAGGAGTTCCAGGTCGCATCGTCTCTCGTACTGGTCATGGATGTCCCCTAGAACACGGCAAATTACCCGATCCAGAAGCAAATATTATTCGTTCTTTACTCGATCGCATCGAGAGTTTGGAACAAAAGATAGAGAATTTATCCACTTATCAACCACAAAATCATGTCTAAATCTACTCGTCCTGATGCCTTTGTCAGTCAAGTTACAAAAATCAATCGTAGCGAACGCTGGAGCGTTCATCGCCGACTACAAGAATTAAATATTCCCTGTTGGTGTCCCGAAGATGGCGCACTTTGGATTGAAATCGATAGTTGCATTAATGCCATCTTGCTCCGCAGTACCATACAGCAGTTTGTTAGTACCCGCTCTGAATCAATTGAATGGTTGGAGCGATGCTGGTCAACTGAATTGGATCAAATTAGTCATCGGTCAGTAGAGAAGCGATATATCGCTTCTGTACGCTAGTCGTTAAACAAATAACTACTAACTACTAACTACTAACTACTGTACGGGACGGGGCTTATAAAGGGCGGACACAGGTTCCGCCCACAGCCCCTCCGCTTCGCGAATCGCCCCTACTAACTATTAACCACTCACAAATAAAGAATCATGGCAAAAACATTAGTATCTCAAAAGTTTGGAGAAGTAGCCAATAATCCTATTGGTTTGGACAAAGAAGTTACCCTCCCTCTCTGTGAAGGTTTGAATCTTGCCCTAGCAAGTTTTCAAGGTTTATATCTGCAATATCAAAAACATCATTTTGTAGTTGAAGGTGCAGAATTTTATTCGATCCATCAATATTTTCAAGAAAGCTACGATGCGGTGCAAGGTCACGCTCACGATATTGCGGAACGTTTAAACGGTTTGGGAGGTACTCCCGCAGCTAGCTTTAGCAAATTAGCCGAGCTTTGTTGTTTTACTCCCGAAGAGGATGGTATCTTTGACTGTCGCCAAATGATCGTTAACGATTTAGCTGCCGAACAAAAAATTATCGAGCTAATACGCTCTCAATCAGCCCAAGCTGAAAGTTTAGGCGATCGCGCTACTCGTTATCTTTACGAACAAATTTTGTTGGCTACTGAAGAAAGAGCCTTCCATCTCGATCACTTCTTAGCTACCGACAGCCTTACTTTAGGTTTTATCGGTAATTAGTCAAGCTATTCGTAGGGGCTTTCAGTGCCGTTCGCCCCTACGGTCATTAGTTGCCAAAAAAAGGACATTCATTATGCCACCAATTCAAATTAACGATACAACTTTAAGAGATGGGGAACAGGCAGCAGGAGTTGCTTTTACTGTCGCCGAGAAAGTTATCTTTGCAACCTTGATGGATACCATTGGGGTACAGGAGCTTGAGGTAGGCATACCTGCAATGGGTAGCAGCGAAGCAGAAGCGATTACTGAGATTAATAATCTGGGTTTAAAGACCCTAATTACTGGCTGGAATCGGGCGGTACGTTCGGATATCGATGCTTCCTTAGCTTGTGGGTTACAACGGGTACATATATCTGTTCCCGTCTCCCCAATTCAAATTGCTGTTAAGTTTCAAGGTAATTGTCAGTTAGTTTTCGATCGCCTACGGGACACAATTAGCTATGCTCGCGATCGCGGTTTGTATATTTCGGTTGGTGGTGAAGATTCTTCCCGCGCCGATGACAACTTTTTACTGGATGTAGCTTTGGCCGCTCAAGATTATGGGGCTTCCCGTTTTCGTTTTTGCGATACGGTAGGTATTCTCGATCCTCTAACTACTTATCAAAAAGTAGAGCAGTTGGTTAATAAATTAGTTATTCCTGTAGAGATGCATACCCATAATGATTTTGGCATGGCAACAGCCAACGCTCTAGCGGGAATCAGAGCGGGGGCAACCTCGGTTAACACCACTGTCAATGGTTTGGGAGAAAGAGCGGGGAATGCTGCTTTAGAAGAAGTAGTAATGGCACTCAAACGCATTTATGGCATTAATATTGGTATCGATACCAGTAGATTTAAAGCCATCTCAGAATTTGTCGTCGATGCCTCTGGTTGCGATGTTCCCCCTTGGAAGGCGATCGTCGGTGACAATGCCTTTGCTCACGAATCTGGAATTCACGGACACGGAGTGTTGCAAAATCCTGCTACTTACGAACCATTTAGCCCCGAAGAAGTAGGACGAGAACGCCGTTTGGTGATTGGCAAGCATACTGGCAGACATCTAGTTAATAACCTGCTGCAACAACACGGTATTACTCTGAGTCACGCCCAAACGCGATCGCTTGTGGATGCAGTACGAGATTTATCCGTCGATCTCAAACGCAGCCTCACCCCAGATGAGTTATTAAGCTTGATTCCTAACAACTAACCACTAACAACTAACCACTAACAAAGCTCATGAAAGTAATGCTACATAAAAACGACCTGGGACATTTATCGGTATATGTTCCGAAGAAAGATTTAGAAGAAGAAGTAGTCGAGCAAACTACTACTTCAGAAGGCAAAATTCTAACCCTAGCAAACGGTTGGCAATTGTCTTTTAAAGATCTGGCAGAAGACACGAAACTACCCCAAACCTTCAACGCCAAGCGACTGTAATCGACATTGAACAATTATCCCTGACAACGCGAAAGGGAATTAAAAGGGCGGAAAATTTTTTCTTCTTAAACAATTGGACATAGCAAGGAAATCTCCGCAAGCCTCGCGCTCAAATTAACCAATTGTTTATCGATTAAGGCTTTGGTTAGTATTTGGGATTCAACTAAAACTGATAACCAAGTACTAGCTGAATACACACAACGATAGTGGAGATTGTAATGTCATGTTAAAAGCATCTGATATTATGACTGACGACGTAGCTACTATTCGTGGTTCGGCAACAGTAGCAGAAGCCGTTAAGTTGATGAAATTCAAAAACTTACGGGCTTTAATCGTTACTTTGCGCAATAGCCAGGATGCCTACGGAATTGTCACCCACACTGATGTCGTTAACAAGGTAGTGGCTTATGGTAAGGACGCAGAAAATATGCGCGTCTATGAAATCATGACCAAACCTTGTATTGTTCTCAATCCTGATTTGGGTGTTGAATATGTAGCTCGGTTATTTGCTTTAACCAATGTTCGTATCGCACCTGTAATTCAGGGAGATTTACTAGGGATTGTTTCCGAAGCCGATATTCTTTATAAAGGCGATTTTCTGGAAAACCCCAAAGTACCTTTGCTGCGTC
>JAAUYI010072183.1_pt1 | contig 11134 bp, 9 predicted proteins | sample 7278041 | NCBI WGS metagenome assembly JAAUYI01 (sample SAMN14350216, study PRJNA611818) | marine sediment metagenome | isolation source: surface marine sediment (0.6m) | place: French Polynesia: Moorea | collected 2018-08
CCATCCCCACGATCAGAGCGTTCAGCGCCACCCCACCCATCGACCCGTGGAACCCGGCATCACCGAACGCGAACACCCCACCATCGGCCGCCCCGAGCCAGTACCCCCCACCCGACCCCGGCGACGCCATCCCCACGATCGGAGCGTTCAGCGCCACCCCACCCATCGACCCGTGGAACCCCGCGTCACCGAACGCGAACACCCCACCGTCGGCCGCGGCGAACCAGTAGCCGCGGTCGACCGTCGCCATCGCGACCACCTCGTCGTTGAGGGCGAGGTCGGCGAGGTCGCCGACCTCGATCGCAGCGTCCACCTCGATGACCTCGGGACCGCGGGCGGCGCCGACGGGCGCGGCGATCGCGGCGCACACGACGACGACCAGCAGCCCACTCCACACCCGCACGGTCGACGAGTGTGCCCGACCGCCGGCGTCGGTGAGCCGCGGCCGAGGTGTCAGCCGGTCTCGACCGCAGCGGAGATCGACGCGTCGAGCCGGTCGAGGACCTCGTCCCACCCCGGGTCGTACTGCTCGCGCATGTTCCGCCCGACCTCGCCGTGCTCCTCGAGGTCGTGGTGCTCGAGCTCGAGGCGGCAACCCGCACCGGTGGCGACGAAGCGGACCTCGACGGTGGACGCCGCCTCGGGCTCGACGGCCGGATGCCACGACAGCACGACCCGGTGGGGTGGATCCCAGGTGCGGACCTCGGCCCACACGTGCTCGGTGCCGTCGGACGTCAGCTCGACGACCCGTCCACCGATCCGCCCCTCGAATCGCACGCCGACGGCGTCGTGCTCGGCGATCGAGTGGGTGAGCAGGGGCCACCACTCGCCCATCCGCGCGGTGAACAGCTCGAAGGCACGCTCGGGGCCGAGCGGGATGTCTCGTTGCTTCCGCACCGGCGCGATGGGGTCCGTCGTTCGTCTCATGTCGGTTCCTCTCCCTCAGCTGCCTCGACGAAGGCGTCGAGCGCGTCGTCCCAGAAGCGGTCGAGCCAGACCCTGATCCGCTCCAGTCCCGCACGGTGGGCGCGGTAGACGGTGCTCGCCCCGCGCGGCGTGCCGATGGCGAGGCCGGCCTCGCGCAGGACCTTGAGGTGCTGCGAGACGGCCGACTGCGAGTACGGCACCTGGTCGGTGACCGCTCGGACCGTCGACGGCGCATCGGCGATCAGCTCGAAGATCCGTCGCCTCGTCGGGTCGGCGAGCGCAGCCAGTGCGTCGCCCACGCCGTTCGGCCGGGAGTCGAGGGTGGCGGTCATCAGTAGTTGCTTATCATCAGTCGGGACTGATGATCAAGGTTCGGACCGGATCTCCCGGATCGCCGCCCACATCAGCGAGCGGAACGGCGCGACCAGCCTCGGGTCACCACCGGCGACCTCGACGTGGCCGGTCGCCAGCTCCTCGAGCGCCAGGTCGCCGTCGATCGCCCGACACAGCGGCTCGTAGCTCGTGGCGATCTCCAGCTCGGCGTCGTCGAGGTGCTCGTACGCCACGTCCACCGAGCCGCCGCCGATCCGCACGGCGAAGGGCTCGCCGTCGACGACGAGGGCGACCCGCAGTTCGAGGTCCGCCGGTACCACCCGCTGCGCCGCCACCTGGAGGGTCACGGCGAGATGCCGGAGGTTGCCCGGGCCCTGGAGGTCGTCGTCGGCACCCAGGTGAGCGCCGAAGCTCGCGAGCTCGAAGAGGAGCCGATCGGTCCGGCGCCCGAGCGCGGTGAGATCGTAGACCGCCACGCCGAGCTCGGTCTCGGCCCGACGCACGAGCCCATCGGCCTGGAGCTGACGGAGCCGGTCGGTCAACAGGTTCGACGCGATCCCGGTGAGGCCGTGCTGGAGATCACCGAAGCGGGCCGGTCCGGCGTGGAGGTCCCGGAGGATCAGCAGGGTCCAGCGATCCCCGACGTGATCGAGCGCACGGGCGATGGGGCACAGCAGTCGGTAGCGCCGGGGTCCGGTCATGGGCCCAGTGTGACCGGTGGCGCTTGATCTCTTCTACTTGCAACTTTAAAGTCTAAAGTACTACCCTAGAGGAAAGAGACCCCCCATGACCGCCACCGAGACACTGACCGCCCGCAACGCCGCCGTCGCCGACCGCGCCGACGGCGTGGACCTGCCGCTCCTGCCGAAGCACCCCGTGCTCGTGGTGTCCTGCTCCGACGCCCGCACCGACCCGGCGCACTTCCTCGACCTCGATCCGGGCGACGCGCTCGTCATCCGATCGATCGGCGGTCGGGTGACACCGGGCGTGCTGGAGGAGATCACCTGGTTCCAGGCCATGGCCGCCGTCGTCTCGGGCACCAGCCCGAGCGTCGAGGTGATGATCGTCCACCACACCGACTGCGGCACGACCCGGCTGGTCGACCCCGGCGTGCGCGAGCTGCTCGGCGGAGCGACGGCCACGGACCCCGATCGCCTGGCCGACATCGCCATCGCATCGCCGACCGAGAGCGTGCAGACCGACGTCGCCCTCGTGCGCGACGACCCGCGCCTGCCCGACGGCCTCGTCGTGACCGGCCACGTCTACGACGTCACGACCGGCGTGTTGACCCCGGTGACCTGAGCCGGGTGGGGGGCCTCAAGACCAGGTCGCCGTCGCCGATGGAGACGAGTGCCCGACGCGTCGCGATCGAACGAGCTCCTCGAGAGCATCACCGCGCTCCAACGGGCCTTCATCCGCCATGACCAACCGGCCGAGGTGTTCGACGGGCTCCTGGCCACGTTCCTCGACGCAACGGGGAGCGAGTACGGCTTCATCGGCGAGGTGCTGCGCGACGCGCAGGGCGCGCCGTACCTGAAGACGCACGCCATCACGAACATCGCATGGACCGACGATCTCCGAGCGTGGTTCGACCGGGAGGCCCCGCAAGGCCTCGAGTTCAGGAACCTCGAGACGCTGTTCGGTGCGGCGATCACGTCCGGCGAGATCGTCGTCACGAACACGCCAGAGGACGACGATCGCGCCGGAGGGATCCCCGAAGGACACCCGCCGCTCAACTCGTTCCTCGCCATGCCCCTGCACGGCAGTTCGGGCATGGTGGGATTGGTCGGTCTGGCCAACCGGCCCGGCGGCTACCACTCCCTGCTGATCGCCGAGCTCGAACCGCTCCTGACCACGACCTCGGTCCTCGTCGACGCGCACCGCAACGACCGCGCCGAGGCCGAGGCGCAAGAGGAGCTCCGCCGATCGGCGGAGATCCTCGACAACACGCCCGACTTCGTCGGCTGGGCCGATGCTCAGGGACAGATCGTCCACATCAACCACGGTGGCCGCAAGATGGTCGGCCTCGGCGAGTCCGTCGACCTGGGCTCGAGGTTGGTCGGCACCCTCGCCCCCGACTGGGCGGCGAAGCTCATCCGCGAAGAGGCGATCCCGAGCGCGATCGCAGACGGCGTCTGGACCGGCGAGTCGGCCTACCTCGATCCGACCGGCAGGGAGATCCCCGTGTCCCAGGTCGTCATCGCCCATCGCGACGAGCGAGGCGATGTCCGGTACGTCTCGACGATCGCCCGAGACATCAGCGAACGCTTCGAGCTCGACCGGATGAAGGACGACTTCGTGTCGATGGTCTCGCACGAGCTGCGGACGCCGCTCACGAGCATCGTCGGGTACACCGAGGTCCTGGCCGACAACGACGCCGGCGAGCTGTCCGAGGCACAGGAGGGGATCGTCGAGACGATCGGCCGCAACGCCGAGCGACTCCTGTCCCTGATCGACGACCTCCTGGCCCTCAGCTCCCTCGGGCAGCGAGACGGGGGACCGAGCGAACGTATCGACCTCGTCGAGGTCGTCGGCGAGCAGATCGACGCACTGCGCCCGGTCGCGGACAGCAAGCAGATCGACCTCCGGGCCGAGTCGACGGACCCCACCGAGGTCCAGGGGCGGCTCGACCAGTTGGAGCGAGTCGTCGCGAACCTGCTGTCCAACGCGTTGAAGTTCACGCCGCGGGGCGGGCGTGTGACCATCGACCTCAGGACCGATGGCGATCTCGTGGAGCTCACGGTGACCGACACGGGCATCGGCATCCCGGCCGACGAGCAGGCGAACCTCTTCGAGCGCTTCCACCGCGCCTCCAACGCCCAGCGAGATGCCATCCAGGGGTCGGGCCTCGGTCTCGCGATCAGCCGGGAGATCGTCGAGGCACACGGCGGCTCGATCGAGCTCGTGTCCGAGGTGGGATCGGGGACCGCCGTCGCCGTGCGCCTGCCCGCCGCCAGCGCGCCGGAACACAGGGAGACGCCGTGAGCGCGTCGGGATCGAAGCCGCCCACCGTCCTAGTCGTGGACGACGATCCTGACATCCGCGAGCTGGTGCAGCTCAAGCTCGACCTGTCCGGCTACACGACGATCGTCGCCGGCGACGGCATCGAGGCACTGCAGCGGGTCGCAGAGGCGCAGCCGGACCTGGTGATCCTCGACGTGATGATGCCTGGCCTGTCGGGGTTCGCCGTGTGCGAGCAGCTCCGCGACGATCCCGAGACGGCGAGGCTGCCGGTCATCCTCCTCACCGCGAAGGCGCAGGAGTCCGACCTCGAGCGCGGGTTCGCCGCCGGGGCGGTCGACTACCTGGTGAAGCCCTTCAGCCCGCGCGAGCTGGTCAGCCGCGTGAGCTCGGTGCTCGCACGGTCGGGCTGATGTGCCGTGCTCTACCTCGGTGTCGCGCTGGTCGCCATCGACCTCCTCGTCGCCACCGCCTACCTGGCGTGGCATGCAGGTGACGGCGCGCTCCGTCACCGCCGGACGCGACGACGCGAGCGCGTTCGACGAACGGTCGCGATGGCGCTTGCCGCCGACGACCTGAGCGTCCTCGACCAGCTCCGGCGAGGGGACCGCTCCGCCCTCGTCGATGTCGCGCTCCAGCTGGAGGCGAACCTGCGTGGCGACGACCGACGGACCCTCGCCGCCGTCCTGCGGGACCGCGGTGAGCTCCGGCGGGCGCAGCGGGCGGCGTCGTCGCGTTCGTTCGCCCGACGGGCACAGGCCGCGGAGATCGCCGGATGGATCGGCGACGCCTCGACGGTCGACCTCCTGGCACGACTGCTTCGCGATCGGGACGAAGAGGTCCGGATCCTCGCGGCTCGCGGTCTCGGCCGACTGGGTGAGCCCGCTGCGGCCTACCACCTCCTGCACGCACTCGCGACCCACCGGATCTCCTACTCGGTCGCAGCTGCCTCGCTGGTCAAGCTCGACCCCACGCCGACCGACGAGATCGTCGCATCACTCACTACGATGGGGGCCGGAGCGCGTCGGACCGCCGCACTGGTCATCGGGCAGCTCAGACTCACCTCACACACCGACGACCTCGTGGCGCGGCTGCGCACCGACGAGGAGCCGACGGTGCGGCAGGCAGCCGCGATCGCCCTCGGCGAGCTCGAACACCCGAGCACCTTGGAGCCGCTGGTCGACCATCTGGCGTCGGAGCGGGACGCCGCGGTCGTCGCTGCGGTCGCGACGGCGATCGGCAGGCTCGGGTTGCCCTCCTCGGTGCCTCCGCTCCTGGCGTTGCTGGACGCCGAACCGCTGGCGGTCCGACGGGCGGCGGCTTCGGCGATCGCGCTGGTCGGACCGGCCGGCGTCGAGTTGCTCGAGGAGGCCGTCGATCAGGGCGGGCGACCCCGCGCTGCGGCCGCCTGGGCCCTGATCGACGCCGACCCCGTCCGTGCATCCAGGGTCGGCGCGACGCCATGAGCTCGCTCGCCGGCCTGGCCGACCGCAGCGTCGAGGTCATCGTGGTCGCGCTCGTCACGTACTACCTCGCGCTCAACTCCTCGTACCTCGTGTTCGTGTGGCACGCCGCCCTCGATGCCACCCGCCGGGCCGGCCGACCACGGCACATCGACCATGGCGAGCTGCTCCGTGACCCGCTGACGCCTCCCATCTCGATCGTCGTCCCGGCCCGCGACGAGGAGGCCGTGATCATGGAGTCGGTGCGTTCGCTCCTCTCGCTTCGCTACCCCGAGCTCGAGGTCATCGTCGTCGACGACGGCTCGACCGACCGGACCTTCGAGCTCCTCCGCGACGAGTTCTCGCTCATCGAGGTACCGATCTGCCTCGACGAGCGGGTCCCGGTGGTCGGCGAGGTCCGCTCGTTCCACACGGCGACCGACGGCTCGGGACTGCGGGTGTTGCGCAAGGAATCCGCCGGCACCAAACCTGACGCCAACAACGCCGGCGTGGCTGCCGCCCGCTACCCGCTCGTGGCGGTCGTCGACGCCGACACCGTCCTCGATCCGGATGCCCTCCTCGAGGCGGCCCGACCCTTCGTCGACCGTCCGGACCGCACCATCGCCGTCGGTGGGGTCGTCCGTCCGGCCAACGGCAGCGTCCTCCGGGCCGGCCAGGTGGAGCAGGTGCGGATGCCACGCTCGCTCCTCGCTCGACTCCAGGTGATCGAGTACGTGCGGTCGTTCCAGTTGGCGCGGATCTCGTGGTCGCGCCTACGAGGCGTGCTCATCATCAGCGGCGCCTTCGGTGTCTTTCGGCGTGACCTCGTCGTCGAGACCGGCGGGTTCGACATCGAGACCGTCGGTGAGGACTTCGAGCTGATCGTCCGCTTCCATCGCCACATGCGGGACGCGCCGGGCCCGCGAGACTACGAGATCGCCTTCCTCGCGACGCCGGTCTGCTGGACGGAGGTCCCCGAAGGGTGGAGGGCGCTGTCCGCGCAGCGCCGTCGCTGGGCCCGGGGACTCGCGGAGACGCTCGCCCGCCACCGCTCGATGATCTTCCGGCCTCGATATGGGCGGGTCGGCTCCTTTGCGATGCCCTACTACCTCCTCTTCGAGCTTCTCGGCCCCCCGATCGAGCTGCTCGGCCTCGTCGTGATCGCGATCGGCCTCGCGACCGGTGCGATCGACCTCGCGACCGTCGGCATCGTGCTGCTGGTATCCATCGGGTACGGCGTGCTCGTGTCGCTGCTGGCCGCAGGAGTCGATTCCTCGGCGAGCGGCCGAATTCGTCGTCCCGTCGACGCGGTCCGTCTCGTCGCGGCCTCGATCGTGGAGCATCTCGGATTCCGCCACGCCATCGGGTGGTGGCAGCTCCGGGGGATCCTGAGCGCCACACGGAAGCGACGGCGGGTGTGGCACAGCCCGAGCCGACAGGGCTTCGAGGTCGAGACGCCGGCCTGAGACTCGGCAAACGTTCGTCAGGAACGGCCGAACGCCTCTGCCGCCCGGTCCGATCGCGCGGTTGACTCACCCCATGACCGATTCGCTGTCGTTCCTCCGGCGGGCGGTGGACGCCACCGCAGAGCTGGTCTCCCACATCGGCCCCGGCCGGTGGACGGCGGCGACACCGTGCGAGGAGATGGACGTGGGGGCGCTGGTCGCGCACCTGGTGAGCGGGCTGGAGGGCTTCGCCAAGGTGCCGACCACGTCCGACTGGGCATCGGAGGCGCCGCCGGAGGACCGGCAGCTGGAGGTCGACGAGGCGGCGGCCGCCTATGAACGGGCCGGCGAGCTGATGGCGGCTGCCTGGTCGGCGCCCGGTGTCGTCGACCGGTCGTACCAGATGCCCTGGGGGGAGACACCCGGTTCGGCCCTGGTCGAGTTCATGGTCATCGAGCAGGTCGTGCACGGCTGGGATCTCGGTCGGGCCGTCGGCCGACCGGCCCGTTACGACGACGAGCTCGTCGAGCACACCCTCGAGCTCGCCCACCGCCACGACGATCCGATGATCCGGGTGCCGGGCATGTTCGGCCCCGCCGTCGAGATCAGCCCCGACGCTCCGACCGTCGATCGCCTCGCGGCGTTCCTCGGCCGCGATCCGGGCTGACGCGACCGGCGTCCCCTCCTCAATCCGAGGGGCAGTCGTCGGTCCGGACGGCCACCGACGCTCGGAGCCGTGCCGCCCAGCGATGGCGTCCGGCAGCGGCTTGAGCGTCTGCGAGCGCGTGGGCGATCTCGCGGATCGACGAGCGGGCCCCGACCGCCGTGTAGCTCCGCACGGCCCGCCGACAGCCACGGACGAACCGGCGACGGTCGCCCACTGCGAGCGCGGCCTGCGCTGCGACCCAGGCCGCCTCGCCGCTGACGAAGCCCGAACCCGGATCCGACCGCGACGCGTCGAGTTGCGCCCTGGCCGCGGCGTCGGCCTCGTCGGCACGACCGGCGGCCAGGAGGGCACGAACGTGGAGCGCCCGGCCCGACGGCGCATCGGGAAGCTCGCCGTGACGGTCGAGGTGCGCGACGATCCGCTCACCGATCTCGACCGCGTCCTCTGGCCGCCCCGAGACGAGCGCGAGCTCGGCCGCACCCCACATCGCCCAGAGCTGCCACAGCGGCACGGGGTGGTGATCCAGCAGTCGATCGAACCGTCGCAGCGCATCGGTGGCGACGCCGACCTCCCCGAGCTGCACGGCCGAGAGCACCACGCCGCGGAGGGCCTTCGCGATCTGGATCGGATCCTGCATCTCCTCGAACAGCGCGAGCGCGGCCCGGGCCTCCCGGAGCGCGTCCCGCGGTCGACCGTCGAGGCGTTCGATGTTGGTCCCGATCAGGTGCAGGTAGGCGAGGCCTCGACGATCATCCGCCGTCGTGAGCGCCTCCGCCGCCCGGCGCACCTCGACCCGGCCCTCTGCGGCGCTGGTGCGGCGCGCCAGCAGGGTCCGGAGCCGGCGGGATCGAGCCCACCCGACGCCCCAGTGGCAGTCCTGCTCCGCGAAGGCACGCTCGGCCTCGTCGAGGAACGGCTCGGCGTCGAGCACGGGGCCTGCGAACGTGAGCGCATCAGCGTGGGCCATCGTGGTCACGGCGACGAGACGGTCGTCGCCGGCGCCCACCGCCAGCTCCATCGCTGTGCGGGACGCATCCGGCCCTGCGGTCGTCGACGGCGTGAGCTCGGCGAGGATCATGCCGTACCCGGCGAGGAGCTCCGCGAGCGCCGCCTGCGAGCGATGCGCCTCCGACGTCGCGGCGACGATGCGCCCGATCCGCTCGGCGCCCGAACGGAGACGACCGTCGAAGTACCACCACCAGACCAGATCTGCGGCGAGCTCCGTCGCGGTCGCGACGTCACCCTCGTCGAGCAGCCGTTCCAGGAGGAAGTCGATGTCGGCGTTCCAGGACCGGAGCAGCGCGATGCCGCGCATCTCGTCCGGTCCGCGGAGCCCGGCCACACCACGTTCGATCACCTCGCTCAGGAAGGCGAGGTGGCGCCGACGAGCGCCCTCCAGACCGTGCGAGGCATCGAGACGATCGCGGGCGTAGCTCGAGATCAGGGAGTGGGAGCCGAACCGGATCGCTCCGTCGACGGCGACCGACTCGAGCATCGAACGTGCCTCGAGCAGTCGGAGGAGACGTCGGCCCTCCCCGAGCGAGAGGTCGCCGTCGACGATCTGGCACAGGGCCTCGACGGTGAACGGCCCGGTGAACACCGAGGCGGCGAGCAGCACCTCCTGGGCCCTGCTCGGCAGCGTCTCGAACGACCAGTCGAGCGTCGCTCGCAACGTCGAGTGACGGGAGTCGTGGGCTTCGGCGTCCTCCAACCACCCGGGGAACCCCTCGTCCAGCCGGGCGGCGAGCTGCTGGGGGGTCGTGACCGCCAGGTACGCCCCGGCGACCCGCAGCGCCAGCGGCAGGCCGCCGAGGCGCCGTGCGATCGTCGCCATGGCGGGGGCGTTCGACGCGCTCACCCGGAACCCGCGGAACGCGACGTTCGCCGCCGCCCCCAGCAGTCGTGCGGCCGGACTGCGCTCGACCTCCTCCACGCCGTCGCCCACCGGCTGCGCGAGTGGCTCCACCGGGTACACGGTCTCGTGCCCGAGCCCGAGTGCCACGCGGCTGGTCGTCAGGACCCGGGCGTCGGTCTGGTCCACCACGGCCTCGACCAGCGCGGCCACCGCCTCGACCACCAGCTCGCAGGTGTCGAGCACGAGCAACGTGGGGCGATCGCCGAGCCGCTGGACCACGGCGTCGAGCGCTGAGGTTCCCCGCGTCTCGGCAGCCCCGATGGTCCGGGCGACCAGCTCGACCGGATCGCCCCGGTGTCCCAACTCGGCGAGATCGATGCGCCACACGCCGCGGCCGGGCTCGCGTCCGATGATCTCGTCGACGACCGCACCGGCCAGCCTCGACTTGCCGACACCGCCGACGCCGACCAGCGAGACCAGGCGCTCGCCGTCGAGCAGGCCCACGACGTCCGCGATCTCGTCGGCACGACCGACGAAGGGCACCGATCCGGCTGGCTCACCGGTCACCCGTCGATGCCGGGAGATCGCGGCCGTGAGGAAGGGGCCGGGCTCCCAGCCCTCCGCGTCGAGCCGGCGCACCGCACGATCGAGGGCGGCCCCCGCCTCGACGTGGCGACCCTGGCGGTCGAGGGCGCTGGCCAGCAGCACCCACAACGCCTCGTCGAGAGGCTGGCGCTCCACCGCCGGTTCCAGCACCACCACGGCCGACGACGGATCATCGAGCCGCATCGCGACCTCGGCTCGCATCCGGTCCGCTTCCGTGCGCTGTTCGTCGAGGACCGTCAGCTCCGCTGATGCCGACGCCAGGTCGTACCACTCGATGGCCGGTTCGCCGCGCCACTGCGCCAGCGCCTCGTCGAGCAGGGCGGCGGCTGCCCCGTCGCGACCGTCGACGACCGCTCGACGGGCGTCGTCGAGTCGGGCCTGGAACCGTCGGAGGTCGATCGCCTCGGACTCGAGTTGCAGCCGGTATCCCCCGGCGTCTCGGTGCAGTCGGTCGGCGCCGATCACGCGCCGCAGCCTCGAGATGTAGGCCTGCAGCGTTCCGTCCGCGGTCGGGGGTCCGCCATCGGGCCACAGATCGTCGATGAGGCGGTCGCTGGACACCGCGTGCGGAGCAGCGAGCAGCAGCCGTACGAGCAGGGCGCGCTGCTTGGGGCCGCCGGTCGACACCGGACGGCCGTCCACCTCCACGAGCAGCTCACCGAGCACGCCGAAGCGCGACTCGTGCAGAGCCCCACCGACTCCCACGACGACGACCGTAGTCGGGTCGCCGAGCTCCGCCGGAGGTGATTCGCCACGCTCCGCAAGGATCCTGCAAGGGCTCCGTCGGACGCTCTCTCCACGACCACCGGCCCGGTGGTCGGTGATGAGAGGGAGCACCCCATGAGCAAGACGAAGAGACGTCTCGCCGGCCTGATGGCGGTGGCGCTGCTGGCAGCGG
>JAAUYI010021433.1_pt1 | contig 11129 bp, 6 predicted proteins | sample 7278041 | NCBI WGS metagenome assembly JAAUYI01 (sample SAMN14350216, study PRJNA611818) | marine sediment metagenome | isolation source: surface marine sediment (0.6m) | place: French Polynesia: Moorea | collected 2018-08
AAACCTGTAGAAGATTGGACGATCGAAGCACAAAAATTTCTTTCCTGTGTTGCCCGTTGCCGAGAAAGATTTGGCATGATGCATACTATTGATGTCTTAAGAGGTTCGAGGAAAAAGAAAATAGAACAATACGGACATCATTTACTTTCCACTTATGGTATTGGTAAAGATAAGACCCTAGAAGAATGGAAAATGTTAGGTCGATCGCTTTTACATCAAGGTTTAGTGGCAGAAACTAACGATGGCTATCGCATACTTAAGCTTAATAAAAAGAGTTGGGAAATTTTACGGAAACAACGTTCTGTAGAAATTGCAGTTAATAGTAATCTTAAAACTAAATCTGTAGGCGAGTATAATCCCAGACAAGCAGAAGCAGAAATGTTGTTTGAACAACTAAGAAAATTACGTAAACGAATAGCAGATGCTCAATCTGTTCCTCCCTACGTTATTTTTGCCGATTCTAGTTTGCGATCGATGGCACAAAAAAGACCCCAAAATTTAACAGATTTTTCTTTTATTTCTGGAGTTGGTGTTCATAAACTCAAGCAATATGGAGAACAGTTTGTTTCAGAAATAAGAGCGTTTTGTGAGATACACAAATTACCTGTGCCTCTACCATCTTCCAGTCAAATGATTACCTTTCAGTTTTATCAACAAGGCTTAACACCTAAACAAATTGCCCAAGAAAGAGGTTTAGCGATCGGCACAATTTATCATCATCTCAGTGAATTAATTGAAATGAATCAGCCTGTAGATATTAATACGTTGGTAGATAAAAATAAACAGCAATTTATTCTTAAAACTATAGATAAAGTTGGTGCTGATTCTCTTAAAATTCTTAAAGAAAATTTGGGGGAAGATTATAGTTATGAAGAAATTAGATTAGTGAGAGCTTGGTGGAAAAGTAAACAGAACTAGCAATTTTTCTAGACTCAAAAACTTAATACATATTTACTCATGTCCAAACAACAAGGTTTATTACACCAAGAAACTTATAAAACAATCAAGAAATGTCTTGAAGTAGTGAATCAAGAGGGTAGAGATAACTTTACCAATGCTCTTCGATCGAAACAAGGAGTAATAGCAAAAATTAAATCATTTTTATTTTTAAATCCAAATAAAGTTTTTATTTTGGGTCTTACATTTTTTGGCTTAATGAGTACAGTAAGTGCGCTTATCATACGAAACAATATCAATAACATTCTAATCCGTTTAGCATTATTTTTATTACTTTCTTTATTTTATTTATTAATTACAATAGTTATTGAGAAAATGATTCCTCGGTATTCTATGGAAAATGTATTATATCAAATAGAAATAGAGGATATGTAAAACAGATACTAGACTTTTCGCAGAAAAAAATTGTTAATGAGTTCAATAACTTTTGTGTAATTTATTGTGTGTAAGTACTTATTCCCTAAGTTTAATCGTGGGTTTTTTCCATTGATAAGATTTAACTACATCATCTAGAGGCGTACCTGCGATCGAGTTTGTATAATTACTCATGGTTTTGATGGCGATACCTAAAACCACCTCTAGAGCGTGTTGCTGTGCATATCCCAACAAAAGTAATCGGAGAGATAAAAAACTAATTGAAAGCAAGTAAAAAGCTCAAAACTACTATCCTCCCTATATGCGAAGCGGTATCCCAATACTGTTCGGATAAGCCTGAAAACTTAAGGGAATTAGGGAGTGTGGGAAGTGTGGGAAGTGTGGGAGGAGACAACTTTTAAGGTTAATCTTCCCTGTCTTCGCTCTCTCCCTTGTCTTCCCTCTCTCTGTCTCAACAGACAACCTTCTTAACCGAACAGTATTGAGCGGTATCCTTTAGGACAACCTAACCCCTACCATCACCGAAATCTCTAGTTATTTACGAGAACTGGTATGACTTCTCAAAAACAATTTTTGTACGTTACTAAAGAAAAGATGAAATTGTTCTCATCAAAGCTTCACGAATAGTTCATCGACAATTGCAAAGATATTACTAACCAAGATTGATTAGCCTAGTTTTGGTCCTAAATAAAATTTTTACTCGGGAAGATTATTGCTATGCGTGTTTGTGTTATTGGTACTGGATATGTTGGTTTAGTGACTGGTGTTTGTTTAGCTGCAATTGGACATCAGGTTATTTGTGTTGATAACAACCCCGAAAAAGTTGCTTTAATGCAATCAGGGCAATCACCAATTTATGAACTGGGATTAGCAGAAATTATGCAGTCTGCCATGGAAGCAGGCAGATTAGAATTTACTACCGATTTAGCTGCTGGTGTTGCTCATGGTGAAATTCTTTTTATCGCTGTAGGCACTCCTGCTTTACCTACAGGAGAAAGTGATACTCGTTATGTTGAGGCAGTTGCACGGGGTATTGGTACTCATCTCAATGGTGGTTATAAAGTAATTGTCAATAAATCTACTGTTCCTATTGGTTCGGGAGATTGGGTACGTCGGATTGTTTTAGACGGTGTTGCAGAACGTCAAGAAGAAATTGCTGGTTTTGATATTGTCAGTAATCCCGAATTTTTGCGGGAAGGTTCAGCAGTATATGATACCTTCAATCCAGATCGCATTGTTTTAGGCAGTAATAGTTCCAAAGCGATCGCGATGATGCAAATTCTTTATCAGCCCATTGTTAAAAGAGAGTTTGCCGAAAATGAATTTTTACCCGAAGTACCAGTGGTTGTAACCGATCTAAGTTCAGCAGAAATGATTAAATACGCTGCTAATTCTTTCTTGGCAACTAAAATTAGTTTTATTAATGAAGTCGCTAATATTTGCGATCGCGTTGGTGCAGATGTTACCCAAGTTGCTAAAGGCATTGGTTTAGATTCCCGTATTGGTAACAAGTTTTTACAAGCTGGTATTGGTTGGGGTGGTTCTTGTTTTCCCAAGGATGTCTCTGCCCTAATTCACACGGCTAAAGATTATGGTTATGAAGCAAAACTACTTCAATCTGCGGTAAAAGTAAATAAAGAGCAAAGGTTGTTAGCGATCGAAAAATTGCAACAAATCCTCAAAATTCTTAAAGGAAAAACCATTGGTTTACTTGGTTTAACTTTTAAACCTGACACCGACGATCTTCGGGATGCACCAGCATTAGATTTGATTAGAGAATTAATTCGTTTAGGTGCAAAAGTTAAAGCATACGATCCGATTATTACTAATCAAAATTTAGAAATCACTCTGACAAAAACTCCAGAAGAGTTAGCAGCAAATTGTGATGCTCTAGTATTAGTTACTGACTGGCAAGAGTTTCGCGAGTTAGATTATGCTCTTTTTGCTAGTAAAATGAATAGTCCAATTATGATTGATGGTCGTAACTTCCTCGATCGTAATGTCATCGAAAAAGCTGGATTTGCTTATATTGGCATTGGTCGCTCTGATGATTTTAAGAGATTTGCCTCTAAAATTATTAGGGAAACTGTTGTTGAATATGCCCAAATTGCTTAATTTTTAAAATAATTCTCGTATTTTTTAGCTTTTGGTTTTATTTATCGCTTAGTCCATTCATTAAAACTAATGAGGAAGGCGCGACTGCGGAATTTACTGGGGAACACTGGTCACCACTTTTACGGCGGTGTAACGGTGACTTTCGCAGTTTAAGTCGCCCGTCTAACAACTAACCTGAGTTCGGGATAAGCTAAAACACTAAATTATTTCGTTGCCACATAAACGCTTGAAATACTCTTTGTCCATTGTCCATTGTCCATTTCTATTGCATATCCAACAAAACCTGCTATCCGACTCCACATAAGGTAATAATATACAGATGGACAATAAAACACCTAAATAAATCGTTAAGACAGTGACAGAAGCAAAGAGCTATAAGGATACCGTAAATCTGCCCCAGACTGACTTTAATATGCGGGCAAATGCCGTGAAGCGCGAACCAGAATTACAAAAATTTTGGGCGGAAAACCATATTTACGAACAACTGTCACAAAATAATCCTAAAGAACCCTTCATACTCCACGATGGCCCACCCTATGCTAATGGTTCTCTACATATGGGTCATGCGTTGAATAAAATTCTTAAAGATATTATTAACAAATATAAACTGCTACAAGGACATAAAACAGATTATATTCCTGGTTGGGATTGTCATGGGCTTCCCATTGAATTAAAAGTATTACAAAAGATGAAGTCCAAGGAGAGACAAGGATTAACTCCTCTCAAACTGCGTCAGAAAGCCAAAGAATTTGCCCTCAAAGCAAAAGAAGAACAATGTGAAGATTTTAAACGCTATGGTGTTTGGGGCGATTGGGAACATCCTTATCTAACTCTCTCTCCTGAATACGAAGCTGCCCAAATTGCTGTTTTTGGTGAGATGGCATTGAAAGGATATATTTACAGAGGACTAAAACCCGTTCATTGGAGTCCTTCTTCTCGTACTGCCTTGGCTGAAGCAGAGTTAGAATATCCTGAAGGGCATACTTCCCCTAGTATGTATGCAGCTTTTCCAGTAGTTAGTTTGGGTGAAGATGCGAAAGAATTAGAAGAATATTTACCTAATTTGGGTGTAGCGATTTGGACTACTACCCCTTGGACTATCCCTGGTAATTTGGCAGTTGCTGTTAATGGTGATTTGGAATATGCGGTAGTTAACCTCTCCCCCAGCCCCTCTCCTACAAGGAGAGGGGAGCAATATCTGATTGTCGCGAAAGATTTGGTCGAAAGATTATCTGCAACCCTAGGAACAGAATTAAAAATCACAACAGTTGTGATGGGTAAAATTTTAGAAGGTATTACCTATCGTCATCCTTTGTTCGATCGCGAGAGTAAAGTAGTAATTGGTGGAGATTATATCACTACTGAATCTGGTACGGGTTTAGTTCATACTGCCCCAGGACATGGACAAGAAGACTATATCACAGGACAGAAATATGGTTTGCCCATTCTTTCCCCTGTAGATGATAGTGGCAAGTTTACCGATGAAGCTGGTAAGTTTGCTGGTTTACAAGTATTAGCTAAAGGCAATGAGAAAGTTAGTGCGGGTAATCAAGCGATCATCGATGCACTGCAAGAAGCAGGTTCATTACTAAAACACGAAGAATACGCCCACAAATATCCTTACGATTGGCGTACTAAGAAGCCTACTATCTTCCGTGCCACAGAACAATGGTTTGCCTCGGTAGAAGGATTTCGAGATAGTGCCTTGGAAGCAATTAAATCTGTTACTTGGATACCAGCAGCAGGGGAAAATCGCATTACTCCTATGGTAAGCGATCGATCTGATTGGTGTATCTCTCGTCAACGTAGTTGGGGTGTCCCTATTCCCGTATTCTACGATGAAGAAACTAACGAAGCTTTACTTACAGAAGAAACTATCAACCATGTTAAAGAGATCATCGCCGAAAAAGGTTCTGATGCTTGGTGGGAATTATCCGTAGAAGAATTATTACCTGAATCCTATCGTAACAATGGTAAAACTTATCGCAAAGGTACAGATACTATGGATGTCTGGTTTGATTCTGGATCATCTTGGGCTTCTGTTGCTAAAGCTAGGGGATTAAAGTATCCCGTAGATATCTATCTAGAAGGAAGCGATCAACATCGGGGATGGTTTCAGTCTAGTTTACTTACCAGTGTTGCGGTTAACGGAGTTGCACCCTATAAAACTGTCCTGACTCACGGTTATGTTGTCGATGAAAATGGACGCAAAATGAGTAAGTCTCTTGGTAATGGTGTCGATCCTAGTGTTATTATCCAAGGTGGCAAAAACCAAAAGCAAGAACCTCCTTATGGTGCAGACGTGCTACGTTTATGGGTATCTTCTGTAGATTATTCTGCCGATGTTCGCATCGGTAATAGTATTGTTAAGCAGTTAGCAGATATCTATCGTAAGATTCGTAATACTGCCCGTTTCTTGTTGGGGAACTTACACGATTTCGATCCAAAGAAAGATGCAGTAGCTTATGCAGATTTACCCGAACTAGATAAGTATATGCTCCATCGCATCACGGAAGTCTTTGCAGATATCACCGATGCTTACGAAAGTTATCAGTTCTATCGTTTCTTCCAAACTGTCCAAAATTTCTGTGTGGTAGATTTATCTAACTTCTATTTAGATATTGCTAAAGATAGACTCTATATCAGCAGTTTAGATTCTTTCCGTCGCCGTAGTTGTCAGACAGTATTAGCTGTAGCAGTAGAAAATTTAGCCAAAGCGATCGCGCCTGTATTATGCCACATGGCGGAGGATATTTGGCAATCTATTCCTTATGACACTGGTTATAAGTCTGTTTTTGAATCTAGTTGGGTAGAAACAAAAGCAGAATGGAAAAAACCCGATATGGTGGAATTTTGGGATACTATTCGTAACCTACGGGATGAAGTAAATAAGGTAATGGAATCAGCAAGACAAGATAAAGCGATCGGTTCTTCTTTAGATGCCAAAGTATTACTTTATTTGGGTGATTTTAAGTGGAAAAATGAACTAGCTTCTCTCAATTCCACTAATTCAGTTGATGCTAAATCTGTGGATGAATTGCGTTATTTCTTCCTCTCTTCTCAAGTAGAGTTAGTAGATAATATCGATGCGATCGAAAAATCAGAATATAAGAGTCAGTCTGATAATGTTTCTATTGCTATTGTTAAAGCTGATGGAGAGAAATGCGAAAGATGCTGGAATTATTCTGTGAGTGTTGGTACTTTTGCCGACGATCCTACAATATGCGATCGATGTGATAGCGCGTTGAAAGGAGAGTTTTAATTATTAGTTAGTTGTAGGGGTAATTGATAGATTATCTCTACTCCTCTACTCTTCTTGCTTCCTTACGAGCCGATATCCACTGTTGCCGAGCCAAAATCCTTTTTATCAAACCTCGTATTTATCCTTTAATGCCATTAACATAAGCTTGAGTTAACTCATGATGAGGATCGTTAAAAAACTGCTCGGCTGGGGCAAACTCAATGAGTCTTCCACAACTACCATCAACCCAAAACAAAGCTGCATAATCCGCAATGCGTTTTGCTTGAGCTAGATTGTGAGTCACAATAATGATAGTGTAATTATATTTTTGGCGCAGACTAATAATCAAATCTTCGACAATTCCGCTAGCAATAGGATCTAAGGCACTACAAGGCTCATCCATTAACAGAATTTCAGGTTGCAATGCCAAAGTCCGAGCAATACACAGCCTTTGTTTTTGTCCTCCCGAGAGATTTAAAGCATTGTTTTGTAAACGATCCTTAACTTCTGACCACAAGCCTACATCTTGTAATACCTGTTCTACAATGCGATCGCGTTCCTGAGCATTTTTAATACCATGTTCTTTGAGGGGGAAAGTAATATTTTTCTCGATCGACATGGGAAAAGGATTAGGCTTTTGGAAAATCATACCAATGCGCCGACGCAAAGCAGTAGTATTGATTTTAGGATTACGTATATTTAGCGTTCCTAGTTGAATATGTCCTGAGACGGTGCAACCAGGAATTAGATCGCTGAGACGGTTAAGACAGGTGAGAAAACTACTTTTACCACAACCCGAAGGACCAACTATGGCAGTAATAGAATTTTGGGGAATAGAAAGAGTAATATCTTGGAACGCCAGTTTTTGCTGGTAACGCAAGCTTAGTTGTTGGATTTGCATTAAAGACTGAATTTCAGTCATTTCATTTATCATTTATCATTTATCCTTCGGCAAAGAAGCAGGCTTGAATCCAAAATGTTCACTATTCAATGTTCAATGTTTAATAATTAGTCATCAATCATATGATCGATAGATTTTTTCAGGAATTTTATCATAAACTCCTATTATATTTACTAGCTAACCAAGCAGCGATCGCATTAATAAGTAATAAAATTAAAATTAAAACTAAAGCAGAACCATAAGCATTAGCATCTCCTCCCGTCACATTCATAGAAAGATCGAAGATGTGAATTGATAAACTGCGACCAGAGTCTAATAAAGAAGTAGGCATTCGATCGACGTAACCACTAGTAAAAATAAGGGCTGCGGTTTCAGCGATCGCTCTGCCAATACCTAAAACTAAACCGACTAATAATCCTGGGGTAGCTGCAGGTAAGAGTAAATGCCACAGGGTACTAGTACGAGATATACCTAAAGAAGCGGAACTCAAGCGGTATTCGATCGGGACTGCGCTTAATCCTGCTTCAGTGGAACGAATTAAAATCGGCAACACCATACAAGCTAAAGTCAAACCACCAGATAAGATCGAAAAACCCAAACCCAAAGTTTTGGAAAAAAAGGCATTACCAAACAAACCAAAGACAATAGAAGGGACTCCTGCTAGCACATCTAAACTACGACGGACTAATCTACCAAACCAATTACTATTGGAAGTAAATTCTGCCAGCAAAATTGCAGTACCAATACCAATGGGTAGGGACACAACTAAACAGACTCCCAGAATTAGCAGGGTAGAGACTAAAATCGGAGCAATTCCTCCTTGTCTGCCTGTATCGATGGGTGCAGTAGTCAGAAACGCCCAATTGAGTTGTCCGATGCCACCCCGAACAATATCTCCTAAAATCCAAATAAAAATCGCAGTAATCAGTAACGGTACGAACCAAAACAAAAGACTGATTATTCTATCTATACCTTGTTGTTTCTCATTGACGATCATCGAACATTAATCCAAGACATTGCCAACAGTAATATTACTAAACCCCCTAAAATAAATAAAACTCTAGTAGTTCTGTTACTTAACCTCATAATTTCCGAATAAGATAGTTCATGATTTTGAATCAGTAAGAAGGAATGGGGTTTGAATAAAAAAGGAAATACACGACTCAAGAGAAAACGCAGAAAAAAGTTAAGACTCCACAATCGTTTTTGTAAAAGATTCTGACCATATTGCCAAGGATAACTAATTTGTACTAGACGGATTAAGGCTTTAATATCTGCTTGACGCAAGCTTTGATAGCAAGGAAGTGCTTGAGACAGATTGTCTTGAGTTTCTGCTAAAGTTTGCTGCAAAAGACAGACATCTTCTAAAGCAGAATTCACTCCTTGTCCAATATCAGGAGGAAAACAGTGAACTGCATCTCCTAATAAAATTACGGCTGTTCCTTGGTTTTCTTGAGGTTGTCCCCAAATTTGATATAGTCCCGAACAATATTGAGGAATGGGGAATGTACCCCCATCGCTGGCTGTAAATCTGGCTATTTCTTCAGGAGAAAGAATTTGTTTGAGGGGGAGTTGGGGGAATGCTTGGGTGAGGAAATGAGCAACTTCTTCTTTCGTTTCTAATTGCCAGATTTGATGATCTGGGTAGGCGATAATATTAGCAGTCCTTGGTCGATCGGGATTTTTCAAAGGTAATAAACCCAAAGAAATTGCTTTTTTACTTCCTTTAAAACTAGATCTAATGCCATAAGCCATTTTGCATTGCGCTACATCTCCTTCTCGATCTGATAGGGGAAATTGGCAAGGTAAAGTTAGCACTTTGTATTTTAAACCCGAACTAGCAGAAGGAAATTGCTGCATCTCAAAGCTATTTCCTTCGCCTTCTAGCTGATGAAGGGTTTGACGCACGATCGAGTTTAAACCATCACAACCCACCAAGAGAATAGGAGTAAAGGATAATCGATCCTTGTCTTGAGACTGAGTAATAATTTCTAATTGCTCTTTTTTGTGTCTAATTTCTACACATTTAGTGTTAAATAATACTTGAATTGAGTCTTGCCAATGTTGCTCGATTTCTTGGTAGAACAAGTTGACAAAAGATGCTCTCGGCAACCAGTAGGCTGTTTTACGATTAGGGTCGGCAATGGGTAGCTTAATAGTTTTTCGCTTACCGTCTTTTTGAATAATAGTAAAGTAAAATTCGGTATTGGGAACGCTTAGATCGGCTAATTTTGTCGTTATTCCCATTAGATCGGTGAATTTTTGTCCTCTACCATCTATTTGATAACTAAAAGATTTATCTGGTTCATAATAATCTGCTGATGGTCTTTTTTCCAGAACAGTAATATCTTTCCAGCCTCTTTTAGCTAACATTAAAGCTGTTCCTAAACCCGCTGGTCCTCCCCCAATAATGACAACATTTTCCATGATCTGTTCAAAAATGTTTAATGTTTAATGAATGTTCAATTTATCCCCAGATAGACTCAAACTTGTAGGTGTATGTTTTTAATAAAGTGGTGATTATCTAATATCATTTCAACGAAAGAATCAGCTTTTTCTCCCTTGTCCCCCTTGTCCTCCTTGTCCTCCTTGTCCTCCTCTGCTCCCCTGCCCATCTCAACCATCAAATCTAAAAATCAAACCCTATCCCACTTTACCAATTCTGCTGCGATCGCCAAAAGTATAATTACACTCAAAAGTAATAAACCACTGACAAACAAAGCGGAACGGTGATTATCTAAAGCATAAGCCATTTCTAGGGCAATATTAGCGGTCAGAGTACGGACAGGAGCAAAAATACTATCAGGAGTTTGCACTACATTACCACATACCATCAACACTGCCATGGTTTCACCGATCGCTCTGCCTATTTCTAAAATCATTCCTGTAAAAAGTCCCGACTTAGAAGCAGGAAGTATAATCTGCCAAATTGTCCCCCAGGAAGATAAACCCATCGCTGCTGCACCCAATAAATATGCTTGAGGAACTTCAGCAAAGGTGGCATCGGCAACTAAGGCAATGGTAGGCAAAATCATTAAAGTCAAAATAAGAATTCCTGCCAATAAACTCGTCCCTGGGGGATGAAGTTGATTAATGAGAGGGACTAACACCACTAAACCCCAAAAGCCATATACTACGGAAGGAATCCCTGCCAACAGTTCAATTAAACGACGATAACCACTAGCGATCGCTTTAGGAGCATAATACTGACAAAAAAGTGCTGAAATAATCCCCAAAGGAGTAGCTAGCAATACCGCACCAGTGGCAGTAAAAAGTGTTCCCCAGATCATCGGTACTAAATTATAGGATTGTTGACTAGGACTCCAGGTTTTATCAGTCAAAAAAGCCTTAATTCCTACTGATTGCAATATAGGTAAAGCTTCTCTGAGTAAAAAGCCCAAAATCAAGACCATAATCGCACCAGCGATCGCAGCTATAATTCTTAGTATCCAAATTAAAACTAAATCTTTATGGTTTTTGCACCAACTTATTAGGGGAGATAGGGACAAAATTTTGGGCTTCCACAAGGTCATGAACTTT
>JAAUYI010030763.1_pt1 | contig 11125 bp, 6 predicted proteins | sample 7278041 | NCBI WGS metagenome assembly JAAUYI01 (sample SAMN14350216, study PRJNA611818) | marine sediment metagenome | isolation source: surface marine sediment (0.6m) | place: French Polynesia: Moorea | collected 2018-08
CAACAAGGTTTCTAGGTCAGGGTAAAGGTCACCTCCCTGCCTTGTAACTGATGAGTCACATAATCCAGCATGGGCTAAGGTGGCGATAATACAGCTGGATTACCAATATCCAAACAATCCACACATATTCCTTGGACATCATACATATATTCTCCATGCATGATGGTTCCAGTGAGTCTCGATGATGTTATGCTGCATGTGAGCAAGGCGTTCTGTAACCATTCCCGGGCAGGAGCATACAAGGAGCGAAATATGCGCACAACACAAGAGGCACGTTGGCCTCCTGCAAGCGCTGCTCTGCATCGAGAAACACTAGGTGGCGGTTATTGATGTTAACGCTATGTGCAATCGTCACCACATCTTGTCTTGTCTTCTTGGATATTCGCCCGATGATGCCGAGCCACCTCCTATTGGAGTAGAATTATCAATAGTAGTTGTTCATAGTCACTCATATATACACCAAAAATAAAATAAACCACCACCAGAGTAAAGTTTGTAGAGTGCATCTACCAAAGTGGTGAAGTAAAGCAGCAATTATCGGCTATATCCATATATATAAATGTACATATCTACAAATCTTCAAATCTTCTGACTGGCCATCCCACTTCATTGTCTCTTCGTCCTTTGATTGTTCAGTGGTTGTATCAAGTGATTTAAGTGTTGCCATTCAAAGGTGCTGCACTATTCCATGGCAGAAATATGTAGATGAAGCCATCTGTTGACAACTAAGAGCGGTCTTATATAAATCTGCACTTTGCAGCGAAATAAGCTAGACAGTTTTTATTTATAGGCTCTTAATTAGCCTGTATCTATTAAAATACCCTATATTCATAACCAATGTGAGTCTGCTCTGAACCAACTATGCAAGATTTAGAGACTAATTAGAAATTGTAAAGGACGTAGAGGTAATGGACAAGGAAAAGAGGTTGAGGCCGGGTGGGGGGGGGGGGTGGGGAGGGCAGGTGGGAGATGTCAGTTACAAATATAGTAAAGCAAGCACAACACACATATACACACATGCATGCACGCGCGCACACACACACACACACACACACACACACACACACACACACACTCACGCACACATACACACACACACACGCACGCACACACATACACACACACCCACACACACCCACACACAACACAGAGGTTGGAGATCTCCGAGTCAATCCCAGCCATTCCAACCATAGCCGGTCAAAAACCGGGACTAACACGGAAACCCCCAATCCCTACGTACAGCAGGTGCAGTATCTTCACTGTCTTACACCCGCTGTATCAAAATGTTATTTATAATGAAGTCCCTTTCTTTGTGTAAGGCAAAGCAGAACCTGCTGAAAGCAATTTCAAGCAGATCATGCTTGTCCCTACCCACAACTGTATGATTCCTTATAAATGTGCCACCATTAAGAATGGCCATACACCATTCCTCCTTATTGGCTGGAATTTCCAGTGGTGCATCATGTCTCAGGTCATCCATCAGATTGTTGAGCTGAGCCAATTGAGGTGTTCTCCTCTGTTCCAAGGCTTCACATACAAGAAGGAGATGCTGGATATCTTCTGCCTCTTTACCACAGAGAGGGCATGTGGGATCAACAGAATGTTGATTATATCTGGCTCTGGTGGCTTGCAGAGTGTATTTTCCAGTAACCATCCTGGCTCTGATGGTGGCAGCCTCCACCAGATGACTTTTCCCCTTACAGACAGACCAGATTTTGTTGGTACCTTCCTCATCCAGGACCATGTGAGCAAGGGAAGACATTGATGTAGCTTGTTCAAAAAGCTGTTTCTTCCAGAAGGCTGTAACCACTGTACGGACATGGGTTTTCCAGGCCAGCTTGGGCCAGGGAAAGGCATTGATATTATGCATTTCTAGACCGTACTTGTAACAGATGTCCTCCACATATATGAACCAACTGTGGGATTTCTTATCTTTCAGAGCAAGCTGTCTGGTGGCCAGTTTCTTTAACGGGTGGTCTTCCTCAAGTCTGGTAACACTACCCCACAGCCCTAGAGTTCTCATGTGGATCTGCGCTTCCAGGGGAATGGCATTAAGGAGAAGATATACTGCAGGGTTGGCTACTGTATCTGCCAGTCCCTGAATCTGTCTCAGCAGTCTTCTGTAGAATAGTTCCAAAGTATCCGTATCCTTCCTCCCCAACACCACTCCATCTAGGCCATAAATGAGGCGGGGGGTGATGAAAACCTGAATGATTTGATAGGACGTTGCTGGGTCTAGACCATTCTGACCATGAAGACCAACTCCAAGAAGAGCATAAGCCGCACCTCTGGAACTATCGATCTTGGCTTGTAAATCAGGGGCTGTTTTGCTCTCCATCCATTCAAGTCCTAGGTGTGTATACTGCTGGTCATGAGTGACGACCTCCTCTCCTAGCTTCCATTGAACATCCGGTGACTCAGTCTTGCTCTTCTTAGAAATGACATGATGTGTGGTCTTACTCTTCATAGGGTGCAGATGATAGTGGTGCTTGTTTGCATAATCATGTGCAACATCCAGCATGTGCTGTAATATTGAAGTGTCATCAGCAAGTAGTAGCTGATCATCCGCGCAAGTAGGGGTCCCAACATATATGTTGCCAATTTCCAATCCAATTCTGTTGGAAGATAGTGTGTCTAGCAACTGGTTGATGTACAGTTTATAAAGATGAGGAGAAAGAATTCCCCCCTGCCTAACTCCTTGTTCAATTGAATACTCCCTACTGTATGCACCTTCCCAGCGAACAACCTCTTGACAGTTGTTATAAAGGTTGTCAACAGTATTCCAGAGAGGAGCACAGATACCTGTTTTATACAACTTGTCCTTCAACTTTGCATGATTGACCACATCAAAAGCCTTTGAAGCATCAAGTGTGGCGACATACAAATCAGTGTTTGCATCCTTTGCTTCTGCGATGGCTTCAGATAAACATAATGACGCCATGGTTGGTGCTTTACCCTTGGAAAAACCAAACTGTAGAGGTTGCTCAGTGCTTCAAGATGTGGTTCAATCCTCTTCAATATAATTAGCTCAAGTACTTCACTGAAAATCGATGTGATTGTAATCCCCCTGTCGTTGTTCATGTCTGAGGAGTCCTTTTTAGGCTTTGGAATAGGGATTTTGAAACCAGACTTCAAATCCGACGGTATCACACCTGTGTTGATACATTCCTGCACAAACATCTGAATAACTTCAACCGCATCATCAGGTAACAGCTTCAGCTGTTCTGCACAGAATCCTTGCTTGTCACAAGCTTTCCCTGATTTCAATGACTGTATGATTATCGCCACATCTTCAGCGGGGATGGAGAACTTGTTTTCATCATGCTCAGCACCCATGACAATCCTGATGCAATCCAGTGTATGAGCTGTGTCATTATCATATCCATTGGCATCCTTGGCCAATCTTTCAAAGTGATCAGCCCATGTGTCCCTTATTATGTCTACATCGTGAATGACCATCCCACCATCGAGCTGAAATGCACTGTTAGAGCTGACACTTGCTCGTTGCCGTCTGATGAGCTGGTAGAAGAGCTTGCTGTCAAACTCTGATGCATCACTTATTTTGTTAAGCATCTCTGAATGCTTCGAGGCTTCAAATTGGCGCTGCACCCGACGTACTTGCTTCCTGTCCTTTCGACGTTGTATAGACTTGGGATGATCTCTGTGTGGCTCCCCTGCATCTTTCCACTCCCAATGGCTCTTTTTAGCAACAGCCACAGCATCTTTGAGTTCTGGATACCATTTAGTCTTCTGGGAACATCCTACCTTCTTGCTACAAGGAACCGCCTGAGCAGTAGCAGTCTCAATGATGGATTGAAGAATACTGAGGGCAAATTTGTGGTCAACTAGCGATAGATTTATCCGGTTCAATTCCTCCTGAACTATCCTAGTGAACAGGTCAGAGTCCGCCTTGTCCCATGAGTACTTCTTCACCACGTCTTTGTTCAACTTCTTGGGCTTTGTGATCTTGGTATCAATATTCAGAGTAACTGTGATAGGAACATGAGTCGAAGTATTTGATACATTCCTACCATCATCAAATGGAAGAATCTCACTTTCTACTATGGTACACCTCCTCTGAAGTTGTGATGTAAACTTGACAAACATCATGTCCACATGCGATGAATGACCCAAATATTTGTGTTGATATGTAGGGGAACTACCTGTATTGGGAATCATGTCAACGAGACTATGTTCTTCAATCAGGTTCTTCAGAAGTTTCTCCTTCGCATCATTCCTGTTGTAAACATCAGCATTCATGTCTCCCAGAAGGAAAATGTCCCCATCCTTGTATTTGTAGAGTAATTCATTAAGTGCCGTAATATCTTCCTTGTATCTGCTGATGGCAAAAGTTGTCTTAGCTGAGTCCAGATAGCAGTTGAAGATATAAAAGGTAATACTTGGAAGGTTGAACTTCGTTCCCACAATACGCTCATTCCCATCAAGCAGTCTTATAACATAAGGGTCCAGCCAGGGTTTCCACAGAGTAGCAACCCCACCATACCCTCTTGGCTTGGCGACAGGAGAAATGTTGCACTTTTCATCAACCGATCTGGAATGATCCATCCATCCAGTCAAAATCTTGGAAACTAGGTGTTTCTCGCATTCGAATAGCCAATGTTCCTGGATGTTGAAAATATCAATGTTGGCACAATGATCTAATATGAAGAATTTGTTGGCTCTGATATCCTCCACGTTGAATGTCCCTAGCTTAATTTTAACAGCCGAGCTACTGGCGGGACCCTGGCTTGAAAATGATTGCTATCTGGCTTGAGGTGGATCCACAGCATCCCAACCCTGTCTAGCTGAAGGGACCTCATTCAGGTGTTGAGTTGATTGATGTATCTTGCTTGCATTCAACAAATCATCATGTTGGGTTGGAAGAAGCTTCTCACGTATATGCAGCCTATCCTCATCACGGAGATCCTGTTGCTGGGTTGACTGAAGCTTCTCATCTATGTGCAGCCTATCGTCATCACTGGAATCCTGTAGAGAGCCAACTCCTCCACTAGTTTTAGATGCTAAAAGTCCAAAGTCTTGGCAGCGAAATTCCCTCTCTCTATCATGTGGCCAGCGCTTATACTTAACACTGTATGACTTATCCAGAATAGGAGAGTCCTTTCTCTCCTCATGATGAGATTTGCATTCCAATAAGTTCACATGGGGGTTTGTCAAATTGTTGAAACCTGAGTATGATCTGCCGAAACCCTCTGAGGCATGCGACTCCAGATTATCTTCATTTTCAGTCGTCCTTTTTGTTTGTTGTGTGGCATCTGATACATCACTCCTCCCCGAGGTACTTGAAAACACCTTCTCGTTCATCCTCCACTTTTCTGAAGAGTTACTCTCACACCTCTGAGTCTGCTCTCCTGAAATACTCCTCTCTGATGTGGTTGTAAACCCTTCATTCACTCTGTCATTCATCCCCCATATCTTAGTTGGGTTACTAACATGTCTCCAAGGATGCTCTCCTGATACTTGATGTCTCCAAGGCTGCTCCACTGGAATGTTACTTCTCTCTGATGTGCTTGTTAATATCTCCTCATTATCCATCTTCTTCCACTTCTTTGATGTACTGCTATCCTGTCTCGAAGGCTGCTGGCCTGATACATTACTTCCCTTTGAAGTGCTTGTAAATACCTCCTCATTATCATTCAACCTCCATTTCTTTGGTGGGTTGACATCATTTCTTGAAGGCTGCTCTCCTGATACAAAATTTCCCTGTGATGCGCAAGTAAATACCTCCTCATTGTCATTCATCCTCCATTTCTTAGAGGGGCTGCTATCCTGCCTCCTGGTCTGCTCTCCCACACTTCTTTTGCGAGGATTCCATCCAGCCCAAGTGTTTCTATTTTTCTGCTGCCCATTGCCCAAAACAGGTCTCCTGTTATCCACAAAGGCCTGGTTGCCTGTTTGATTCATGTTGAAGTCCTTGCGTGATGTTCTTTCAAATGACTTGTTCCTCTGTTTAACACTCGACGTGGTTGGTAGAGGGTCATAAAAAGAGGTTTTTTGATTTTGTAATGTGCTATGTCCCTCATTACCTGCACTTCGTGATGCATTAATGTAGGAACCTGCTAATACCTGCTGTAGGTTCAAGTTTGAATGTATGGTTAAAGCGTTGGTTTGTTGCTGAAAAAACTGAAGATTTAGGTTCACCATCATCTGGATCATCTTATTCTCTGACTCCTTGACCGCCAGTAATATCTTGGCTTCCATTGCCTCCATTTTGGCCTCCGTGTATCTGTTATATCCAACAGAAGATCCATCTGGCCCTGTCATAATTTCACAACCTTTGTGTACTCCATGGCAAGAGTAGCACTGTGTCCCACAACTGTGGGTACCCTGAGGACGCGTGTGGTCCTGACAAACATGGGCACCACAGACGCCACTGCTAACTCCATCCTTCCTTTCTGGCAGTGTAGATTTCACTCCAGGTGGCACTGCAGCCTGAGCAGTGTATAATTCAGTTGTCTTCTGTAATAATTCATTGACATCTGACAAGTCCTTGACCCTGGCTTCCAGTCCTTGAGCATACCTCCTGGTGGACTCATGTTGAGCAAGCTTTTTCTCAACATCTTTTGTTCGTTGATTACTCATCTTCTCCATATGTTTTGCTTTACGCTCTCTTTCCTTCAGATCCTTCTCTTTCTGTTCAATTTCTTTGATCATTTTCTCCAGATCACCCTGGTCAATGATACGTTGTTTTCCACCATTAGTCTCCGCAGACTTACCCATCATCTCTTCATCATCAATGAAGGGGGCAGTATAAGATTGTGGTGACGATGGTGAGGTTGCAAAAGTATCCGACGTGCGCCTATCAGCTGTAGCGCCTTTGGGCGAAGTGGGGCGACTTGACATGGATGAAGTGGTCCACTGTGTAGCAGGTAAGTTACTATCAGTAAACTTCTCTGCATGATTTGTGCTTTCCTCGGTACAATTTATGTTATCATGGGTTTCACCATCTTTGACCATGATATTCTGGAACATTTGTGCTCCTGAGATACTGCTTTCACTCTTTAATGTAGCCGATCTATCAGTTACTGTCATATCTGACACCATAATGTTAGAGGCTCCAAGTTGCCCAGTTGACAGCAATGCATTAGATCCACTTCCAGTATTGATGAGATAAGTTGACTCAGTGTTGTCCTCTGCAATCCTATCTGCATCCAACTGATCATGTGCCTTTGCAGTAGAACTTGGGTGTGTGACAATTCCAGGGACAATTTTCAGACCTTCCACGACAGACGTTTCCTTTTGTTCATCTACCATAGATCCGAGTTTATGTTGTCTTTGCATCTGACAAGATCTAAGGAAGACATCCTCTTCGCGTGGCTTATGAGACTGTGATTTTATAGGAATATTCTGCAAACTTGAATGTTGTTGTCCTTGAACATCAGATGCCTGCATGCAGTCCCGTGATCCAAGTTGAATGTCCTTCCATGGGAGGGGAATTGGAGAGGTAGGATCACTCTCAGTAATAATGGGAAGGTCAGGTACAAATTTAGCGTTCCGAGAGAGTTCAGTCCTAGCAGAGACCTCCTTCCTCACTGAATCCCCTGTATCCGTATCAGAGGTTTTTTGTCTGGAGCTTGAACGCGCCTTACCACTTACCTCAGCTATTTTGCTTTTTTCACACTCTGTCTTCAGGGCAATGTCAACTGCAACGAGTTGATCTCTGAGCTGATCTTTCAGTAATGAGGGGTGAACCTCCGCAGACTTGAATATTAGATCCAAGATATTGACACAGTCTTTATCAGCAAATGTTCTCGCTCCTCTGCCATTGACATACAAAGCTGACTTAGTGTGATACAGAGTGAGGGTATACGCAGCCGTGCCTACACATTTCCGCACTCTGTAAACTACCTGAACCACATTCATGGATTTGTCTTTAGAGACATCAATGACCACGTTGTATCCAGTTTTATGCTGTGTGTAGTACACATGAGTAGCCATACGAACCAATTCATAAAGCCCCGCCTGACACGCAAAATAAATGCCGTCCAGATTAACAGTCATATCATATATGCTACCTCTGTTAGCCGCTTCAAGTTTTTTCTTGATAGCTTTCGAACAGTTGAGGCTATAATTCCTCGAATACACCTTGGTATTTATGTCAACACCAAAACTGCGCCCAGACTTAGAGGAAATGACATCTTCAATCGGCACCTTTGAGTTACGCGCACGATGAATAAGGTCATACATCTCGCGTAGAGCGGCATCATTGCCCGCACCAATACGACTGGAGCGCAGCATGATTTGATTGGGTCTGACTTGAGACAAATTTAATGAACAGTTTGTTGCCTGTATCCAACAGCAACAATTCAATAGCGGACAGATGACCACAAATACCACCGCAAAAAACTGGATTAACCAACGCGCCAGTGATAAACACGCAACTCTCGACTTGTACACGGAATACATACAACGTTCAGTCTCCATGAAATGATGATTTATTCTACATCAGGATATAACTAAGTAGAGGGCGAGTCAAGGTTGAAGGTGATAAGTGTGGATGGGAGTGAGGAGGTCAATGCTAAGAATAGGATAGAATAGAATAGAATAGAATAGAATAGAATAGAATAGAATAGAAAGTAGAAATGAGAAATGAGAGTGAGGATGTAGGAGGATGGGTGTAGGGGTGGGGGGTGGGGGTGGGAGTGGGAAGGTCAGTGAAGAGAATGTAGTAGATATCCTAGTATCCCAATTGATGGCCCCTCTGCACAAAATACCATGCAGTAATAGTGTAAAGAATGAATGGGTAATAAAATTACAATTTCACACAGGGCATCAGGATACTAAGTATAGTGCTGGGGTCTGAAAATGTGTAAAGAAATAGTAACCCAGAGCCCAGTCACATTGACAGAGTTCAATTCTGGTTAAAAACAGCACCAGATCCACCACCAGAATTGTTCAGAAGAACTAACCAATAGAGCTAGAAACTGCCTAACATTACTACTGCAAGTGCCTTGGAGCTGGTGAACCGCAAGCTGATAAATATAGCAGATTTGTCTCTGGCTGATTCATACACACAAACGCTGACTACAGATAACAGATGGTAGAGTCACGCTTAGTGAACTTGCTGTAGCATACAGGCAGATTAAGCACAGAGAGGTGCATGCAGGTAAAGTTGAGATACAGATGTAATAGTGCGCAGGTGAGTCCAGCAAGCAAGCTCAGTAGAGATGTTGCAAAGTTAGCAGCAGTAGAATGCATTCAAACTGAGTGTCACTTTCAAGCACTTATCAAGCAGAACTCTTTCTGTCACTTTCATGCACAGTAAAGCAGCTACAGATGATAGGTGATAGCCCAGGGTCCATCAGATAAACATTAGTTGTGCAAAGGAAGGTGAAAATAAGATGTCAATCACCAGTGCAAATTGAAGTGCAGGAGATCAGGACAGCTGAAGTCAGTGAAGATCTAGACTGTTGATCTGTTGATTAGATTTGCACTAAAACACACACCTATGTTCACTGGCAGCACACAAGACAGTCACAACATGTGTACCCAAGACAGTCACAACATGTGTACAAGATAGTGTAGCTTTATACTTGCTGCAGTTGCACAGATAGATGCACAGGTGGAAATGTTGACAGAAGTTGAGTGACCAGGCTCCAGTGGGTGCCAATGTGATCTTCTTGGAGGTGGCTCAGCAGGGTGAAAACAAACACTCCAGTTCTGATAGAAAACAGTATGCCCCTCTTCTTCAAGCAGCAAATAGCAGTTCTTGGTGTTCTTCAGCACAAGCTGGGGATGTCAATACAGCAATAAACAAGCTGTACAAGCAGCAAAAAGCAACGATCGGGAGCGGCAAAAACGCTAACGCTCCACGCCGTTTGCCGCCATCTTTAACGACCTCCACTTTGGCCTCCATGATGCCTCGTCTCGCCGCTGGAAGGCCGACCCTACAAAGCTAAAAAGTGTTTTGTAGAGTTTCTCCACACTTTTCTTATGGATATATGCATACATACAGTTTACAGCGCTTCGTTGCTGCCAGGAGTTGCACGTGCAGACCACGAGCGTGAACGCGGCATGACGCGTGTAGGAAGTGGTCACGTGGTGCCGTGTATGACGCTGTGCTGACGCTTGAAATTGACACAACACCTACATAGCTGGCGGCATTTCTCGGCGGCACGCCGCTTTGATCTTGTTTCCATTCTCTCATGCCTGTTTCATGGTGGACCCGAGGCCACAGCGACACTTCTCGGCTCAGTTCTCTAGGACAATAGGTACAGCAAATAATACCCGATCAGGAATAGCATGAGATACCATCTACGAAATGCAGAATTGTGAATATAGAAATGGAGAAAGGAGGGGGGTGGGGTCTTTGGTAAAGCCTGTGGGCACCTGTTCTTCCTGATTGTTTGGCTGCGTTAAGTTTATCGTCGCATTACAAAACACCGATGGATATCTCGAAACCAAACTCATTGCGTTCGCCAAACCTTTCTGCTATCAAAGTGACTCCACTTTCCTAGCACCATTATTGGCGAATATAATTTTTTTCATGTTATAAATTCTCCAGATGATCAGCACTGCTGAGGATGTGCGTTCATCTGGAGAATATACGTCATAGTTAAATCAATTCACTTCATTGATAACAGGGCTAGAGAAGTGTAATCTAGCTGTGGATTGGGGATTAACATGGTGACATTGTTTCAGCGGAGATACGGGAGATATTTGCCACGATGGATGAGTTCAAACGTGTCCCACCTGCTAGAGCTTTATTTTTTGTGTTCGCTAGATGTGACACTCTCTCTATATATTTGTATAATGCGAGTGTTTCTTCGGGATTCGGCGCAAATTCTGGTACGGAGAAGACAGCAGGCGGGATGGAGTGGGGGTAAGTTCCTAAAATGAGGTGCGTTCAACTGTGAATTCAATCATCCATGAAATTATCGGTGGTTGCAAGAAATCCAGAGTTTGATGGGGTCCATAATTACAGACCATTGTGGAATGCTTCTTGGATGATGTGAAGAGCGCACGCGTGAGGACGCGCACCCGCATTTCTTGTAGGATTCGCATTGTCTTCATGTTCTTGACTCACACGTAGGAATGTTGGTTACCCTAAGAACATTGGTCAATGCACCAGAGTCGGCCTCCCAGCGGCGAGAGGAGGCACATTAGA
>JAAUYI010077254.1_pt1 | contig 11125 bp, 2 predicted proteins | sample 7278041 | NCBI WGS metagenome assembly JAAUYI01 (sample SAMN14350216, study PRJNA611818) | marine sediment metagenome | isolation source: surface marine sediment (0.6m) | place: French Polynesia: Moorea | collected 2018-08
GATTACCCGTCCCGAGAAACGCAATGCGATTCCCATCGGGCGAGACCTTGGGGCTTGTTTCGGTCCCCGGGGTGTTGGTCAGTTGCCGCAGTTCCCCGGAGTTCACGTTCACCGCAAAGACGTCTGCCTCGCGCGATTGCAGCTCCCAGTCTTTGTTGCGATTCGCGGAGAACAGGATTTCGGCACCGTCGGGCGTGAACGACAGTGCCCCGCCATGGTTGAAGTCGCCTTCTGTCAGCTGGCGTGCCGTGCCGCCTTCGGATGGGACAACGAACACATGATTGTAGGAGAGCTCCAGAAAGCCCGCCGCGTTGGTGCGATAGCGCGCGCGATCGATAACAACCGGCGCATCGGCCCACTTCGCGCCTTCGGGCTTCTTTGGGCTTGGAACGAGCGTCTCGCCCTTGGCTTTCACCGCCATCGAGAACGCGAGCATGGCCCCGTCCGGCGACCACGTCAGGCCGCTTGGGGATTCACCGAAGGTCGCGAGCTGCGCGGTGCGCCCGGACTGCAAATAGTGGACGTTGAGAGCGGTGCGATCATTGGCGCTGCTCATGTAAGCAAGACGGGTGCCATCGGGCGACCAGCGCGGTGAACGATACGAATTGCCATCGGCCAGCAGTGGCTCGTGCAGCGACCCGTCGAGGTTCACTAGCCACACCTGCGACAGTGTCCGATCGACCATGATGTCGTTCGAGCGGCGCACGTAGACAGCCTGCTTGCCGTCCGGAGAGATCCGTGGCTCGTCGGCCCATTCGAGCTCGAACACGTCTTCCGCGGAGAACAGGCGAGGTTCGTCTTCAGCGTGTGCTGCGGTGGCAATGCCCGAAAGGAGAAGTGCCAGAGCCGGGATGTATCGCATCTTTGTCCTCGAAGTTTGGAGACTGTGTTGGGTGCCTGGTTGGCGCGTCAGTATCCGCTTGCCTGACCATCCTTGCGCATTTCGGTGGCGCCCGAATAGACCCCGGTTTCCGGATCGCGGGCGATCGCCTGGTACCCGCCGAACATGATGCCGTTATCGACCACGCGGACATTGTGGCCCATTTCGCGCAAGGCTTCGACGGTCGCTGCCGGGATGCCGGGTTCGACATTGAGCGTGCCCAGCGGATCGGCCGCCGGGCCGGTCAGCGCTTCGGTCGGCTGGCGTCCGCCATCGTGGTTGATCCGGGCAGCGTCGCCGGCTTCCTGAACGTTCATGCCATAGTCGACGATGTTGATCAGCACCTGCACGTGACCCTGCGGCTGCATTCCGCCGCCCATCAGGCCAAGCGTCATGAACGGTTTGCCATCCTTTTTCACGAAAGCGGGTATGATCGTGTGGAACGGGCGCTTGCCCGGCTCGTAGGCATTCGGGTGGGCAGGATCGAGACTGAACAGCTCCCCGCGATCCTGCAGCATGAAGCCCAGACGGTCTGGCACCAGACCGCCGCCCATGCCGCGATAGTTCGACTGGATCAGGCTCACCATCATCCCGTCCTTGTCGGTAACGGTCAGGTAGGTGGTGTCGCCTTCGCCTTCGAGCTTGGGCTCGCCCGGGCCGAACTCGGGCGTGGCGCGCTCGGGATCGATCAGGGCGAAGCGTTGCTTGCCATACTCCTCGGTCAGCAGTTCGGCCGGGAACTGTGCAAAGTCGGGATCGGCATAGAAGCGCGCCACGTCGGCATAGGCGAGGCGCTTGGCTTCGGTGATGTAATGGATGACTTCGGGGCTGCCGCGCTCCCATTGACGCAAATCGACATACTTGAGGATGTTGACCATCTGCAGCGCGGCGAAGCCCTGACCGTTGGGTGGAAGCTCGCACAGCTCGTAACCGTCGCGATATTCGGCGCAGGCCGGTTCGACCCATTCGCTGGTGTGCGAGGCGAAGTCTTCGAGCGTGTAGGCCGAGCCCTGGCGCTGGAGATAGTCAACCATCACCTTGGCGAGGTCGCCTTCGTAAAACGCATCGCGCCCGTCGCGCCCGATCGTCTCCAGCGTGTCGGCGAGATCGGGGTTGCGAAACATGTCGCCCGCCTTTGGCGCGCCATCGGCGAAGTAGGTCGCGCGGGCATTGTCGAACTCGAATGGCGTGTTCTCGAGGCGACGTTCGTAGGCGCGCAGGTTGCGTCCGAAATACATCGCGATCACCGGTGCCAGCGGGTGGCCTTTGCGCGCATAGCTGACGGTGGGGGCGAGCACATCGCTCATCGGGAGCTTGCCGAATTTTTGGTGGAGCTCGAACCAAGCATCGACGGTGCCCGGGATCGTTACCGGGAGCGGTCCGACCGGCGGTAGCGCATCTTGGCCACCAAGCTTGGCCAACAATTCTTCCAGAGTCTGCCCCTTTGGCGAACGCCCGGAGCCGTTGATGCCGTAAAGCCGATCCGTCCGGGGATCGTAGACGATCGCGAACAGGTCGCCGCCGATCCCGTTGCCGGTTGGCTCCATCAGGCCCAGGGCTGCGTTGGCGGCGATCGCTGCGTCCACTGCGGTTCCGCCCGCCTTGAGGATGTCGAGCGCGATCTGGGTTGCGAGCGGATGCGCGGTGGCGGCCATCCCGCTGGGCGCGATTACCGGACTGCGCGACCAGTTTGCGCCGACCGGTCGTCCACCGGCCCCGATTTGCTCCTCGACTGGCATTGCTTCTTCGGCTGCGACAGGAGCTGCAGCGAAGGCGAGAGCGGTAACAGCGGACATCAGACCGAAACGCATCGAGTTCTCCAATTGGGCATAAGTAGTCTCGTTCTGAGATGATTAGCGCCGCTCGCGGTTCATCGTTCCCGCAAAGCGATGCCGAAGGGTTAGGTCGCCAATTTACAGCCGCTGCAATGTCACCTGATCGGATGTCGGATTGTAGCGCAGGTCGATGCCGGCATCGCGCAGGCGCTCGAAAGATATGGTACCGCTTTCCGGAACGCGCTCGAGACGCGTGGTGAAACCGGCCTGGCCCTGAAGCAGCTGGCGCAGGTCCCGGATTTCCAGCGACAACCTGGAATCGCTATCGATCGTGATCGGCAGCGAACCGATCGTGGCGTTACCCATTGCTACCGTCTTGCGGACCCGGATCGGTTCGGAGGTATCAGCATTGGCGCGCGGTGCTCGCGCATCGGTCCCCACCAAGCTGAAATCGGTATCGAGCAACCCCAGTTTGGCGGCTTCGTCTTTCTGACTGCCTTCGGAAGGTTGGGCTGTATCGGCTTCATCGCTTGATGGCTCTGCGCTGTCCTCGCTTTGAGGGACGGAGCTGGGTGTGAGACCAAGACGATCTCTAGTCGCCGCGTCGTCTGCCATTCTCTGCGGGTGCAGTATGGTCGAGCTGGTATTGGCAATCTCGCCCCGCGCCAGTTGCGGCTGGTCGCTGACAGCCTCCGCGGTCGTCGTAGGGGCCAAGAAGCGGGGATAGTGACTCGCTGCAGCCAGGCCGACGACGATAATGATCAGATACGCGAGCAAAAGGCGTTCGGAGCGTTGCTCGGCCGGCATCCCGGATTCATCGCTGATATTTGGCATGACCTCCGCCCCCGCGTCACCAATCATACGTCTAGCATCGTGGGTGGCCGCGTACCAGACAAACGAATTCAGGGGCTTGGACGGATCTTGGAAATCGGTGCTTTTGTCATTCTTGCGACTCGGAAGGTGCTCCGCACCGGCTTTGGGCGAATCGGTTGAAATCGACGTCCATTAACCATGACAGAGCAGCTTTTCGGCCGGATGGGATGACTCCGCGCTCGGTAACAAGAATTCCGGCAAAAGGCAATTTTAGCTCAATGAATCATGAGCTTACGTCGATCTCTGTGCCTGGGTTCAGCTGAGTTAAGTTTGGTTAAGAAGCTTGAAACCATATCCGAATCCTGTTCTCATCATCGCGCTTGGTGGGGAGCCGCGCGTCAGCGCGACGAAAAGATAACGCAACAGGGGCCGCAGGCATAAACACACTGATCGCCGTCATCGGCGACAGACCGTGAGCGGTGCTTGCGTCCTAATTCGAGGAAGCTGCTTGAATGCAGTTTGGGACGGAAGCGCGATGAACTTTGAAGACCAGCCAGACTCCTTCGATGGACAGGAAACCGGCGACGCCGAAACCGTAGGGGCCGTTGGAGCGACCGACATCGTCCTTCCGGCGGGCACCGAAGTGGTGACGCTTCCTCCCGGCACTTCCTTCGATCGTCTCGAGGATGGCGGTCGCGACCTCATCATCGTTGCCTCCGACGGCACGCGCATCGTCGTCACAGACGGCATCCTTTCCGTCCCGCAGATCGTGGCCCAAGGGGTCACCGTCCCGCCGCTCAACATAGCGCAACTGCTCGAAGAGCTCCGGCCGGACGCAGGCGGCCCGGCGCAGAGTTCGGGCGGTAACTTTGCTGATGATGAAGGCGCAATCCAGGCTGCCTACGACCTTGGCGACCTGCTGCCGTTCACGACCTTCGGCTTCCCTGAAGACAGGGAAGAAGAAATCATTCCGTTTAGCGATGAGGAACCGGAAGTCCTCATCCAGACCGAGGATGATCCGGTCGGATCACAGGATGCGGTGACGAGCGTCGACGAAGCGGGCCTTCCAGAACGCGGCGATGGTGAACAGGGCGAACCCGAAGGCACCGACGAGCCGAGCGACTCCGAAACAACCACCGGAACGATCGTCTTCAATGCACCTGATGGGCTGGAAGCGGTTACGATCAATGGGCAAGCAATCACCAACGTAGGCCAGACTGTCAGCACGCCCAACGGTACGCTTACCATTACCAGCATCGATCTCGACAACGGCACAATCGGCTTCAGCTACACGCTCGAAGACAATTTGGTCGGCGATGGTTCCGATGTGTTCGATGTTGTTGTCGAAGACATCGATGGCGACCAGGCGACTGCCACGTTGACGATCAATATTGTCGATGATGCGCCGATCGCGGCCGACGATATCGGTATCGTCGAACCCGGCAGCCATGCGCCGATCACCGGCGACGTCCTTGTCAACGACGTACCGGGCGCGGACGGTTATGCCACCGATGGTGCCGTGCTCGAATTCGGCAACGAGAGTGGAACCGTCGAACCGGGCAGCTCGCTACAGGGCGATTATGGCGTTCTCACGCTCAATCCCGATGGCACCTACACCTACACCCGCGACGTCAACACGCCGGGCGGGGTCGAGGACACATTCACCTACACGATCGTTGACCAGGACGGCAGTACGTCGAGCGCGACACTCGTCATCGAAATCGGCGACGCGCCTGATACAATCACCAGCGTTCCTCGCACTGGCGAAGGCACGGTGGTCGAGGAAGGTGGCTTGCCGGCCCGCGGCGACGAGCCTGCGGGTACCGGCGAGATTGCCGATGACGACGCTGACAACAATAGCGACACGTCGGAAACGACCGGTTCGACAATCACCTTCAATTCGCCCGATGGGCTCGCAAGCGTCACGATCAATGGGGTGGTGATCGACCCCGAGGCATTGCCTCACATCTTGATCGAAGATGCCACCGGCACCTTCGTCGTGACCGGCTTCACCTACGATCCATTCACCGGCGATGGCAGCATCGACTACGAATTCACGCTCGCCGACAACACGTCTGGCGACGACACTTCGTTCGATTTCGAGATCACCGTCACCGATCTAGACGGCGACGTCGCTACCGACACACTGACGATCAATGTCGTCGACGACGAACCCGAAGCCGAGGACGATTTCGGTTCGCAGGCCGAAGAAGATGCGCCGATTACCGTCGATGTGTTCGACAACGATACGCCGGGTGCGGACGATGTCCCGCTCGGTACGATCGCTGTCGTCGAAGGGTCGCTGACCGGCCTAGGAACGGTCGTCTACAATGGCGACGGCACCTTCACCTACACGCCCGCTCCTGGTGAAGAGGGCACCGATGGCGGTGAGGAAGGCGAAATCGGCCCGATTACCTTCGACTACACCATCACCGACGGTGACGGCGACGTTTCGACGGCTACAGTCACGATCGACCTGCTCCCGGATTCCACGCCCGAGATCTTTGCCGAGGGCGATACCGGGGTCGACGAAGCGGGCCTGCCCGAACGTCCCGGCGAACCGGCGGGTTCGGACGAAGCGAGCGACAGCGAAATCGCCAGCGGGGTGATCGGCATTTCGACCGGCAACGACACGGTCGGTTCACTGGTCATCAACGGCGTCGATGTCACCAATGGCGGCACCGTCACGACCCCCAAAGGCGATTTGGTCGTCACGCTCAGCGGCGGCGAATACAGCTACACCTATACGCTCACCGACAACACGCTGACCGATCCGGACAGCGACAGCTTCTCGCTGACCGTGACCGACAGCGACGGCGATACGGCGAGCACCAATCTTGTCATCGCGATCGTCGACGATACGCCTAGTGCCGAAGACGATGCCAATGCGATCGAGGCTGGCGAATTCGGCCCGGTCGGCGGCAATGTGCTCGACAACGACACCCAAGGTGCCGACGGCGCCGACGTGACCGGTTTCACCGGCGCGGGCGGTTCGGGCGGCCCAGGCGACACGGTCGCGGGGACCTATGGCACCCTGACGCTGAACGCTGACGGGACCTACACCTACACCCGCAATCCGGACACGCCGGGCGGGGTCGAGGACACCTTCACCTACACCATCACCGATGGTGACGGGGATACGGCGACCGCCGATCTGGTTATCTCGATCGCCGATGCGCCGACCACGCTCGATCTGCCGACCGAAGGCGAAGCCGGGACGGTCGTCGAGGAAGATGGCCTTGCCGGTCCTCCGGCTGGGTCGGACGCCGCTTCGAACAGCGAATTCACGACAGGTACCTTTACTTTCACCGCGCCCGATGGCCCAGCCACCGTCACGATCGGCGGTGTAGCCGTCACTAGCGTCGGCCAAACTTTCACCGGCGCCTTCGGAACACTCAGCATCGATGCGATTGCTGCCGGCTCGATCACCTACACTTACGAGCTCACCACCAACACCAGCGGTGACAACACGTCCGACGGATTTGTTGTTCGCGTGACCGACAGCGACGGCGACTTCAGCGAAGACACGCTCGAAATCGCGATCATCGACGATGTGCCTACTGCTGTTGCGGACTCGGATTCCGTCACCGAAGACGGTCCGCTGACCGCCGACGGGAACGTGCTGACCGGCTCCGGCGGTACCGACGCGAACACCACCGATGGTGTTGCGGATGTCACTGGCGCTGATGGTGCAACCGTCACCGGCGTCGCATTCGGCACCACCGATGGCACCGTCGGCTCGCCGCTTGCCGGCGAATATGGCCAGCTGACGCTCAATGCCGATGGCAGCTACAGTTACGAACTCAACAACCAGGACGATCGCGTCCAGGGCCTCGACAGCACGGAATCGCTGACCGAGGAGTTCACCTACACCATCACCGATGGCGACGGAGACACGTCGACTACGACGCTGACGATCACGATCAACGGCGCGGACGACGATATCATCCTGCGCGGGCTCGACGTCGAAGGGCCGGAAGTATTGGTCGACGAGGACGACCTGCCCGATGGCTCCTCGCCCGATGCGAGCGCGTTGACGCAGAGTGGCAGTTTCACCGTTCTCTCACCCGATGGTCTTGCCACGCTGACGGTCGGCGGGGTGACAGTGTTCGACGGAACGCCAATCACTTTCCCGGTGACGATCGACGATCCGGCATACGGCCTGCTGACCATCACCAGCGTTACGCCTGTGCTCGACAGCGACGGCGACGTCGTGAGCGCTACGATTGACTACACCTATGTGCTCCAGGACAATTCGCTGCTGCACACCGGGACGGACGATTTCTCCTTCACCGACAGCTACGAAGTGGTTGCTGTCGATACCGACGGCTCGACCGACATCGGGAGCCTCGACGTTGAAGTGATCGACGACACGCCGGATGCCGAGCCGGACGAGGATTCGGTCACCGAAGACGGCCCGCTGGTCGCCGACGGCAATGTGTTGACCGGCACCGGTGGTAGCGACGCCAACGCCACGGACGGGACGGCAGACGTCCCGGGCGCAGACGGAGCGACGGTCACAGCGGTGTCGTTCGGCACCACCGATGGTACGGTCGGCTCAGCGCTGGCAGGTGCCTATGGCTCCCTGACGCTCAACGCCGATGGCAGCTACGAATATACGCTCGAAAACGACAACCCGCTGGTGCAGGGCCTCGACAGCCAGGAATCGCTGACCGAGGAGTTCACCTACACCATCACCGATGGCGACGGGGATACGGCTACAACCACGCTGACGATCACCATCAACGGCGCCGATGACGATGTCACGATCAACGGCCTCGATCTCGACCCGGCAGAGCTGACGGTCGACGAAGACGACCTTGCCGATGGCTCCTCGCCCGATCCTTCGGCGCTGACCCAGACCGGCAGCTTCACCATCACCGGGCCGGACGGCCTTGCCCTGATCACCGCGGGCGGGCTGACCGTATGGACCGATGCCGGTGGCTTCATACCCGGCCAGACTGTCACGACCGCGATCGGCACGTTCGAGATCACCGGGGTCACGCCGACCACGACCGACGCGAACGGCGACGTCACCGAAGCGACCGTGACCTTCAGCTACACGCTGAATGACAACACCCTGACGCATACCAGCGCGGGCCAGGACTCGATCCTCGAAAGCTTCGCGATCACCGCGAGCGACACCGATGGTTCGAGCGACAACGCTTCGGTCGATGTCCTCGTGATCGACGACATTCCCGATGTCTCGCTTGCCGACGCCAACGCCCCGACGCTGGTCACCGACGATTCCGACATCGGCGGTCGCCTGGGCGCGACCGACACGGACAACTTCTCGGGCCTGTTCACCACCGTATTCGGCGCGGACGGCCCGGCGGCGGCGGACGCGACCGTCTTCTCGCTCACCATCAATGGCGGCGACGGGACCGATTCGGGGCTCGACGACACGCTCACCGGCGAGAACATCTTGCTGCGGCTCAACGGCGATACGATCGAGGGCTATCTCGAAACCTCGGGCGACCTCGCCTTCACGCTGGCGCTGAATCCGGCGACCGGCGACATCACCCAGACTCAGCTGCGCGCGGTCGTGCATGACGATCCAGCCGATCCGGCCGAAACCGCGGCCTCGGGTGCGGCAGAAACGTTGGCCGCGAACCTGGTCAGCCTCACCGCGACCGTCACCGACGGCGACGGCGACACCGATAGCGAAACGATCGACATCAGCGGCTCGTTTGCGTTCGAAGATGATGGGCCTGGCTTCAATTCAATCGTTGTCGGCATCCCTCTCGATGAGGACGATCTCGTTCCCGATGGTAATGGCGATACCGCAGCTGGTGACGACTTCAGCACGTCACTTCGAGTCTTCACCTACGACGTCGATTTCGGTGCCGATGGCCCCAACGCGGACGAGATCACTGCTTCGTTTATAGGTGCCGATGGTACCGATCCTAGCACCGGGCCATTGACCCTATCCTCAGGCGGCGATCCCGTCATCTTCGACTGGAACCCGGCGACCAACACGCTGACCGGCTACACCACCGACATCAACGATCCGGTGCTGACGATGGTCTTCGACCTTGGTGCTGGTACGATGACGCTCGAGTACTTCAAGGCTCTTGACCACCCTTCGACCGATGCCGACGGCGCCAATGATGGCCCCGAAACCGGCTACGAAGACAACCTTGAGCTCAATTTCGAAGTGGTCATCACGGACGGTGATGGGGATACCGCTACATTCCCGCTCTCGCTCAATATCGACGATGATATGGCGATTGCGCTGGCCGACAGTGAAACCCAGCTGACTGAAAACGAAGCCTTCACTATCGATGCGCTCGACAACGATGCGTTCGGTGCCGATGGCGTCGACACCACCGATGCGAGCAAGGTGTTCGTTTCGACCCAGGCCACGCAGGGCACGGTCACCTACGATCCGGGCACCGGCCTGTTCACCTATACGCCCGATCCGGGCGCAGGCTCGCTGCAGAACACCAGCGACTTTTTCGAATATACCATCATCGATGGCGACGGCGATGCGTCGACCGCACGGGTCGACATCACGCTGCAGCCCGATTCCGAGCCGGAAGGCGGCGAAGTCGAAGCGATCGTCGATGATGACGGCCTGCCCGGCGGCAACCCGCTTTCGACCGTCGGGGACGACGATGCGAATTTCGGCGACGATCCCGCCGATACCAGCGAAGCGAGCTTCACCGGCACGCTGTCGTTCGATGTCGGCAACGACACCCCGGCAACGATTTCCTTCGCGCCAACCGTCAATGGCTCGACCGCGATGGTCGGCCAGGAAACCGTTACCTATTCGGTGGTCGGCAACCTGCTGACGGCAACCGTCACCGGCGGCGTGCGCGACGGGACCGATCTGTTCACTGTCGAGATCACCGACACCGCCACCGGCGACTATGTCGTAACGCTGCTCGACAACGTGCTGCATGATGCGGGCAATGACGAGAACGACGCTTTTGCCTCGATCGACTTCACGGTCGCCGATAGCGAAGGCGACACCACGCTGACCAATCTCGGTATCGTGTTCGACGATGACGCGCCGACCGCGACCGACAATTCGGCGTCTGTCACCGAAGGCGGAATGACCGGCGGCAATGCGCTCACCGACGATCAGGGCGCGGGCGTCGATGCTCCGGGTGCTGATAGCTATGCGCTCGACGGCGCGATCAACCGCATCGACAGCGTCAACGCGGGCACTAATCAGACCACGGTCGACGGTTCGGGCAATCTCGTACTCGCGGGCCAGTTCGGCACGCTGACGATCAACGTCAACACCGGCGTCTACACCTATGATTCCAACCCCAATTCGACCAATGTCGATGCACAGGACGTGTTCACCTACACGATCGTCGACGGTGATGGCGACGAGTCAACGGCGACACTTACGATCGATATCGATGACGTTTCGGCCGACGTTTCGGACAACGATGCGATCGTCAACGAAGCGGGCCTGCCGATCGGCAGTGACCCGACTTCGGACAGCGAGATTTTCGACACTGGCCAGATCACGGTCATCGGGGGTGCGGGTACGCTGGTCTACAACCTGCTCTCGCCCGCGACCGGCACCTACGGGACGCTTGTGCTCAACCCCACAACGGGGGAGTACACCTACACGCTCAACACGCCGTTCACCGACGCGGTCGACGAAAACGGCCCGAACGTCGTCAACGGCGCGGAGAGC
>JAAUYI010044306.1_pt1 | contig 11124 bp, 8 predicted proteins | sample 7278041 | NCBI WGS metagenome assembly JAAUYI01 (sample SAMN14350216, study PRJNA611818) | marine sediment metagenome | isolation source: surface marine sediment (0.6m) | place: French Polynesia: Moorea | collected 2018-08
ATCTTTTGATGTCATGTTGGGAGATGAGTATAAACTGGCAATGGCAAATGATGGCGATCTAGCTTTGCAATATTTAGACAGGCACAAACCTGATCTGCTATTTCTGGATCTGCAGATCCCTGGCCCCGATGGCCTGGAAGTATTGGCGCATATACGGGATAAAGGGATGATGACACGCGTAGTGATTGTAACTGCCACGGTCCATGAGGATTACAAGAAAAAAGCCGAAAAATTGGGTGTGTACCGCTACCTTAATAAGCCTTTAGATGTTGACGAGGTCATGGAGATTGCTCATACGGCAACGCACTCGCTCCATTAAGCACGATCAGTTAACAACGTCCATAACACTTGCTGGAGCTATTCCTTTTACTCTACATATGGTGTTTCTTGGCACGCAAGCTATATCGCCGTGCCCATGCTACCAGTTACAGAAAGATTTATCTTTCCTCAATCTAAAGGACATCCGATCAAACTATTATCTTCAATTCCATAGCTTTCTTTCTAAAATTTGCTGGGGACAAAAAGCCGATAGAGGAATGTTTCCTTTTCTGAGCATGATTTTCTTCAATACGAGAAGAAGCAATGCAGAAATAATGTTTCTCTTAATGGGTGTCCCTATCCTTTCTTTTTAGCTTGGTATACCTAACTGAGTCTGCAAAGGGAAGTGGGTGGTATTGAAAGTAGTTTCTCCGCCCCACTAGATGTTACAGTTGAGATACTCAAGCATCTAAATCAACTCCGACGAATACCTCTTCAGCTCAGAGTCAGCCATGTAGGGCTGGATGAGGTCATAAATAAACTGTTGGCCTTCAATTGTGAGGGGCATTAGCTGTTTGGGAGAAATTAGTTAGGAAAATAGGGTGGGCTAGGAAAGTGATCACCTATCACCTGCGACTGAATAAATCTGAAAAAATTTCCATTTAAATTCTGGCATGATAGAATAACCTCATGTCACATCCTCCTGTAGAGATTTTTTAGTTGAGGCCATTAGCTTTCCCAATGGGTGAAGGTACCTTGATTAGCTTAAATCATTTCAGAACAACCGGTGATTGAATTGTATTGGATATTAATCAATTGCAGAGTTGTTCGTATATCCCAATATATCCTAACTTGCCTGTTGCTCATAATTCTTCTGGCTTCCTGCAAAACCAGGGATACGTCATTTCTCACTCAGGAGGAATGGGCTTGGCTCAGCAAACATAAGGGGAGTCTCGATGTTCTTTTTGGTTATGAAGCCCCACCAAATGCCTATCATGATGAAGACGGAAATTATGTAGGTCTCCTTGTCGATTTTCTACATGAAATTGAAGGGCAGCTTGGAATCCGTTTTAATTTTAAAAAACTTAACACATGGAGAGAGTTGATCGAAGATGCCAAGACTAGTAGGAACTATATAATAGTTGGCATCGCAGCGACAGACGATCGAAAGCAGTATCTCAAGTTTACAGATTCATTTATTAAAGTTCCATACGTTATCGTCACCAGATCGAGCAGTGAGAAGGGCACGCTGAGTGAACTTTTCGACAGTAGGGTCTGCACTGTAGGCAGTTATGCAGTTAACGACTATCTCGCTATGTATTATCCGCGTATTTCGACGGAAGGAGTTATCGATAACCTTGTAGGTCTGAGAGCCGTGTCTACCGGTTCGTGTGATGCCATGATTGTCAACCAGATGTACGCTTCATATCTGATAGATAACCAGGGAATCACCAATTTGAAAATTGCCGGTGAGAGCGGTTACCTCAATAGACTCTCTGCAGCAGTATCTATCAAAGATCCTGAGCTGTTTAATATTCTGGATAAAGCTGTTGATAATATTGGTAGAAATCGCAGACAGGAGTTATATCAAAAATGGATCACCGGCGGACCTCCCGGACTGTCATCGTCGATACTGACTTCAATCACGGTTATTGGCAGCGGTGGAATTGTTCTGTTAATGGCTTTATGGCTGTGGTCTCTGAGCCTGAAAAAGCAGGTAGATAAACAAACCAGACAAATAAGATTGAGCGAGAAAAAATTCAGAAACTACGTATCCAATGCACCCATGGGAATATTTGTAGTCAATGATAAGCTGGAATCTGTACAGACGAATATCACATTGCAGAAAATGTTTAATCTTGATGCTGATGAGTTGGCTGGGATGAACCTGGTCGATTTCCTCTTTTCGGGTGCTAGGAATAATGCCAGAGACTACTTTGAGTCAATTGAGACTTCCGCAAACAAAGTTGTTGAGATCTCAATTTTTAAAAGAAATGGTAAGCGGTGTTTCCTGGAAGTTAGCACAGTAAAACTTTCAGACTCACTTTTTCTAGGCTTTGTTGCAGATATTACCGAACGTAAAAGGGCAGAAGAGGAAAAACACAAGCTTGAGGCTCAATACCATCGGGCACTCAAAATGGAATCAGTTGGTCGACTTGCTGGAGGAGTGTCCCATGACTTCAACAATTTATTGACACCAATATTGGGATATGCCCAAATACTTCTTGAAGATCTGGACAAGGAAGACCCTCGTCGGGACAGTGTAAACGAAATATTGCATGCGGGTACCCGGGCGAAAGATATAGTTTATCAACTGCTAGCATATAGTCGTAGGCAAACGCTGGAGTACCAGCATGTAGAAATGAACAAGGCCGTTGAAAGTTTTGTAAGCTTATTACGACGTACCATACGTGAAGATATTGAGATTGAAGTTAACCAGACGCACTCATCTTTACCAATTTTGGCGGATCTTGGTCAGATTGAGCAGGTAATAATGAATCTTGCTGTAAATGCCCAGGACGCAATGTCTAATGGGGGAAAATTATTAATAGAAACCGGGTTGGTAGCTCTGGATGAAGATTATTCGAAGGTACATCCGGAGGCTGAGCCTGGTGATTATGTTATGCTAGCGGTCAGCGATACGGGTAGCGGGATGAGTGAAAAGGTTCAGGAAAAGTTGTTTGAGCCGTTCTTTTCTACCAAAGGGGAACAGGGCACCGGGCTCGGTCTTTCCATCGTCTACGGCATTGTAAAACAACACGGTGGGTGTATCAACGTTTATAGCGAACCTGAAAAAGGTACATCGTTTAAAATCTACCTGCCCTACACTAAAGAAGGTTATGTTGAATATGAACAGAAGCAAGAGCGCGGCACAGACATTAAAGGAACAGAGACAATTGTTCTGGCCGAGGACAATAAACAGGTTCGAGATTTTGCCGGACTAATACTTCGACGTCAGGGTTACAAAGTTATTGAGAGGGAAAATGGTGAAGAGGCGCTTGCTTTCTTAAAGGGAGAATCTGGCCCATTGCATTTACTTTTGACAGATGTGATCATGCCGGAGATGAATGGACGTGAGCTCTATGGGCAAGCCGTAAAAATCCACCCGGAGCTCAAGGTGCTATACATGTCTGGTTATACAGACAGCGTTATAGAGCATCATGGTGTATTGGAGGAAGGGATCGATTTTATACAGAAACCTTTTACGGTTGAAATCCTTACTCGCAAAGTAAGGGATGTACTAGACAGTTGATACTGTGGGTTATAAGAGGTCAGCAACAAAATTTTATATAAAAACAATATGTTACCTCCAAATAGTTTCCCGTGTGGCGCGGGAAAAGAGCCATAAAAAGGTCAGATATTTCTTCGTCTGTTAAAGTTCTATGGGGTTCCTCTACTCACCATGGGCCACTCCATTCTAAGACGTTGATTCTTATTAAAAGTGTCCGTTAAATAGGGGGAGGTTCAGTTTAGCCCTTTCTGGCTCGACTGCACATATTTACTGAAGATTTTTAATACCCTTAGTGATCAGACAGATCGGTTTTTGCTTTCTTCGATAAATGAGGTTCTAGGTGGGGCAGCATTCGTTCGTTGAATATCTGTCCTGAGAGATGCATCAAGGTATTGTATAGACCCTTGTCAATCTGTTCCATGGACATGGAGGCCAGGCAGGGAAACTGCATGCAGATTAATCCGGCTTTGGGCAGTGCCTCGTCAACATGCCTGCCGATGGTCTTTTCCACTCCGTGATATGTTGAGCCGCAGGGAGAGCAGCGCAGCACTTCAATATCTTCGATAATATTGGTCTCTGGATTCACGTGGATTTTGAATTCGGGTCTTCCGAAATGTTGGGCAAATTCAGAGATGATTTCGCACTCATAGCTCTCGGCGCGATCGCCATAGCCATAGGTTTTGTCAGTGAGGGTGCAGAAGTTTTTGGGGAACACAGAGCCTACGCCCATCCTGTCAAGTTCTTCACGAATCTGACCTTTCAATCCCAACGACATCCAGGAAGAACTCTCAATTGGAACAATAACGCCTTTGGCTCCCGTCAATGGGATCAGATCAGGAACCAATTGCGGTGCATTCTGGGACTCACTTAAGAAGATGATAAGATCCACCTGCGGCAGAGATTGAGGAAGATATTCCTCAGGTTCGTCAATAATATATGGCAGGTCTAAAGGTATGGAGACAGTTTCTATCTCCCAGTCAGATGGGCAGCGTTTTGAAATATTCTCTACAATTCTGAGACCATATGCCCATTGTGTTGCGATGAGTATCTTCATTCAAGCCGTGCTCCAAGGTAAGGAGTTTATTTTTTAGCCACCTGCAGTATACCCTTTTCCAAGACGTAGGGGGATATAAAAAAACAACTAAAATATTGCCATTCGGGCGTTTCCCATATTCACTGAACTTCAGTTGACTCGCTTTGCAAGTTTTATTGCTGCTCCTGCCAACATACAACCCGCAACAGCTTCAAGGCGACGACGCACTTTGTCTGAAACACTTCTGCCGTGAGCCTGGCTGGCCAGTAAGCCTACTAGCATATAGATGAAACCGCAGCCGCAGATAAATAAAAAAGAAAGAATAAGTGCCTGAATTGCAGTGTTTCCATTAGGTGTAATAAATTGAGGTAAGATAGCTAAATACATGAGCAAACCTTTGGGATTTAGGAAGCTTGTAAAAAAACCACGCCATATAGAGACTTTAACTGGAGAATCCAATCTGATTCCTTCTCTTTTCTGTATCGATGAATACAGCATCTGCAAAGCGAGGAAAAATAAGTAGATAACTCCAATCCATTTTAGCAATGAAAAGAGAAAAGGTGAGGCGGAGACCAAAGCTGCAATACCCAGAGCTGACAAAATCGCATGTGCCGCATACCCCAGCAATATGCCGATTACTGCCCGTACCGCAGCATATTGGCCATTGGCCAAACCCTGTGATGCTGTAAACAATATGTCGGGTCCAGGGGTGCAGATTAAAGGAAAGACAGTAAGGACAAAAAGAAGGAGAGTATTGAGTTCCATTGAATTGTCACATGTTGATCAATGTCATAGTACCCCTATAAAAATGAGAACTGGGTTAGAATTTTCTTTATTATATTAACACCCTTACAGGCATCTTTCTACAAGTCATTGGACATCACACCATAACACATTCATACTTATTGAATATGTTCGTCAAATTGGTAGAGCATAAAACCGAGAAATCTTTAGCCAATGCTTCCTTAATCAAAAGTCAGGCTTATCCGGTTTCTCTCTTCCACAATGTTGACGATTTCTCTGCCGAGACTGAATGCCCTGACTTCCTGGCGAAAGTTTACATAGCCGCCGTTGTTGTAGTCATAGCAAAAATCAATCTTGATCTCTTTCCAGGTAGCCCCTGCCGTATCATGCTCCGTATGCTTACCGTAGCCTGAAACTTTAACGCAATCGTGGCCATTAACGTTTGTTATCGAATCAACGGTCAGTTTGGCAGGCACAGCGAAGACACCTCGATATTTCGTACCAATGTTTTCCGTCCAGGAAATACCAGTCTTTAACAAGGAAACCGGAAATTTTCTATATTTCATGAAATGGATAGGAAGATCAGCAATCTTGTTTGAAGACTTGTTCTCTCCTGCTATGCTTTCAACATTCAGCATTACCTGGTAAGTGGTTCCGTCTGAATTGACAGCTAAAAAGTCCTGAGAATAGCGGGTAATATCATTGACATATGTTTTTTCGTAATCTGCCGTCAGTAGTCCTGGTTGAATATCTGTGTAGTAGCCTTTTTTGGTTTTTTCGAAGGATACTTTTTTGCCAACTCGTCCAGAATGGGGCGGTTTAAAAGGAACAGGGATACCATTGGCCTGAGCTTCCGCCAACGAAATCCATTTCCAGGCCGGTATTGCGGCGCTGCTGCTTTTGGTGGCAACAGTACTACCAGATGCACCGGACGAGTCAGGAGTCTTTTTATGACCGACCACTGAGGTTGGCGTACCACCCTTCAAGCCCACTTCATTTTCGGCGATAAGGGTGATCATGGTTTCGTATTGCTTGTCGTTCTCTTTTTCAGGTGTTATTTCGAAGTAGTTCTCCAAGGCATACTGTGCTGCCTGATAATTTCCGCTCTCAAAATTGCAAATGGCCAGTATATATTCAATCTGGCTGCTTGTATTCTCTAGCATTCTTTTGGCGTTCATGGCATGCTCAGCACAATTGGTGAATTCTCCCATCTCCAGTTGCTGCTGTGCTTTTTTTATCTCAGATCTGGCCTTGAGTTTACCCGAAACTGAAAAACCCGTTGCTGGCAAAAACACAATGACAATGCTAATGAGGTTGACTGCGGCAAGTTTCATTAAACGTGATTGCTTCATCCCTGAGGTCATGAATAACTCCTGAAAAAAGTTTGAAAAAACCTATCCCCTCATCATACTTATCCATGATACATCACCAAGGCTCCTGTCGTTGACAGGTCACCTGTTGATAAAGTTACCTCAGTTTTTTGGCAAACTCCAGTAAATAGCCTATCTTTTCACTTTAAATGGTATGCATGGGAAATGCAGGTGGGTCACTCCTGTCATCATTACTGAGTATGTTTACAGAGGGAAGATCATGGTACCCTTAATGTTGCAGCAAAGGGGCAAGAGGTCGTATTGTATATGGTTTCTCTGTAACGCTAGATGGTCCGCTTAGGACACTCGAAAGTCTTTATGAGCTCCGATGAATACTTTTTCAGTTCTGAGCAGGCCATGGATAATGACTCGATGTCGACTGAGCCATTACTCTTAACTCCACCCTTTTCAGCCCATTTTGTACAGCTGAACTCGGTTTCACCGTGGAGGATTTTTCCAGGTACCCACCACCAAACCTGGTGATAACCGTTAAGCTTATTTTCCTCAATGAGCTTGTCGAATACCAGGTTTTGAAAAGTCTTTTCGCATTGCTCGGGGAATTGCTGATTTGCATTTACAGAGGTAAAAATCAACAAATTAGCCATGATAAAGAAAACAATCTTTTTCATTTCAGCCTGCCCTCAAAACTTCATTTTAATGTTTTATCAGGAACCTCTTTCGATATATAACTAACTAAGCATTTTCTAACTATTCTGCAGGTCAATAATGGTATTTTAAATCCGATGTCAGGGTTTTTGTTGTTTTATTTTATACTCTTATATCAATTCTGTCTCTTCCAATTAATAGCCCTCAAAAACCGATATTTAAAATTTCTGACACCCGAAATCTTTAATTGGGTTAAAAACCAAGATTAGAAGATTGTCACCTCAAGATGGTATATATGGCCAAGGATCAGCGATCTTGTTACCTGTCAGGCGATCACTCATCATCCCGTTTAGCATGAATCTTAAGGCCAAATTCAGTGTCTTCCACGAATACTTCAATCGGTGCGCAGCATATCTGGCAATCGACAATCTGCTGCTGATTGACGTCATTTTCTTCATCAATTTCAATGTCATTCAGGCTCATGCAATACGGGCATGCAAATGTTTCGGCGCGGCTTAAGCTCATTTCAATTGGTCCGATTTTTATCAATAGTCAGCATAAATTTTCTGGTCAGCATTAGATAGAGAATAAGCCCTATTTTCTCTTTGAAAATGTTAGGTTTTTGATTTATATTGAAGCGTTTTTGTAGTTAGGGTTCCGAAATTGATAATTGAAACAAGAAGTTGAACCTAGATCTTGCACTTCCATTTCTGATGTTTGGTGCACATTGACTAACAATGCAGGGAGAATAAATGAAACTTTATTATGCAAATATGTTTCTTCTTTTTGTGGGTATATTGCTATCCGGATGTGGAGCAAACAAAAGAGGAATGGTAGGTGAGCATTATTACTATTCAGAGAGCTCTCCGGCTCTCCAAATTGAGGTAGATCCTACTTTTCAGTACACAAAAGGACAGTCCGATCAGGTTGATCATATTTTCAAAGGACCGTACAACAGGCGATATCTATTGATTGATTATGAGCCTAATAATGTAATTGACCACAGAGTTGATTATTATAACCACCCACATCATTGGATTTATAGTGGTATTCCAGAATCATCAATTATCAAGAAAGGAGAAATTACAGTCTTAGATAAGACATGGTTTTTCGCTGATACCTTCGAGGAGCGTGAGGATGGTTGCTCACTGGCTATACATTTACGACGATTTACTGATGATCAGAATCTTTTTTTAATCAAATATCTCCTTTGGCATCCTCCAGAGGATTGCTTGAAATACCGAAAAGAAGCGATCCTGCCAATTATTGAAAAAGAAAAGGTAATTAAGGATATCGAGCTTTCATTTGAAGAAGTAGTAACCATAAGTCCATATATCTCAGCTGAAAAAGACAAGAACATCTCAAAAATCGAGACTATTGATCCTCATAGCTCTGTGGTTCAAGAGCGTTATTCTTTGGCGGTACAGGCCTATAAAAGTAAAGATTTTGAAAATGCCTTTTCAATTTGGAAAGATCTGGCAAACAAGGGCCATGTTGAAGCAATGTGTAGAGTTGCCGGTCTCTATGGAACCGGCGAAGGTGTAGAAAAAGATACAATACAGTCAAAAAGTTATTTTAGAAAAGCGTCTATATCTGGGCATGGCGAAGCCCAGTATGCATATGCTACGATATTGAACAATAATCGGAATGCTTATTTTTGGTACAATGCCGTCGCCCAAAATAAGACTGCTACTTCAGATTCAAGAGGGATTTCTCAATTAAGAGTTCGTACTCTTGAAGCTGTATCGGATTTCTCCCTTACCAATAATGAATTAGAGCTTCTCAGGATTCTTGAAAGGAATACGACAGCAAAAGATGGAGAAGTGGATGAGTCACTATTTGTAGGGTATTAAGTGCTGCCAGAGATGTATTCTGATAATTAGCAGATGTTAATGCAGTACATTGGTGTCAGGCTTGACAAATGGGTTATTGGAAAAAATTAAACTCCAATCAAACAAGCTTGCTCCTTTCCAGCAATAAAAAAAATAAAAGCTTTTAAGAATGAATAAGACAGGAGCAAAGATGCTCCTGTCTTATGGTGTGACTTTAGAGTGCTATTGATTCTGTAGTGCCGCGATACGCTGCTCAAGAGGAGGATGACTCCGGAAAAATGAAGCCAGGCCACCCTGCTTTGGCCGAATACCGAATGCGGCAACCTGATCAGGCAGGTGAGAAGGTTCGTGATGCGCCTGTAACCGCTTCAGAGCACTGATCATCTTTTCTTTGCCGGTAAGATACGCTGCTCCTTTATCAGCGACGAACTCTCTTCTGCGCGAAAACCACATGACAATCAGGGATGCAAAGAGGCCTAGACACACCTCAAGGGCAATTACAACCGCTATATAGCCAAAAAAGCCAAGTCCTCCACCTTCTTCTTCGTCACTCAAGAAATTGCTGATGATATTAGCGATAATTCTTGAGAAGAAGATCACAAAGGTGTTCAGCACTCCCTGGATGAGGGACATGGTGACCATATCACCGCAGGCAACATGGGTAATCTCATGGGCTAATACTGCTTCCACTTCGTCCTTGGACATGTTTCGCAGAAGTCCTGTGGAAACGGCGACCAGAGCGTCATTTTTCTTCATACCGGTGGCAAAGGCGTTCATATCCGGAGAGTCATAAATGGCAACTTCCGGCATACCTATCTCGGCTTCTCTGGCCATGCGCTGAACAGTGTCATAGAGCCACTGCTCGGTCTGGTTGGCAGGGTTGGTGATGACATGAGCCCTGGTGGATTTTTTGGCGATCCATTTCGACATGGCCAGGGAGATGAATGACCCACCCATGCCAAAAAGTCCCGCCATAACCAAAAGGCCTGCGGTACTGCCTGTATCAAGCCCAAGAACACTCATGACTAAACCCAGCAAAACTAGGATTGCCAGGTTCGTTGCTAGAAATAAACCTACTCGTAACACGTTTTTTCTCCTTTCTTAAAATCTTACCTTAAACCACAGTCTACTTTCCTTGTGGCTATATGATCCCATAATATCGATCCATTATAATAAACACCCTGTTCCCCAGGACAAGTTATTTCGTATTCGTCTTCGAGGGAACTGAATTATTTTTTTAGCCTTGTTGGCGCGTCATGAGACCATAAAAGACGAAACCCTTTTTGAACCTATACACGATCCACAAATTCTATTGCGTGTTCCATTTAATGCAGAGGTGGCTTCTTATGTGGAATTTTCTGCCGGGATTGTTGCAGGGTGACCAGCAATATTCCCAATAGAGTAAGAACTCCCCCGACGATCAGTCTCCAGCCCAGAGTGTCACGGAAGAAGAGGATACCGAACAGCGATGCCAGAATAGGAGCAAGCAGGAGGAGAGGGGTAACCGACGATACCGGATAGCGGCCAAGAAGGTAATAAACAATACCATGACCCACGATTGATGCCCCAACAGCTGAATAGAGCGGTGTCCAGAAATCGATAAGCGATGAACCTGTCACCAGCTGCCACTGATTTGACTCGAAGAGCAGCGACAACAACAACAGAGAAGGGGATGCTGCCAAAGCAATCCAGGCCTGCAGCCGGAATACACCGAGGTTGGGACATTGCCGCATCAGGATGGTGGCGACAGCCATCGCCCAAGCTCCTCCGGTTACCCATAAGACGGCATCAAGATGCTGGAAGACAATGGGATCGAACCCGATGAACAGTACACCGGACAGGGCAATGATTATGGCTACTGTTTTGCGAACGGTCAATTTCTCTTTCAGAAATATTGCTGCCAGTAAGGCAGAGAAGGGCACGTATAGTTGGGTGGTAATGGCAATGGAAGCGATGTTGGCCCCAGCATCCAGCCCAATGAACATCATGCCGAAGTTAACTACCCCGAGTAAAAAGGAAACTCTTAATAGCGGCCACATATACCCAGGA
>JAAUYI010032339.1_pt1 | contig 11123 bp, 11 predicted proteins | sample 7278041 | NCBI WGS metagenome assembly JAAUYI01 (sample SAMN14350216, study PRJNA611818) | marine sediment metagenome | isolation source: surface marine sediment (0.6m) | place: French Polynesia: Moorea | collected 2018-08
GACCTGCGGAGGCTGAGTAAGACCAAAGCAAGACTTGTCTTGTAGAGGCTTTGGCTGTTGAAAGAGGAAGCCCCGTATGAAGCGTAGCGGAATGCGTGGGTATGTCACTCTCTACTTTTGTGCTAATTATGGAATGGCACGTTACTGATGCTCAAAGTCTAGCTATGATTGATAGGGAAATCGGTGAAAACCCTTTCTCTCCTGCTGAATACGAAATTATACGGCGGGTGATTTATCAAACCGCCGACTTTGACTATCTTTCTCTATTGCATTTTTCGGAGAAGGCTTTGCAATCTGGGGCTGCTGCTTTAGCAGCCCGTAGTACCATTGTTGTTGATGTACCGATGGTACAGGTGGGTATTGTCCCCAATCTTCAGGATACGTTTGCCAATCCCGTGTACTGTAGTACCCAAACCATTACTCGTCCCCAGAAAACAAAAACGGCAACTGCCTGGGGAATGGAAACCTTAGCTAAACGTTATCCGGAAGCCATTTTTGTTATTGGAGAATCCCAAACCGCCTTAACGGCATTGGTGGAATTAGTGGAAGAAGATGAGGCCAAGCCAGCTTTGGTCATTGGAACCCCGGCGGGGTTTATTGGGGCAGATGTAGCAAAAGAACGGTTACATGATGCCCAAATTCCTCATATTACGGTCAATGGTCGTAAAGGAAGTGCGGTGGTGGCTGTGGCTATTGTTAATGGTTTATTAGATTTAGCTTGGCAAGCTTATGGTCAGTCTGTTCCGTCTAGGTAGCCAAAACCTATCTATATCTGCTAATATATTATAAAGTTTAGGAGATTATAGGACTCAGTAATTGAATGCTAGATACAAACCAGGTGAATTTGCCAAAAAGATTAACCGAAGCATCGGAACCTTAAGAATTTGGGATAAAAACGGAAAATTACCGGCTAAACGACTCCCATCTGGACATCGCTATTATACGGAGGAAGATTACTATAAAGCGTTAAGTTTAGAGCAGCCAAAATTTAAGAAAAAGACGGTTATTTATGCAAGAGTCTCATCTAGCAAACAAAAACAAGACTTGATTAGACAAAGAGAAGCATTAGAACAGTTTTGTTTAGCCAGAGGCTATATTATTGATGAAGTTATTGAAGAAATTGGAGGAGGATTAAATTATACTCGTCCTCAATTCTTAAAATTAATGACAATGATTGAAAATAAAGAAATTGGGACTTTAGTGATTGCCTTCAAAGACAGATTATGCAGATTTGGGTTTGAATACTTTGACCATTTTTTAACAATTCATGAAGGAAAGCTAATAGTAGCAAATGCACAAACTTTATCACCCCAACAAGAATTAGTAGAAGACTTAATGGCTGTGATTCATTCATTTTCTTGTCGTCTTTATGGATTGAGAAAATATAAAAAAGAAATAAATAAAATCGTAAAAGAGACTGAAAACGAAGATAATCTGCTAGAATGAGGCAAGAGTTAATTCCTCATAGTAATGGCCAAAAAGAAGTCTCTAAAAGCTAAATTAACAAGGATAAGTCAGTCAAAACAAAAGACTGATAAACCTGTTTATCAAAGGCTGATAGGGATTGAGAGTAAAATAGAATATCATCCATTTCTAGATGATTGGGGTAATGAATATCAAAGTCTTTTACGCAGGGCTTTAAATGATAGACAGAAAGGTTTATCTGAGAATGAAATAGAGAAAATAACCCAAAAAAAGTATAATATTCAATGGGCTTGGGCTGATAGTTTAGCCACAAATGCTAGTTCTGTTTTTGACCAATTAACCACAGCTAAAGAAAATCAAATAGAACTTATTGAAACAGATTTAAAAGCAGGACTTGCGAAAGCAAAAGAAAATTTAGAAACTCTAGAGAATGCTTATAAAAATCCTACTCAGCTAAATCTAAGAAACTTTAATAAGAAATTATTAGGAGTTAAATCTAAGTTAGAAAGATTACAACGAAAACATCATCAACTGCGAGGCTTGAAACAAGGAGAGAGATTACATATTTGTTGGGGGTCGAAGAAGTTATTTAAAGCTCAATATAATTTAGAAGAAAATGGCTATGCTAGTCATGAAGAATGGTTAGAAGATTGGAGACTGAAACGAGGAGGGAATTTTTATAGTGTGGGAAAAGGGTCAGTCAATGGGAATAATCCTGTGACTAAAATTCATCACAAACAAGATGACATCTTTACCGTTACTATTACAGTTCCTCGTTGCTATCAGGAGGTATATGGTCAAAGAATTACTCTGAATTTTGTTGTAACCGAACAACGCAAACATGACTTACTTTATGCAATAGAAGCCAAAAAGCCGATAACGGTTCAAATGTTTAGAAGAGAACATAAAGATAATCAATGGTATATTCATTTATCAACTTATGTCCAAGCGGTTCCTTATATTTCTCATCAAAGAAACGGTTGTCTAGGTATTGACTTAAATGCTGAATCAATTGACCTTGTTTATGTCAAAAGGGATGGAAATTTACATCAGACTGATGGAAAGAAAACTTTATTTTCTTGGGAAATTCCTACTGGAAATACAGGACAAGTTTCCGCTAATTTAAGGTATATTATAGCTGAAATTGTGAGGATAGCTGAGAGTTTGAGGTGTCCCATTGCTTGTGAAGATTTAGATTTTAGTAAAAAGAAAGCAACTCTAAGACATTCTTCTAAGAAATATAATCGGATGCTTAGTGGTTTTATTTATGATAAATTTAGAGCTTTCTTAGTAGCTAGAGCCGAAAAATATGGCATTGAAGTAATTTTCAAGAATCCTTTTGCCAGTTCAGTTATTGGTATGGTGAAGTATATGGCTAAATATGGGCTTAATTCTGCTTATGCTGCGGCCATGGTGATTGCCAGACGAGCATTAGGATTCTCTGAGAGAATACCTCGTTCTTATTGGCCAATAATAGGAATTTGCACTGAATCTCCAGAGGATGGTTTAGTGCAATCATGGGGTCAATGGGGGAAAATTTGTAAGCTTCTTAGTAAGCTCAAAATCTCCCGACACCAAATGTTTGAATCAGCAAAAGTCCTAGAGGCACTGCAATCAGTAGTTTCCCGAACTAGAAGGAGGAAATCTCCCCCTAGACAGGAAAGGAAAGTTAAATCTGCTTCAAAACCAGTAGTTTTTTCAAACAGTAAAATCCACGGGGAGTCACCGATGCCCCAAAACTGTTAGTCTGACAACACATTGTTAGATATTAATAGGTTTTTAGTAGGTGCTATAAAACAATCTGAAAAGCAAAATTATGAAAGGACTTTGGTTAGAAAATCAGCAATTACAATTAAAAACCGATTTACCCATTCCTGAACCCAATAAAGATGAAGCGTTGGTTAGAGTCTTACAAGCGGGAATTTGTAACACTGATTTAGAACTATTGCGGGGTTATTATCCTTATCAGGGGGTTTTAGGCCACGAATTTGTTGGTATTGTGGAACAAGGACCCCAACATCTCATCAATAAACGGGTTGTGGGTGAAATTAATGCGGTTTGTGGTCATTGTCGTTTTTGTCGGGGGGGTTCTCCTACCCATTGCGAAAATCGCACGGTTTTAGGTATTGTTAACCGGAATGGGGCATTTGCTGATTATTTAACTTTACCCGTTAACAATTTACATCCGGTTCCTGATAATGTCAGTAATGATGTGGCGACGTTTACCGAACCTTTGGCCGCTGCACTGGAAATTCAGCAACAGGTAGCAGTTGATGAAAATCAACGGGTTTTAGTGGTGGGAGATGGTAAGCTAGGTCAATTGGTCGCCCAAACCCTAGCCTTAACTGGGTGTGATTTATGGGTAATTGGTCGTCACCGAGAAAAATTAGCCAATCTCGCTGCTAGAGGGATTAAAACTGGCTTAGAAACAGACATAAACGAGAGAAGTTTTGATATTACGGTAGAATGTACAGGCAATCCTCAAGGGTTTGATTTAGCCCGTCGTTCTCTCTATCCCCGTGGTATTTTAGTGTTAAAAAGTACCTATGCAGGAAAATTAACCTTAGATGCTTCAGCTTTGGTGGTGGATGAAATTACTGTCATTGGTTCCCGTTGCGGTCCTTTTGCTCCAGCTTTGAAGTTATTAGAACAGCAACAAGTTGACGTTAAACCCCTAATACACGGGCGTTATACCCTACAAGAAGGGCTTAAAGCCTTTGAAATAGCTCAAAAACGAGGTATTTTGAAAGTTTTAGTCGAGATGAATCCGTGACATACTCCCGACAGCAAACGCTTGGGCGTTATGCTGCGGGCTTCTCAGCGACTCCAGCTATTGCTTCGGACGTTAACTGAGCTTTAAGAACCGGATGACCCTCGGCTCTATGTTTAATGTTGATTGCTGCATTATGGTCACGGTCTAGACTACATCCACAGTTAGGGCAGTCATGCCATCTATCATGCAGCTTTTTAGGAACTTTAAGACCACAATTAGAGCAGTCTTGACTTGTCCCAGATGCTTTGACCGGAATAACCAACAAACCAGCATTTTCGGCTTTGTTTGTCAGTATTGACAGAAAGCTTGACCATCCAGCATCAAGTACAGACTTTGCTAATCGAGTTCGTGCAAGTCCTTTAACATTCAAGTCTTCAACAGCAATTACATCATACTTTTTCAGCAATATGTTAGCCGTTTTGAAATGAAAATCTTTTCGTTTATCAACAACTTTCTTATGTTGCTTACCCAATTGTTTTATCGCTTTTAATCTTCTATTACTTCCTTTCTGACGACGGGAAGCACGCTTTTGAATAACTCTTAAACGTTTTTGAGATTTACGATAATGTTGAGGAATAGCAACAGTTTCCCCCTCAGTTTATACGCCCCGTCCCGTCGCTCAATCAAAGATTAGAGCGCGGGGCTTCCCGCACGGACAAGCTAAGCTAGGTTATGAACAAGTATTCAGAATTTTCTGATCATTGTGAGTGATATCATTAAGACGGTAATAACCTTCTAAGCCGATATCCGACCATTGACCATTACTGGCAACCGTAGAAGGAACTTGTAAGGCAACGGAGTAATCATAGCGAGTGCCATCATAAGGGTCAATAATGGACATTCTCATTTGATTGCCTTCAAACGTTCCTGTAAAACAACTAAACTCTGAACGTGGCATATACACAGCCCCCTTGACTATTCCCTGATGCACTTGAAATACCATGTATTCTTGTCCAATTTCATCAGGTTGACGGGAACTACCATATAGATAAGTCCCGTTAGGTAGCCAATTTTTCCTCGCCGTTTGGGCTATTAATTCTCCTTGATCTTTATCAATAGTTTTCTCCAGGGCAAAGGTCGGCCAACTATTGAGAAGGCCCAACCCAGAAATTACACTGAACGATAATAAAGAAAGATAAGTAAGTGAGGGTAAAAATGATTTATTAAATAACATGATCTGTCTCTTAAAAATCCCTAAACTGCCGATTTATCTATATTCACCATATCCCCAGAAAAATCGAACTATATCACCCAAAAAGGGGATTCTTTTTTCCTGTGGCTCATTGGTTTAATTAATGAGAGAATAAAGTAATGAATCAGTTAAGTAAACCGACTCTTGTTGTTTTTGATTCAAACTTACACCGAAACTTATTTCAAACTAACGAATAATCGTTTTTAGCTTTGATCTCAGCTTCTAGGTTATCCTACAACTGTTAAAGTTTAGTAGGAGATCCAATAAGTATCAAACGATTCCTCACAACCACCTTCATTCTGCAATCACTTTTTAGTAGCAGTCAAGAATTTTCTTAAGTTTTAAGAAGTGAGACAGTATTTGACATCATCTTTACCCTTGTCAATCCCTTATGGTTTACTGTCATAAACCACATTTAAAGAATCATTAAGCAGCCCTTGACGACAAGCATAGCGTTGAATTTTTCCGCTAGATGTTTTAGGAATGGTTCCCACTCTTAATAAGAGGACACGATGGACTTGTAATCCATGATGTTTACACACAGCCTCTTTAATACTACTAACAATCTCCTCAAAAAGAGGGGGTTGAGAAGAAGTCGTTTCAAACCCTAAATCTTCAGAATTTTGACGGCGATCGCTTTTTCTTCTTTCTTGATGGGATGGAACTGAAGAAGTTTGTCGACGACGATTATGATAACGACGTTCTAGTTCAGCCGTGATAACTAATCGCTCTTTTCCTTGCACCTGAACTGTAAACGCAGCACTACGATGGTTAACAATAGCTCCATGACATTGTTCAACGGTTCTTTCAATATCTTGAGGATAATGATTGCGTCCCCGAATAATAATTACGTCTTTCAGTCTGCCGGTAACAAATAACTCCTGATCCTCACAGAAAAACCCTAAATCTCCTGTCCGTAAAAAAGGACCTTCCCCTGTATCAGATATATAAGCGTCAAAGGTATCTTTTGTCTTTTGAGGTTCTCGCCAATAACCCTTAGCAACACTATCTCCTAATACCCAAATTTCTCCTACTTGATTATTCTCACACTCAGTTAAGGTATGAGGATCAACAATTTTGACTGTTTGTCCCAGCCATTCTCCACCACAACCTACTAAGGTTATGGAATGGTCTTGTTCTTGAGTTACCTCAACCACTTGATTTTCTGTTAAAGCTTCCTCATCCACTGTTTTAACCACTGGTTCTTGGGAAGATAAACCACCAGTGATAAATAAAGTGGCTTCAGCCATACCGTAACAGGGATAAAACGCCGCTTTACGAAAACCACAGGGGGCGAACTTTTGGGCAAATTTTTCTAAGGTTTGGGCCCTGATGGGTTCCGCACCAGTAAAAGCCAGTTCCCACCGACTTAGATCCAGGGTTTCGATTTGTTCTGGGGTGATTTTATTGACACACAGATCGTAAGCAAAATTGGGACCACCGCTAGTGGTTGCACCATAATCAGAAATTGCTTTGAGCCAACGATAGGGTTTTTGTAGAAAATCTACCGGAGACAATAGGGTACAAGGAATTCCCAAGTATAAAGGTTGGAGGATATTTCCAATCAGTCCCATATCGTGGAATAGGGGTAACCATCCTACTACGCTACTTTTATGGGTATGACTAAACGCTTGTTCAATCATCTGTTCATTGTGCAGGAGATTTTTATGAGTAACCATCACCCCTTTAGGATTTCCTGTGGAACCTGATGTATATTGTAAAAAAGCGATCGCATCAGTGCCAAGTTCGGGAAGATACCATTGATCACCTAGATTGTCTTGAGTATTGTCAGTGGTTAACCAAGTCAGCGCAGCTAAATCCGGTGTGCTATTAAAATGTTTTTCAATATTTCCTAGAACCAGTTTTGTCGTTAATGCTAGTTTGGCTTCAGCATTGGCCATCACGGATTGTAATCTTGATAAATTTTGGTTTCGTTTGGGTGGATAAAGGGGAACGGGAATGACCCCAGCGTATAAACAACCAAAAAAGGCAGAAATAAATTCAACTCCTGGTGGATATAAAAGTAATGCTCTTTCTCCTGTCAAGTTTAAAGATTGAAGTTTCGCCCCAAGGTTTCTAGCTTCTGAATCTAACGTTTCATAGGTTAAATTAATTAATTCTGTTTCTCCGTTTTCTAAGAAAGTATAGGCAACTTTTTGAGGCTGATTAATAGCCCGATTTCTCAACAGATTGACTAGGTTAAAGTCTGCATCAATATGATTTGATTGTGAACCATGATTTGTTGTTGAATAATCAATTAAGTAATCCGTATTTGTTTTTAATTCAGTAAACATAGTTATATATTTTTCAATGCCTTCCTCAAAATAACTTTGAAAATAATATTTTTACATCCGTATTATTTCGGGAATTGTTGTTATTGTCTAGATAATGATAATTAATCCTTCTGAAAACAGCTTAGCTATTATTTTAATTTTATGTAACATTACACGAATAATTAGTAAGAGAAATCCTGTAAAATTACTTAAAATAAATTAGGGATAAAATATAAATGCAGTATTTATATGGTTTTTTTGTAAGAATAATCTTGTATTTATAATCAATTGATAGAAACAATATTTTACGTATTTTAGTCGATCAAACCTAATACTGCTTTCTTAAGAAAATTTGTCCGTTGAGACGAGAATAACTTGCGGACATGGATAACAAGGAGAAGTTTACTAATTCTCTTTATTCATCATAGAGATTGTTAGTAGAGGTAGGCAGAGGAAGCAGGGGCAGCAGAGGGAGCGGGGGGAGAAGATTGTCAATTAAGTCTCCAGTGACTTTTGAGAATTGGTATTAGAAATAAATAAAACTCTGTATCTTTCCCCTCTCTTTTGTCTCCCACACCTCTTATTTGCTCAAGTTTTTAGGCTTTACTTAAGTATTGTCCAGAAAAACAATAAGAAGTTGCCTACACCAAAACAGAAGTATGCAATGGCTTGTAATGTTACTAAATCCATACGTATATTCTCCAATAAGTATGTTTCTGTAACATAACGTTGAAAATAATATTTTTACATCCGTGTTATTTCGGGAATTATTGTTATTGTCTAGATAGATACAAGTAACTATTCTAGAAACTGCTTAATGATTATTTTAATTTTATGTAATATTACACGAACAATTATTGAAGAAAAGTCTGTAAAGTTACTCAAAATAAATCAAACACAAAAGCAAAATACAGTATTTATATGGTTTTTCTGTGAGAATAATATTATATTTATAATTAATTTATAGAAACAATATTTTACATATTTTAGTCGGTAAAATCTAATAATGCTTTCTTAAGAAGATTTGTCCGTTGAGACGAGAATAACAAAGTCAGAAGTTCCATCAACGTTGTTTCGACGCTATTGCACAGAACTTATTTTTGTGAAACAGAGAATATTGAATGTTGTTGCGTTTTCTCAAGTTATTTTGCTAGGGGATCATCTGGCCCTGTATTCTAGATATATGGCACGATCGCAAGCGTTTGATAGACAACAGATCATTATGTCAAGACGAAAAAAGAATTTTCCCTGTGGTCATAAAGGGTATGGCAAAATTTGTCATCGTTGCGCCCAAGAACAAACGGTTTGGGAGGAAAAACAACAACAAAAAAATGCTTGGGAAGCAACTTTTACCAAAGATCCCATTAATTTAAGACCCTTTCCTAAAAATGTCGTTCTCAAAGCCCGTCAAATTCTTAAAGCCTTAGCAAATCAGCAAGATTATCGCAATTTTCACGGAAAACGGCTACGACACGATCGCTTTATTATCAGTATACCTGTAACGCGACATTATCGCTTAATTTGTCGGGATCATGGTAGTTTTCTCACCCCAGAAGCGGTTGTTTCCCATGAAGACTATAATGTATGTAAACCTGGCCATTAACATTCACTGATTAATTATTGATCATTATTTTGTCCATTGCCTAAAATCAGTAGCTTTCCCATAGAAACTATTATTTTTACACCATAATGCAAATTTATTTAGATTATAGTGCGACAACACCTCCTCGTTCAGAGGTCATTGCTTATGTTAATAAAATTCTGACAGAAGAATGGGGAAACCCCTCAAGTTTGCATCAGTGGGGACAACGGGCTGCAATGACGCTAGAAACGGCTAGGGTTCAAGTTGCCTCTCTCATCAATGCTGCTGATCCTGAATCCATTATCTTTACATCGGGTGGAACAGAAGCAGATAATTTGGCTATCCTAAGTATTGCTAGACAGTATAACACACCGCAACATCTAATTATTTCTAGTATTGAACATCCAGCCATTAGTGAACCGGTGCGTCGTTTAGCAGCGCAAGGATGGGACGTGACTCGCTTACAAGTTAATCGTCAAGGAAGAATTAATCCTCTGGACTTAAAAGCTGCCATTCAATCGAATACGGTACTTATTTCCATTATTTACGGTCAAAGTGAAGTGGGAACGGTGCAACCAATCGAAGAATTGGCTAACATTGCACATGATCATGGTATTCTCTTCCATACCGACGCAGTACAAACCGCAGGAAGAGTGACTATTGATGTGCAACGACTGCCCATTGACTTATTATCTCTTTCTGCCCATAAAATTTATGGAATTCAAGGGGCAGGGGCTTTATATGTGCGTCCAGGGGTAGAAATTGACCCGTTACTGTTGGGAGGTGGCCAAGAAGGCAAAAAACGCTCAGGAACCCAAGCAGTAGCGATGATTGGTGGGTTTGGACTTGCTGCCGAATTAGCTGTTAGGGAGATGATAGCAGAAAGTTCTCGCTTGATGGGATTACGCGATCGCCTATTTGATTTGATGGCTGATTGTCCTTATCTGGTTCCCACAGGAGATAGATTATATCGTCTTCCTCATCATGTTAGTTTTGTGATCAACGATCCTTTTCAAACAGATGAAACAGAAAAAATTACAGGTAAAATGATTGTCCGTCAAATGAATTTAGCCGGAATTGCTATTAGTGCCGGTTCTGCTTGTCATAGCGGTAAATTAAGTCCTAGTCCTATTTTATTGGCCATGGGTTACTCCGAAAAAGAAGCGTTAAGGGGGATTCGTTTAACGTTAGGAAAAGAAACAACCCTAGAAGATATTGATTGGACAGCAATGGTATTAAAACAAGTCTTAAATCGTGTAATGCCACAATTAGCTATTGCTAAGTAACCTGAGTTCGGAGTTATGATTTTGTAAGACCGTAGGGTGGGCAAAAGTAGATAATTTAGTTAATGTTTATTACCAATAATATTTGACCACCATTCTCATAATTATTTTCCTGATCTGGTGGGCAAAGATACACAAAAAAATCTCTGATAACAATTAGTTAGATTTGCCCATCCTATAATTCTGAGATTAATCTAATTCTTCTTCTCCAATATCAGCTAAAGCAGCGGGACTATGTTCAGGCGATCGCAAGTTTTCTACTAACTCTTGAATTTCTGGCGGTGGAGGTGGTGTTAAGCGAGAGATACTGGTAGTCACTACTACATTTAAAATCATTCCTACTGTACCAATACCTTCTGCTGATATCCCGAAAAACCAAGGATTCATAGCAAAAAATTTGACCCCAATAATATAGTAAGTGGTGAAAGCTAGACCAATAATCATACCAGCGATCGCCCCTTCTTTATTTGTTCGTTTATCGAACACTTGACGGGGTGACAAGAGTTGGAAAAGGCTCACCATGAGGGTTTTACCAATAAGCGATCGCCTAAAAAAATAGATTCAGCCTCCAAGAGCTAACAGTACAAATAGTCTA
>JAAUYI010238225.1_pt1 | contig 11115 bp, 10 predicted proteins | sample 7278041 | NCBI WGS metagenome assembly JAAUYI01 (sample SAMN14350216, study PRJNA611818) | marine sediment metagenome | isolation source: surface marine sediment (0.6m) | place: French Polynesia: Moorea | collected 2018-08
CCAATCCGCTTTCGCCCTGAAATACGGTTTCGGTGACAATCACTTCTATGGCTTCTTTATTTAATATCTCCAATGCTTCGGACGGACTGGCGGCAAATTGCATTTCCCACTCCTCCCGCATGTTTCGGAAGCTGCGTTTGAGGGCTTTGTGAACGAATTTTTCCTCATCGACGAAAAGAATGGTTTTGGTCATCTTGCTTTACTCTCAGCGGTGCCCGCCGGGTCGCCTTTTTTCCCTACCGGCAGGAATCGGGTCGAAATCAGATGCGACGTGTCGAACTGACGCAATATTGGACGATCATACAAGTGGACTGGAATTTTCGGGAGTCAACACTGCTCTAAGTTATTGTCTAAGCTGCTCAACGGCATCCATCGTTACAATTTCTATGGTCTTGCCTATAATATCGTCACAGGTTAAACATACTTTAGAATTATAACCATCAAGGGGTGAACGTTTTGATTGTTGTTGGATTAACGGGCGGTATTGCATCGGGCAAATCAACGGTATCGGCCATGTTTCACAAAGCTGGGGCCGCAATCATCGATGCGGATGCTATTGCTCGACAGGTGGTGGCGCCTGGATTGCCGGCATGGCAGGAGATCCAATCTATCTTTGGCGAACAGGTAGTGGATGCCCATGGATTCATTGACAGGACTGCTTTAGGGGACTTGGTATTCCAAGATCCGCTCCTGAGAAAACAATTGGAAGGCATCATCCATCCCCGTGTGCGCCGTCAGGTAGATCGCGAAATGAAAAATTTGCAACGCACCCAACCCAATACCGTGGTGATCCAAGACATCCCCTTGCTGTTGGAGGCCGGAATGGCCGACGGTCTGTGTGAAATAATTGTTGTGTATGCACCGGCCCTGGTCCAACTCAATCGGTTGATATCTGAACGGGGCATCCCGGAACATGCTGCCCTAGCAAGAATCAAGGCCCAAATGCCCATGGACGACAAGTGCCGGCGTGCCACCATCGTGATCAATAACAGTGGACCACTTTCCCATACGCAAAAACAGGTTTTACATGTATACGAATTGCTTTCTCAGAAAATTCCCAGTCTTCTTTAATCTCCTCCCCGGTCCAGGTTTACTTCAACTATTCCGTATAAGCTGTTCGAATAACTAATGGTTGAGGAACTGCTCATGTTCGTGTTGTAAAAATTTGACGATATGCTTCATTTACAAATTGACAGCGAACCATGGATTTTCTATAAGGGTGCATCAGTCTTGCCTATATTGGGCTGAAGTGCTCGATTTCAGTTCTATAGTTGATTTGCTCCGACACCTTTGAGAGGAAGCTCCGCATGGCCCTGGCAGCAGAGACGCTGACGGTAAATTCAAGCTGTTTTCATTGTAACGAAACGCGTTCACTAATGCTCATGGCTTCGGCTTTAGGGCTGAAAGACTCTTATACCCACGCACACGCTCACCGTGTAGCAGCCTATTCAAAGCGGCTGGCCATCCGGGCTGGCTTATCGATGCAGGAGGTCATGCAGGTCTCCATGGGCGGCATGCTGCACGATGTGGGCAAGCTTGCCCTTAGCGATCGTATTTTCAGCAATCAAAAAGCCCCGTTATCCGAGGATATGCTCATGGAGGTGCGCAATCATCCCCTTATCGGCGCTGCGCTTCTCAAAAAAGTGGCCTGCGGAAAGGAGATCGCCGATGCCGTGCTTTTTCATCATGAGCGTATGGATGGACATGGTTATCCTTTTGGGATCAAGGGGGATGACATACAATTGAGTGCTAAAATCGTCAGCATCGCCGACTGTTTTGACGCAATGACCACGGATCGTCCTTACCAGAAGCGTAAGAGTTGCGAGGCGGCTTTTACCTTAATGGAAGAGGCGGCCGGCACCTATTACGCCGATGACCTGATTCCCCTCTTTATAGATGACATCCGTCGTAACGGCATGGTCTCTAACATCGGCGCACTTGACGATTTTCGATAGTTTCAATCCCTTGTCTCACACTTGAATTCGTATATTGTCGATCAGCCGGGTACCCCCCAGCTTGATCGCTATGGCGATCAATATGTCCCCGTCTAAGGATTTGATATCGGCCAGTGTCGCGGCATCTACTATCTCGATATAATCAATGACCGCATCAGGTACCTTTTCGATGCGGTTTTTCATAGTAATGCGTACGTTGTCGGCTTTACGTTCACCTTGGCTGATCATTTGCTTTGCCGCTTCAAGGGATTCGGAAACGATCACCGCATCGGCTCGGTGCTGGGGTGATAAGTAGCTGTTACGTGAACTCATTGCCAAACCATCAGGTTCACGAACCGTGGGACAAACGACAATTTCCAAATCCATATCCAGATCTTTGACCATTTGCTGAATGACGATCGACTGTTGGGCGTCTTTTGCTCCGAAATAGGCCCGATCAGGGGTCACCATATTGAAAAGCTTGGTGACAATGGTCGCAACGCCTCGAAAGAACAGAGGCCTTGATCGGCCACATAATCCTTTCGTCAAGCTGCCTTTGACTTCGACATATGTCGCATATCCATCCGGGTATAGCTGCTCTACGGTTGGGAAAAAAGCGATGTCCACCTCCTCCTTGATCATCAGCTCTTTATCGCGTTCGGTATTTCTGGGGTAAGCCTCTAGATCTTCTTTTGGGCCGAATTGGGCGGGATTCACAAAGACGCTCGCTAGGACTACGTCATTCTCCTGTCTCGCCCGGCGCATCAACGATAGGTGGCCTTCGTGGAGATATCCCATGGTGGGCACAAATCCAATGGATTGATGTGATTGGCGTGCGCCCTTAATGATTTGGCGCAATTTTTCTTTAGTTTCAACTATTTGCATTAAACCCTGCTCCATTTTGGGGATAACCTGGGAGAGTGCTGAATCCAGGTGATATCCTCTGCCCGAGAGACTTTAAAGGTTATCTCAGTTTTTCCAATATCTTTTCATCCATGGTAAAGCCATGCTCTTGTGCGGGAAAGGCCTGGGACCGCACTTCATCAATGTACTGTTTAACGGCGGCTACCGTGTCATCGCCCCCCTGTGAGTAAGTTTTGACGAACTTGGGCCGCATTTTGCGGAACATACCCAGCAGATCTTGAATCACCAACACCTGACCGTCGCATTGGGCACCGGCGCCGATGCCGATGGTTGGTATTTCAATTTTTTCTGTGACAATGCGAGCCAACTCGCTGGGGACACACTCCAGAACAATTCCGAATACCCCGGCATCTTGGAGCAGTAAGGCATCATCAATAATTTGGCGGGCGGTTTCGATATCTTTACCCTGGAGCTTAAAACCACCCATGGCATTCACCGATTGGGGGGTCAGCCCCAAGTGGCCCAAAACCGGTATCTGGGCTCTGTTGATGGCGTGGATGTGCTCGATTACGTCCTGGCCGCCTTCCAACTTGACCGCCTGGGCCCCGCCTTCCTGAACAAACCGCCCAGCATTACGCACACTCTCTTCAACACTCACATGATAGGAGAGAAACGGCATGTCTCCAATCAGTAAAGCATTGCTGGTGCCGCGGGCCACCGCTTTGGTGTGGTGGATCATGTCGTCCATTGTTACCTTGAGCGTGTTTTCATAGCCAAGCATTACCATGCCCAGAGAGTCTCCCACCAATATACTATCCACGCCGGCTTCATCCAGGAGCGTGGCCGTGGTGTAATCATAAGCGGTCAGCATTGTAATGCGCTCACCTTTATCTTTGGCGGATTTAAACGATTGGATCGTGAATGGATTGCCGGCCATGATGATTCCTTTCTATTTATCTTCGAGTATTTTTCTCACCGCTGCCGCTTTTCCCCTGTTTTCCAGGATCTCTTTTTGCGCCAATTCGAGAGTTTTCAATCCCATGTAAGTATAAGTCGATTTTACATTCTCCAGCTCCGGTGATTGCAACGCCGTCATGTGCTGTTTGATGGTACCGACGTCTCCCCGGGCGACCGGGCCTGTCAGTGCCTTGGCAGGTCCCATTTTGGCGATATTGCTGATTGTTCCCTCGATGAGGGGGCGCATAGCGGCAAATCCTTCATGGGGGTCGATGCCCGCTTTTTCCAAAGCTTCCATGCCGCTTGACATGAGGGTCACCAAATAGTTGGAAACGACGCAAGCCGATAGATGATAGAGGCTTTTGTCATTAGGTGAAAGTTTAAAATACGGATTTCCCATCCGGGAAAGGATATCGATAACGGCCTCGGGACCGGGTTTTTCAGATTCCAAGCTAAAATAGGTGTTCGGCAGATCGGCCAAGGATTTCTCTTCATCGGCAAAGGCCTGCAACGGATGCAGGCTGAAAATGGCGGCCCCCGGTTTTTTGGCTTCGATTAAAATGTGTGAGGAGTGCACACCGCTCATATGACCCACTGCATGTCGCGGTTCGATGCACTTCTGCTCGCATAGTTGTCGGCAAACATCAGCGATATAATCGTCCTGGGTCGTGATGAGGATAATATCGCTATGAGCAGCCGTCTCTGCTATGCTTTGGAATGTTCGGCTTAGGGTGTGATGGCCGGCATGGGTCATCTTCTCGGGATGCCGGTCAAAGAATCCGCTGACGGCAATACCCCGTTTATGCAAATAGCGACCAAAGGCAGTGGCGACCTTACCGGTACCGATGAATCCAATGCGCATTGTCAGTTCTCCGTTGGATGCTCGACCATGGATTATAAGGTAAACGTTAAGGGTTCTGATGGCCTATGAGCAATCTAAGGATAGGCACGACGGGTCAACCTCGTCAAGTAATAGAAATAATGATCGGTGGAAAAGCGGTGATCTTGTGACTAAAGGGATTTATGTCCTTTGTGTTTAAACCAATGCGGTATTGTTTTGGGTGAAGGATTTACCCGCAGCGTTCAGGGATCTCTTGCCAATAAGCCTATTCATCCATTATATTACCGAAAGGTCTTGTTTACCGTTCCCGGTCAAAGCCAAAATCAATAAATCAGCAGCGTGTATTGCGGTTGCCCAATAGAAGAAGAGTTAATTTTGACCACTGACGAATTCAAACTCAGGTTCGATATACCGTCCGGATTTCATATGATCGGAAATGGCGCAATTGGTGGCAAAGCCAAAGGATTGTCTTTTCTCAACCGGTTATTCGATATAAGCCCTAGCTTATCAGAAGGGTTCCCTGCAGTAAAGATCAGCGTTCCGAATACCCTGGTGATTGCGGACTCTGCATTCAAAGTCTTCATAGCAGATAATAGCTTGGGGCATTTGCGCAATGGTACGATCACCGATGAAGCTGTGGACGTGGAATTCTTAAATGGACGCATGCCGGCTGCCATTGAGAACTCCCTGTTAGAATATTTAACCGACCATTCATTCCCCCTGGCGGTGCGCTCTTCAGGCATGCTGGAAGATGCGCGTCACCATGCCTATGCCGGTCTCTACCGGACTTACATGCTCTCCAATGATCAGACGGATTTGTACATTCGGCTGGCCAACTTGGTGCAGGCCATAAAATTGGTATATGCCTCAACCTTTTATCAGGGGCCTAAGGCTTATGCCAAACGTATCGGACACCGACTGGAATCGGGGCGTATGGCCGTCATTGTTCAGCAGGCGGTTGGAACTCGTCATGGGCAATTTTACTACCCAGCCGTTTCAGGGGTAGCAATGTCTCGAAATTACTACCCCCCGGCAGGGATGAGCCCGGAAGAAGGCGCGGCCACCATTGCCCTGGGATTCGGTAAACAAGTGGTGGCGGGTGAGAGGGCCTTGCGGTTTTGTCCCAAATACCCCAAACGTTTGTTACAGCGCAGCAGTGTCGAAGATGTGTTGACCTACTCCCAACGTCGTTTTTATGCATTGCAGATGAATGCGGATTGGCCTCCGGATTCCGACGGTCGGGATCATATCGTCCGGCGCTATGTCAGTGATGCAGCGGAAGAGACACCCGTTAAAATGCTGGCCGGAACCTATGTGCTGGAAGAGCATCGCATCAAGGATACGACGCTCATCAACGGCCCGAGAGTCCTCACATTTGCGGGAATTCTTAAATACAACCAGTTTCCATTATCCCAGCTTCTGATCCGGTTTTTGGCTGCCGGTGAAGCCGCTCTGAACGGCCCGATCGAAATGGAGTTTGCCGTTGACCTGGCAACTACCAATGGCGACGAATCCTATTTCCACCTTCTCCAGATGCGGCCCATGACAGCTTCCAAGGCCAATGTCAAAGTCACCATCAGTTTGGAAGACAAGTCACATGCTGTCTGCTACTCCGGCCATGCCATGGGAAACCAGAATCGGCAACCCATAACCGATATTATATATGTCAAACCGGAAGTGTTTGATCCCGGTAAGACACGTACGATTGCCTCACAGATATCAGATCTCAATGCTTTTGCGGCAAATCGGAATCGACACTACCTCCTGGTAGGACCCGGAAGGTGGGGAACCGCCGATCCGTGGCTGGGGATTCCAGTCCGGTGGGCCGATATTTCAAATGTGGCCGCCATCGTGGAGACCGCATCGGACAAACTTAATGTCGAACCATCCATTGGAGCTCATTTTTTTCACAACTTGGTATCATTGGGCATCAGCTATGTGAGCATTTCGAAGTGGGAACCCGACCGTTTCGATTGGTCCTGGCTGGAGAATCAAAACGTGTCCCGGGAAACAGATTTTACCGCTTATGTTCAGTTGGCCGAACCCATTGCCTTGAAGGTCGACGGCCGGTCTTCTACCGCAGTAATACTGGCCAATGGATAGATTCGGCGCCCGGCTCCGGAAAGCTGTTTTTACAGATCGGTCAGTTTACAATATGCTGTATATGAGATAACAGTAATTATTGTTAAAGGCGTTCGGCAAAAAACTGCGCTGCATACTTGATGTTGTTGCAACCGGGAGCAAAACACCTGGGCTGAAAAAATCCATCGGAATCCGCTTGCAGAAAGGTTTGGGTTAATGACGAAGAACGTGCTTCATGATGCTATTTTACAGTGCCTGAGAAACATCACCATTTTTTCTGACCTCAGCGCCATCGATCTCAATTATTTGGCAGACCATATGCATATCTTGAAAGCGGTCCCCGGTGGCGCCATTTTCAACGAAAATGATTCAGGTGATTTCGTTTGCTTTGTGGTGGAGGGACGGCTGGAAGTTCTAAAGAAGACTAACGGCACTGAAAAGGCCATTGCCGAACTTACATCCGGGCAATCTATTGGCGAGATGGCGGTCGTGGGTGACTTTTTAAGATCCGCAACAGTTCGCGCCATATCTGATGCTACGCTGCTCACATTGAGACGTGAACGACTCAATCAGATTTGCGATGAACGCCCTGAAATCGGTGTAAAGGTATTTAAAGCCATTGCACGGATGCTGAGTCACCACCTGAGAAGAACCTCAGAGAATTTGTCTGAACTGATGCCGCCGGATTAAATAAATCCTACCGTTGTCGTAAAAATGTCAAAAAGCCCTGCGGGCCTTGAATTGGCTCCCTTCAAGCTCCCAATTCGAGGAATCAACATGGGTTCCGTTTGTGAGGATCCGGCCTATAATCTGGATCCATTTTTACCCTCCGGTTTTGTTTCAGTTGCGCTGCCTTTCAGCTTTATGGCCTTTTCGGTCAGATCTAAGATGTCATTGAACCGAAATCCTTTGGACAACGATTTCAATGTATTTCCAAGAGACGCATTTAAATCTTGGATATTATCGATACATGTGTTTATTCTCTCGAGATCGAGTTCCAAAGCCTTCTGTCTAAGATTTTTCAGGAGAGAGATCGGTAGCTCGGCAAACTCGCCAATGGGGAAACCCGGGACCGTTATTTGCTGTTTGGGTCGGGGCTGAGGCTGTTGGGTTTCTTCGACAATTAGCGTTAAATCCAGATGTGCAGCAATCACTTCAAATAGTTCTTTCTCTACAAGTGGCTTGTGAATAAAAGCATCAAATCCTGCCGCGGTTATTTTACGGCGTTCCTCTTCAAACGCGTGGGCAGTGAGAGCGATTACGGGCGTATCTTTTCCGGATTCGGTGTTTTTGATGATTTTCAACGCACTCAAGCCATCCATTACCGGCATCTGGATGTCCATGAAAACAAGATGGGGGTGCCACTCAAAGAAACTCGCTACGGCCTTCTGTCCATTTTCCGCCTCTTTGATGTCAAAACCGACTTCATCTAAAAGCTCCCGGAGCAGTAGCCGGCTTGTGTCATTGTCATCCACCACCAGAATGCGACGCTTCTCTCTAGTAGAATCTATTCCGACTACCCGGTTTGTCGGCTTTGCAAGGGAGAATTGGGTTTCGGCGGCAAGTCCGACCTGGATATTGACGGTGAAGTCGGCACCAGGGCCGTCACGGTTGGTCGCAGTAATGTCGCCTCCCATCAAATTCGCGAAATTGCGACTGATGGCCAACCCCAAACCGGTTCCTGCAGCGGTCGAATCATCTGTGTCTCCTTTGAAAAACGGATCGAAAATCTGGTCAAGATACTCTGGGTTGATGCCCTTGCCTGTATCCCTTATGCGGAAGAAAAGTTCTATGGTTCCACTGTTCATGGCGGCATTTTCCTTAATGGGGGCACTTGGCAATTCCGATGACCACACTTTAACATCTATGCCGCCGGTGTCGGTGAATTTAAGGCTGTTATCCATTAAGTTTATAAGAATCTGTTGCAGCTTGCGCTCATCACACCTCACAAACTGCGGCAATTCCGGCATCAAGTCTAACATAAATGTCAGCCCAAGGTCTGAAGCGCGGCTCTTAAACATGACGGTGACCCCTTGAACGAATTGGGGGAGATCAATGGTTTGGATGTCCAAGGATTCGAGGCCGGCATCGATCCTGGACATATCCAATACACCATTGATCAATTTGAGCAAGTGTTCACCACTTTGATGAATCAGTGCAAGATTCTCCGCCTGCTTATCGGTTAGGTTCGGATCGCGTTCCATCAGCCGGCTGAAGCCCAGGATGGCATTCAGCGGAGTGCGCAGCTCATGGGACATGTGGGATAAAAAATTGCTTTTGGCAATGCTGGACGCCTCAGCTTGTTCTTTTGCTTTGGTGAGTTCGTGGGTGCGGGTTTCAACGGTCGATTCGAGTTGGTCACTGTATGCTTTAAGTTGATGCTCCGTCCTTTTCCGTTCAGTGATATTCGTGACAAAGGCATAGAAATATTCTTTCCTCTCGAATAAGGTTACATACAAGACCACCTCAACCGGAAGCCTGCTGCCATCTTTACGGATATACTGCGTTTCGAATGTGATGGTGCCATTTCGCCGCAACCTCTCCAGGCCATCTTCTTTCCAGTAAGATTTGGTGTATTGCGAATCAATATCCGCAACAGTCATGGCAAGCAGTTCTTCTTCTCGATATCCCAGCTGGCGACAGGCCGTCCGGTTGACATAGGCGATGGAAGCATCCGAACGGACCCTCATGATGGCAGCTGCGCTGTGGTCCACGGCATATTGCGTCAACATCCATTGTTGTTCGACTGTTTTTCGGTCGGTAATATCCAGCACCACGCCCTGGTAGTGAGTGATGTTGCCGTCCCTATCGCGTTCGACCACAGTACGGTCATCCAACCAGCGTACCCGACCGTCCTTTGTAATAATGCGATACTCTTGCACAAATCGGTCGATGCCTTTCTGCGTCAGCTCCTTGGCCTCCTGGGATATTCGCCGAAAATCTTCCGGGTGAACGATGCTGCCAAAGGTCACCTTCCCAGATAACAATTCGTCCGCCGAATATCCAAACTGGTTAACATTATCGGAAACATATTCTACCGGCCAGTATTCCGCGGCGAGCCACCGAAATAGGACGGCTGGACTGGTTTTGAGGACCCTATGCATTCGCTGCAGATTTCGAAAATTTCGATTGGGAGTGAGCGTGTCATCGGTTTCGGTAACTTGGGATGTGTCCGATCCTGTAGGATCCTTGGCCATATACCGGGCTCCTATGGTAGTAAACAAGATTATGCTTGTTTCTATATATTGCTATTTATGGATGCGCAGCGCGTCGTACGCTTCCTGTATCTCTTTAAAACGCTTTTCAGCAAGTTTTTGAAATTCTTCTCCCAGATGAGAGACTTTGTCAGGGTGGTATTGGTTTGCTAATTTACGATAAGCCTGTTGAATTTGTTTTTGATCGGCATTGGTCTGGATGCCGAGGATATCATAGGGTGTACGGTTCTCTACATCAGATGAAGGCTCGCCTCGGGGGTCGGATTGCTGCCGAGTGTTTTGATGACCTTCATTTGGTCCGGGGCCGGCCTGACCGGTTCGTAAAAATTTGGACAGATAACGAAAAAGAAAAAATGCAACAATAATGTCGTCCAACCAGCCTACCGGATGTAATCCCGGTATAATATCAAAGGGCGATAACAGGTAGACGATAGCAAGTATGATCCATATCCATTTCATGATTGCCAGTCTATTCCCAACGGCCTCCACCCCGATGCTTCAGATCAATCACGTCCACCTGCCCTCTATCGTTAATAAACATGTTCAGTAGCCAACTGGTCAAGCTGATGATTAATGCACCGAAAAGGGCCGGCCAAAATCCATGAATCTCGAAACCGCCGATAACGCCTGACGCCATTTTGAGCATTACGGCATTGATAACAAAGGTAAACAGCCCCAGTGTGAGCACATTGATGGGCAGGGTCAAGATAAGGGCGATGGGCCTGAAAAAAGCGTTTAGTATGCCGAGTATTGCCGCTGCACCCACAGCGGACATGAATCCGCTGACACGTATGCCATCAAGCATGTAAGACGCCAGCAGGATGGCGCCTGTCAGGGTCAACCATCGCAATGCAATTCCGCGCATTTATTCCTCCCGAAGCTTTGCGGTTCTGTTTGTTCTGTTTGTGGGGTGTTATCAAGCAACGCCAAGGGCAAACAACCAATTTGATTTAGTTGCCCTCCAGGACGCATCTTATTTCACCGATTTTCGAACACCGGGGTAAAGATAGTATGTTCTAGGTGGGTTGGCAAGCTTGGTGGGGTGCAGATCGTTTGAATCTAATGATATCAGCCGATGAGATCTTTGACGGCTTCCAGCAACTCGTTTCGATCCACAGGCTTTGAAAACGTTCGCGCGGCCCCTAGTTTTTTAGCCAAATAAAGGTAATCTTCCGGGCTGTTACGTCCGCCTCCGGAGATCGCGATGACCTGCACCTCGGGG
>JAAUYI010021850.1_pt1 | contig 11112 bp, 8 predicted proteins | sample 7278041 | NCBI WGS metagenome assembly JAAUYI01 (sample SAMN14350216, study PRJNA611818) | marine sediment metagenome | isolation source: surface marine sediment (0.6m) | place: French Polynesia: Moorea | collected 2018-08
CAACTAGGCAGGGCATTGTCTGGTGGGAGAGTAGATGTAAGACGGGTTCTCCTGCGGTCTACGCCAGTATCCCAGAATCCCACGGATTTTATTCGTGGGAGTATGTCAATAGTATGGATTTTCATGGTAGTGATTCCCTCTATTGGTATTTTTGTATTCATTAGATCAATGGGATTTACAAGATTTCGCGAGTTACGGGAATACCTTGGTGGTAAACCTTCTTTTTGAGTCCAGGATTTTTGTAACTTGCCAGTTACTAGAGAAAAAAGGGATAATTTCCATATTTGGTGGTGGGCTTTTCCCTCGATAGACTGATTTACAATACTAAAATTGTCCTCTACCTCTAAATCCATACCATTGGTTGGTATTCTCTGAAGAGTCAATAATATAGGTTCTATGTGTTCTAACCACCAAAAATTATTGGTCATTTAGAGGCAGGATGATAATTTATGCAGCTTGAGATGTGAAAAAGTTAGAAATTGTATCTGTTCCTAGTGTACCCACAACTAGGGCGGATACTTATACATTGATAGTGAAAAAAATTTATCTGTTGCTAATATTTATCGAGTTACATTAGTAAGTTCATCTTAGCAGAAGTAAAAATACTCCTGGGGTAATAGAGATTACAGTCAAGGGGAATGAAGAATTTAGAATTATTACCCCATCGATGAATCGAAGGGCTAATGAAACGATAGATTCATTTTTGACGAGCGACCCCGCGACGACGGAAGTCGCTCTGGGTAGCGCGAGTCGTGACTCTCCACTGATGAATCCACAAGGCTTGTATACAGTCTATTTTTTGGTCAAGGGGAATGAGCGAATTTAGATTTTGACAATGGATAATCAATCCGTTGTGGATTTTGGATTGTGAACCGCCATTGATTTTAATAATTGGCAAAAAATAAACGCAGGTATGTGGATAAAACAGCCTCTCCGCTAAATAAAGTAATTGCAGAGCCGATGGCGAGAAAAGGTCCAAAGGGCATTTTTTGACCCCATTGTTTGCGGAAGACAATGCCAAATAATGCTCCCACCGCACAAGCAATAAAACTAGCCAGCAATAAATATTTCCAACCGAGCCAAGCACCCATCATCGCTGCTAATTTACCATCTCCTGCACCCATAGCAGCCTTACCAAAGCCAATTTCACCCAGAATAGCGATCGCATCAAATAACCATATTCCTAAAACAGCAGCAGCGATCGCCATCATCCCATAATTGATCGCTCCTTGCCAATTGCCCATTGATACAAAACCCCAAACCATTTGAAATCCGATCCCCAATACTAAACCTGACTGAGTTAAAGGGTTAGGAAGGGTCATGGTATCCCAGTCAATCATGGATAATGCCAATAACCAGCTACAAAAAGCCCAATATCCAATGGTTAACAGGGAAAATTTAAATGTAAAAAATAATAACAAAAATATCAAACCTGCGATTGCTTCTACCACAGGATAGCGGGGAGAAATTTTACTTTTACAAAAACGACAACGCCCTCTTAACCATAGCCAACCAAACACCGGCACATTATCGTATGCCTTAAGTTGGTTTAAACAATGGGGACAGCGAGAAGGGGGCCATAAAATAGATAATCCCGCCGGTAGCCGGTAAACAACAACGTTGATAAAACTGCCAACAGCTGCACCCAAGGCAAAGACAATTATACTCGCCGGGAACGCCATCAAAATGTCCATGAAGTTATTAATTGATTGTATTTTTAATTGGTCTATTGCTCCACAGTTATAACCTGAGCTAATAACCAATGACCAATCATTTCTTCATAGAATAGGCTCCTAGTAATTTATCCGGGGCATAAATCCAAAATCTAAAATCTAAAATCCAAAATTGAATGACTAATACATACAAGATTCAATTTGACTCAAGGGTACAAAACATTCTTCTGGCAATAAAGCAGGATGGCTGGTAAATATAACTTTACCCCGGTAGTTAACCCGATTAATTGCCACCCCAGCAGCGTGTCCTTCTATTTCTGGATGAACTTCACAGTAAGTGTAATAAATTTGACCCGCAGCCCTAATCAAATTAGAGTCAACCAAGGGAGGTTGGGGGGCATTAGCATACCTATTCTGGTCTTGTCTTAAAGCGTACACTGTCTTGTAAACCCCTTATTTTTTATTTTGTTCTTCAGTTTATGTACAATAATCAAAAACGTCTATCATCTGGAGGGAGTAATTGAGCTTATGGCATTTGGTTTTTCATCAGACCAAGGATAGTTGTCAGTCTTTTATACAAAAAACCTGTTCATTATATTCCTTCTAAAGTCTGAATCAACACCTCTCCCATAGCTTTACAGCCCAAAAGATTCATATCAGCAGATATTATATCTCCAGTTCGGTAGCCCTGCTCTAAAACTTGTAATACTCCTTTTTCTATATGTTCTGCTGCTCCAGGTTGGTTTAAACCATAACGTAACATCATGGCTGCACTCAAAACCTGTGCTAGGGGGTTGGCTTTATCTTGTCCAGCAATATCTGGGGCTGAACCGTGGACGGGTTCGTATACTCCTGGACCAGAAGCACCTAAACTAGCAGATGGTAACATACCAATACTGCCTGTCAACATGGCAGCAGCATCAGAAAGAATATCACCAAATAAATTACCAGTAACAATTGTGTCGAATTGTTTCGGTGCCCGTACTAACTGCATGGCTGCATTATCTACATACAAATGGGATAATTCCACATCCGGATATTCAGCAGCTAACTGGGTCATGCGATCGCGCCATAATTGAGATACTTCTAATACATTGGCTTTATCCACGGAACATAGTTTTCCACCGCGTTTTTGAGCTGTTTCAAAGGCAACTCTACCAATTCTGTCAATTTCTGCTTCGGTGTAAGCCATAGTATTTACACCCCGTTTCTCACCCGTTTCTGTAGCAAATATACCCTTGGGTTTACCAAAGTAAATTCCCCCGGTGAGTTCCCGCACCACCATAATATCGACCCCTTCTACTACCTCCCGTTTCAGGGTAGAAGAGTCAATTAGCTGGGGTAATATTTGGGCGGGACGCAGGTTAGCAAATAAGTCCAACCCTGCTCTTAACCCTAATAAACCAGCCTCTGGGCGCATATTTGATGGTAGGGAATCCCATTTATAACCGCCAATTGCTGCTAATAATACCGCATCACTCTGGCGGCAAGTATCGAGGGTGGCACCAGGTAAAGGTTCCCCCGCCCCATCAATGGCCGCACCACCAATCAAAGCCTCTGTAAAATCAAACTGAAGATCGAATTTTTTCCCTACAACTTGCAGCACATCCACCGCCACCGCCATAATTTCGGGTCCAATGCCATCGCCTGGGAGTAGGGTAATGCGGTACTTCTGAGTCATAGTTCGTTGTTGTTGGAGTAAATTAAATACTGAATTGCCAATTGCACAAGCTTTGCTTGCAGATTAATTATCATACCCACTAAGTGTACCTGGGGACTAGCTTGAAAATGGTTGTTAGTTGTTAGTTGTTAGTTGTTAGTTGTTAGTTGTTAGTTGATGGTTGACAGCTTAGGTGTGGGATTTTCCCCTGGGGGGCTATCTTGAAAATGGATATGGCTCCTAAAATTTTTGCCAGACTTTTATAAATTGAATGACAGAATGACCACAAGCATTCATCATCACCCCATTAACCGTACCACCCACAGCTGAACCAACGATAGGCACGATTTTTGCTACGTTTAATATAGTTTTTTCCCCAGCTTTGGAAATTAATTTTATACCCAAAGTCTTGTTAATCTGGTTAAAAGTTTTACTAGATACAGACATCAAAGCTTTATGAATAGCTTGCGAAGCAACCCTAGTTCCTAATTGACTTGCTAGCTCGGACACTGTAACTCCAGCCGCAGCAGCTAAAATAAGGGGTTTAGCAGATTCAGATGTGGTATCTATGCCATAAATTGTGAACAAAGTTGATGCGAGTTTAACTTGACTGTAAAGTGTAAAACTAACATCACTTGGGATTCCTGCTATTCCTACAAATCCATGTCCAATACCACTACCAACTGACCATAGGGTTGATTCATAGATCGCATGGTTTGCCATCTTATCCCAATTATTAGACCAACGTTGCTCATTGAGAAATTTTTGTCCCCATTTTTTACCATCATTTATTGCTGCACCAATTGCTTGTCCAATCACAGGCATTTTCATTAGACCGAAATCATCTGGATTATCTGGTGGTGTCGCTGTATTCATTGGTTTTATTCCCGTTTAATTGCAAAAATTTAGAGGTCTATACAATTTATAATTCCCAGAAATAATATTAAAGACAAGTATTAAATACAACCTTTTACAGCTATTTAAACCAGTAATTCACGCATGAATATCAAGTTTCAGTGAAGCCAGTTTCATTTTCCGAAACGAGCCTGACAAAGGCCGTAGGGAGAAGTTAGCTTATTGATTAATATCCAGCACCATCCTCAACAATTATGGTAAAAGAATTAGCGATTCAGACCTCTGGAGTGACTAAGCAATTCGATCGCCACATTGCGGTTAATAATATTGATTTAGAAATCCAAGCAGGTGAAGTTTACGGATTAATTGGTCCGAATGGTGCGGGGAAAACTACCCTCATTCGGATGCTAGCGGCGGCGGAAGAACCGACTACTGGCGAGATTTATATTAATGGCTCACGCTTATTGCGCGATCATAGTAATCCTACCCTCAAGCGTCGCTTGGGTTATTTACCGGATGATTATCCTTTATATGAAGAGTTGACGGTTTGGGATTACTTAGATTATTTTGCCCGTCTCTATCGTTTGCGGGAACCACGGCGTACCAAGCGTTTGCATGAGGTTATCGAACTCATCCAATTAGAAAACAAGCGCAATAGTTTAATTGCTACCCTGTCGCGGGGGATGAAGCAGCGTTTGAGTTTAGCCCGGACAATTATCCACGAACCCATCTTACTGCTGTTAGATGAGCCGGTTTCTGGACTCGACCCCATTGCCAGGATGCAGTTTCGGGAAATCATTAAAGTCCTCCAGGAAGCGGGAATGACAATTTTGATTTCTTCCCATGTCCTCAGCGACTTAGCTGAATTATGTACTTCCGTGGGAATTATGGAACTCGGCTACCTGGTAGAAAGTTCCTCACTCAAACAACTTTATCAACGCCTTTCTCACCAACAAATTATTATTTCTAGCCTAGGTAAAAAGGAAGAATTAATTGGGGAATTAAAGAACAATCCCTTGGTAGAAGAATGGGAAGTAATGTTGGGTCAAAATAGCCTGCGGGTGAACTTTTCCGGTAACGAAGAAGATTGTGCTAATTTATTGCGATCGCTCATTCAAGCCCAAATCCCCATCACAGAATTTCATTGTACCCAGGAAGATTTAGAAACCATTTTCCTCAAATTAGGACATAAACAAGCATCTTAAGTCAATTTTAGATTTTAGATTTTAGATTTTAGATTTTAGATTTATGATCCATGCACAATTTCCACTATTGAAAAAATATAGTTATGATACAAAATTTACTAGATAAAGTGGGGGACTGGAACCCGCAATTAATGCGGGAACTAAAAGGGCGGCTGAAAATTTTTTATGTTGCGATCGCTGTTATCATATCCCTAGTTGGTCAAGTTATCCTTTTTCTCTATCAGTTACAATATCTTCCTGGTGATAATTATTCACTCACAGGTAAATATTGCCATCTTAGCCAGTCTTATATCAATCAGAGAAATGTAATTAATTCACAAATTAATTCCCTAAGACAGCAACTAACAAATGCTCCAAGCACTAAATCACCCAATCCAGAATTAATTTCAGATTTACAAACAAAGCTGCAAAATTTAGATACACAAAGACAGTCTTTATCTAACTTTTTAAGATCTAATTATTGCCCCACTGATCAAATTAATATGCAAATGTGGTTGCGTGACTATTTTGAGAATATATTTCTCTCCTTAAGTGTGGCTTTTATATTCATATTATTAGTTGGTGGCACTTATTTATTAATTAACAATCTGGCTCAAGAAGAGAAACGAGGTACACTAAACTTCATTCGCCTGAGTCCCCAATCAGAAAACAGTATTTTAATTGGCAAAATCCTAGGTGTACCAATTTTAGTTTATACTGCTTTCCTTATAGCTATACCTCTACATTTTTTAGCTGGACACTTGGCTAATATCGCCACAAGTTATATTCTCATTTTTTACACAATTCTGGTTGCTTGTTGTATTTTCTTCTATAGCCTTGCTCTGTTATTTGGCTTATTTAGTAGCTATTTAAGCAGTTTTCAGCCCTGGTTGGGAGCTGGAGTCATGCTATTTTTCTTATTCATCACAATGCAACTAGCATCAGATGTCAACCATTACAATAATGCTGCTGTGTGGCTCAGGCTGTTAAGCCCTTTTGATATGACTAAATATTTGTTCAAAAATTTATTCAGTTCATACAAGGGTCAATCCAATTTAGGTACATTAACATTTTTTTACCTACCAATTGGTAAAACTTTATTTGGTTTAGCGGCAACTCACTTACTTAACTATGGATTTTGGAATTATTGGGTTTGGCAAGGAATCAAGAGACGTTTCCATAATCCAAACGCGACTCTTTTAAGCAAAAAAAATAGCTATCTTTTCGTAGCTGGATGTCAGATAATCCTGTGGGGATTTACTCTGCAACCTCATGTTGATAAGTATTGTGATACTCCATACAAATGTCAATATAAATCTTATTATGAACTAAATACTCAAGTATCAAATAACTTTCCACTGATTATTTTATTCAATGTTTTATTACTGTTTGTATTGCTTGCAATTATTTCTCCTCATCGTCAAGCAATACAAGATTGGGCAAGATATAGATATGAACGTTTCAATTCTTTATTGCAAGATGTTATCTGGGCAGAAAAAAGTCCAGCCCACATAGCAATGTTAATTAATTTATTGCTTGTGACAATACCAATGTTTACTTGGATTATTATTGCACCGGCATTGAATTTTAATGGAGTTAGTCCAACTAATTGGTGGATAGAAAATACAGGTAGACTTAGAGCTATATTAAGTTTAATGTTCTTGATTAACTTAATGATGATTTACAGTACCATAGCTCAAAGAATGCTAATGATGAAAAGTAATAAGCGTTCTCTATGGGCAGTAAGTACTATTGGTGCGCTGATGCTTTTACCTCCCATCGTTTTGGGATTGTTACGGATTTATCCTGAAAAATACCCCACTGTTTGGTTATTTTCAACATTCCCTTGGGCTGGTTTAGAAGATTTAGTGCTAGTTTCAGTATTTTCAGCTTTGATATTTGAATTTGGTGTTTTGGTATTGTTAAATTTTAATCTACATCACCAGATTAAATTAGCAGGTGAATCTGCTAGTAAAGCTTTGATGTCAAAGGACTAGTCAAGGATAAGTAAAAAATTGAATGGATGATTTTTAACTATGATGCATAATTTGATGGATAAAGTGGGCGACTATAATCCCCAATTATTTCGTGAGATTAAAGGACGAATTAAGCCCAGAAATTTACTGTTAACAGTTACCATTTCTCTGGTTAGTCAATTTATTTTATTGATGGGTTTCTTGGCTCAGTTGCCAAGTTCTCCAGAACCTGGTGATCCTATTTTTAATGTTTCCAATAGATACTGTACGGGAAATAATTTCAAATATAGCTATCCAGAATGTTTGCTAGATAACTCTGGGAATGTCATTATTAACTGGCAAGCTTGGTCTGTAGATTTATTTGTTTGGGTGAGTATTATCTTTGTTTTTGCCCTTTTAGTAATGGGAACTTATCTACTAATTAATGATTTAGCAAACGAAGAACGTCGCGACACTCTTAATTTTTTACGCTTGACTCCCCAAACCCACAAAGCTATTTTTACGGGGAAAATGATGGGAGTACCAATTTTACTTTATCTTTCTGTAGCCCTAGCCATACCCCTACATTTATGGTCGGGTTTTGGGGGAAATATTCCTTTCCATCTCATTTTGAGTTTCTATGGAGTTTTATTAGCTGGTTGTATTTGCTATTACAGTGCGGGATTACTCTTTGCTTTAATTGGTTCTTGGTTAGGTGGATTTCAATCATGGCTAGCTAGTGGCGCAGTTCTGGGTTTTCTTTTATTGTCCCTTAATGCTTTACCCCGTGTAGGTAGTGAATTCTCTGCATCATTTATCAGATTTTTTAACCCTTGTTTTTTCATACCATATTTAGATAATATCCCCATCTATCAATATGGGAAAACATGGCAAAATTTCCATTGGTTCTCTATAAATTTAGGGGCGAATAATCTAGCTTTAGTTATATTTGCAATCATCAATTTTGCAGTTTTAAATTATTTTATCTGGCAGGGTCTACAGAGGTGTTTTCGTGACCCCAACAATACTATGCTTGGCAAGGAAAAAAGCTATCTATTCATGTCCTACTTTGCCATAGTTACTGTGGGATGTAGTTATACAAATAGAATGACAGAAAATGTTTTCTACTTACTCTTTTTAAATTTTTGTGCTTTCTTATATTTGGTAGCTGCAATTACTCCCCACCGCCAATCCTTGATAGATTGGGCGCGTTATCGCCATATTAATTTCAAAAAGAATTGGCGCGATGGAAATGATGATTTAACTAAAGATTCAGTTAGTAGGGATAAAAGTCCTGCCATACTAACTTTAGCTATTAATGCCATTATTGCGATCGCTTGCATCAGTTCTGTAGTGATTGTTACGAACGCCAGTTTGAGAGATAAGGGGAATGGCTTCATTGCTTTAGGTTTAGCCTTCAGCTTGGCACTACTTTATGTAGTCATAGTTCAGATATCATTATTCATGAAAACTAAACATCGAGTTATCGCCTCTATCTTTATACTCGGTGCGGTGATGATACTACCCCTCATAGTTGTGGCTGTATTATTCCACAATCCTGAGAAGTATACTTTTTTGTGGCTAACTTCCTCCTTGGCTCCCCTATTTCCTTTATCAATGAATCACTCTAGAGTTGTAGCAGAAGGATTATTAGCAATTGTATGTCATTTAGCGATCGCTGGATTCTTGAGGAGCAAATTTCTGAAAAACTTACACAAAGCAGGAGAATCTCAGACAAAAGCAATGATGACTAAATAATTCATAATTTATAATTCATAATTCATAATTAATAGGACTTACGCAACTGGCACATTAATAACCGTAGGGTGTCTCATGCTTGGATAAATATTGTACGCAATAATAAGAATTGTAGCGTCACGCACTAACCACCGATTGTGACAATATCGTAAGTCCTGATTAATTCAGATACAGGTTCCCATGCTGATACTCCACAATCAAAAACCTGATTGCAGCCATCAACCCACAAATATGATAAATATAAAGATTTCCAGAATAACAAGTTAAAATAGGAGTTTGTGGGCGTTTTTTGGATTCTTAACATTTAGTTAACCAATATCCCGTCATAAATTCGTCAAACTAGATACAATTTATAAAGAAAGGAGAGCCGGGGAGAACGAGATGGTGCTATCTAAAGGCTTTGAAATAGAAATGTACACTGGCACGCCCAGTGGGGATATAGTCGGACTCTCTGACAAAATTACCGCAGCTTTGGATGGATTCATGCGGGAACCGGATAGCCGTAATGTGGAATACATCACCGTACCATCCCACAGTTACGAGCAATTGTTATGTGGACTGGTGCGCCCCAGGCTGAGGTTGCGCCAATACTTATCACAGTTAGGGGATTACACCCTGATTCCAGGTAGCACTTTATCCCTCGGTGGAAGCGATCGCTTTTTTCGTTCTGACCCTACCAAGGATTACCATGACTACATTGAACAAACCTACGGCACCAAAGTAGTCACCGCTAGCGTACATATTAATATTGGCATCGACGATCCAGAATTATTAATGCGGGCTTGTCGCCTGATCCGCATGGAAGCCCCTTTATTTCTTGCTCTGAGTGCTTCTTCTCCTTTTCTAGATGGCAGAGCCACTGGTTATCACTCCACCCGTTGGCGTACTTTCCCCCATACACCTGCTGAAGTACCTTTATTCACTAGCCATGACCATCACATTCAGTGGGTAGAAGCACAATTAGCAACAGGGGCAATGCAAAATGTGCGCCATTTGTGGACATCAGTAAGACCAAATGGCGATCGCCGTCCCTACGATCTTAATCGCCTAGAATTAAGAATTTGCGATTTAGTTACAGATCCCATCGCCTTACTGGCAATTACTGCTTTATTGGAAGCGCGAATCTTGCAGTTAATCGATAACCCCAATCTCGATCCATTAACTCAAAGTAGCTTTACTCCAACAGAACTTATTTCCATAACCACAAAGAATGAAATTGCAGCAGCAACCTCTAGTTTGGATGCCCAGCTGTTACATTGGCAGGATGGTACCAGTATCCGTGCTAGAGATTGGATTGCTGAACTTTATGAGCAAGCTTTGCCCATAGCCAAACAATACGGCTTTAGTTGTTTCCTGTCTCCCTTACCAAAAATCCTGCAAAAAGGTAACGAGGCACAACAATGGTTACAATTGCACGCAATCGGCATCAGTAGTCGTTGTGCGATCGTCCAGGCAATTAATACCGCCCGAGAACGGGAAATTGAATTAGAAGACAAATTATGTCCTCAATTGGCTGTTTAACATCACAACTGATAAGCCATTAGTTATTTGACGAAAATGTCTGTGGCGAAAACTTTTGAAAAAGTCAGAAGTTATAGGGCATCTATGGTGTAGACGATTCGTGGGGGATTGGTACCCAAATCAGGGGTATCACCCTCTTTGGCAGTAGGGTGCAGGGGGATAGGGAGTGAAGGAGTGAAGGAGTGAGGGAGTGAGGGAGTGAGGGAATTATTTTCATGGTTGGTTGTGAAATTTTCTCGTGGGAAGCTGACTTGTAACTAGTGGAAAGGGTAAAGGGGAAAGGAATAAGGCTACTTACATCACTTGATGATGAAAAATTTTTCATCGGGACTGTCTCTTGGCTTCTGCCGGGTGAACGAAAAAATGTGTGGGAGAGCCAAAATACTTATTACTTATTACTGGAGTTTAGACTAAATTCTTTTTTGCAGGCTATAACCCTTGTGTAGCAAGCATTTTAGATTTCAGACTCCAAAACAACCGATAAATCATCAAAGCCTTTCTGGATA
>JAAUYI010041386.1_pt1 | contig 11099 bp, 7 predicted proteins | sample 7278041 | NCBI WGS metagenome assembly JAAUYI01 (sample SAMN14350216, study PRJNA611818) | marine sediment metagenome | isolation source: surface marine sediment (0.6m) | place: French Polynesia: Moorea | collected 2018-08
GCACTTCTAGCCTACGGCAATGCTTACGCATACTCTAAGCCATGACCTGTCTTGCGCGTCTACATGCTACCCCTCCGCTTAAGCAAGCTACAACCCAACCTACATCAAAAAAATTTGTCAGTCAATTAGGTGTTAAGTCTTGTTTGCCTCTATTTCTTGTTTTTTTTAGGACATTTACGGAAACATTGAGAATCTTTAACAATTACAAAATAAGCCAAAAAATAAAGACTAAAATTTAAATAGTAGCTGACTGAATTACACTGTAAAAGCGGAATGCTACTTGAAAATAACTTATAATCGGAGGATAGATAATGGCTATCTCCACAATTAATCCTGCCACTGGGAAATTAATCAAAAGTTTTGAAGCACTTAATGACACCGAAATTGCAGCTAAGTTAGATTTGGCGCAACAAGCTTTTGAAAAATACCGTAAAAATACTTTCGGTGAGCGATCGCAATGGATGGAAGCATGTGCTGACATCCTAGATAAGGAAAAAGCCGAATTTGCCAAGTTGATGACCCTGGAAATGGGCAAAACTTATAAAAGTGCCATCGGTGAAGTGGAAAAATGCGCCTGGGTATGTCGCTATTATGCCGAAAATGCCCCTAAGTTTCTGGCTGATGTGCAGGCAAAAACTGATGCTAGTCAAAGTTTTATCCGCTATCAACCATTGGGAGTAATTTTAGCAGTTATGCCATGGAATTTCCCTTTCTGGCAAGTGTTCAGATTTGCTGCACCAGCCTTAATGGCAGGAAATGTGGCACTAGTCAAACACGCTTCCAATGTGCCCCAATGTGCCTTAATGATTGAGGAAATTGTCCGTAAGGCAGGTTTTCCCCAAGGTGTATTACAAACTTTGTTGATACCCGGTGCAAAAGTTGCGGGATTGATGGCAGATGACCGCATCAAGGCAGCTACACTCACAGGAAGTGAACCCGCAGGGGCATCCCTAGCATCAGCAGCAGGACAAGAAATTAAAAAAGTAGTTTTGGAATTGGGTGGCAGCGACCCATTTATAGTGTTAGAAAGCGCTGATATCGAGGCAGCAGTTGCTACCGGAACCACAGCGCGAATGTTAAATAATGGGCAATCTTGTATAGCAGCAAAACGTTTTATTGTCGCTGAAACCATCGCCGATAAATTTGAACAGCTACTATTAGAAAAATTCCAATCCCTAAAAGTCGGCGATCCCATGGAGCCAGACACCAACATCGGACCATTGGCTACAGGGAAAATTCTCCAAGACTTAGACCAACAAGTCCAAAAATGCGTGCAAAATGGGGCAAAAGTCCTTTTGGGTGGACATGTTGTGGCTGATATGCCTGGTTACTTTTATTTACCTACCCTGATTACAGATATTCCTCCAGAACATCCCATAGCTAAAGAAGAATTTTTTGGTCCAGTGGCGATGTTATTCCGGGTTCCAGATATAAATGCTGCTATTAAACTTGCTAATGATACACCCTTTGGTTTGGGTGCCAGCGCTTGGACAAACGATCCTCAAGAACAAAAGCGCTTAATTGAGGAACTCGAAGCAGGTGCAGTATTTATTAATGGCATGGTGAAATCCGATCCCCGTATACCCTTTGGTGGTATTAAACGTTCTGGGTATGGCAGAGAATTAGGTATCCAAGGTATACAGGAATTCGTCAATGCTAAAACCGTGTGGGTGAAATAAGGAGGCACACAGTAGGGGCGCTGCGGCTTGCGCCAGTAGGGGCGTTGCGGCTTGCGCCCAAAACTTTGTAGGGATGGAACTCTTGCCCCCAGATGAGGAATCCATTTTCCTGTGGACTGCTGCCTGTGTCAGGTATTATATTATACCATTTAAAATCACTAGGGAGTGAGATCAAACACACCCAAATAAGAGAAAAATAAAGCATCATAGAGAATGTGGTCAAATACTAGGACTAAGGCATGTATAAATTCACAATTATCTAGATAAAGGAAATTTTTCATATTTGTAAATCCCTATTTCATAGTTGATTGGTTATGCAATTGCCTAAGTTCTAATTATTATCAAAACGGCAAAGAATAACAAAGGATCAAAATAAAAAATGAACACTGCGGAACTTTTGGTAAAGTGTTTAGAAAATGAAGGAGTAGAATACCTTTTCGGACTCCCTGGTGAAGAAAACCTGCACGTTTTGGAGGCATTGAAAAATTCTTCCATTCAGTTTATTACTACCCGTCATGAACAGGGTGCAGCATTTATGGCGGATGTATATGGACGCTTGACAGGAAAAGCAGGGGTGTGTCTTTCTACACTTGGTCCCGGGGCTACTAACTTAATGACTGGGGTAGCAGATGCTAACCTCGATGGTGCCCCTTTAGTGGCAATTACTGGGCAGGTGGGAACCGATAGAATGCACATTGAATCCCATCAATACTTAGATTTGGTGGCGATGTTTGCCCCGGTAACTAAGTGGAATAAACAAATTGTCCGTCCCAGTATTACACCGGAAGTAGTACGCAAAGCATTTAAGCGATCGCAAAGTGAAAAACCCGGTGCAGTTCACATCGATTTGCCGGAAAATATCGCCGCTATGCCTGTAGAAGGCAAACCCTTACATCGGGATCATATTGAAAAAACCTATGCCTCTTTTGCCAGTATTCGGGCAGCAGCAGCGGCAATTTCCCAAGCAGTTAACCCTATAATTTTAGTTGGTAATGGTGCCATCCGCGCTCAAGCTAGCGATGCTGTCACCCAATTTGTCACCCAGATGAATATTCCAGTTGCCAATACTTTTATGGGGAAAGGCGTAATTCCTTATACTCATCCTTTGGCTTTATGGTCAGTAGGTTTACAGTTGCGGGATTTTATTACCTGTGGATTTGATAATACCGATTTAGTGATTGCTATCGGCTACGATTTGATTGAATTTTCGCCGAAAAAATGGAATCCTAATGGTAATATTCCGATTATTCACATTGGGGCAAATGCGGCGGAAATTGACAGCAGTTATATTCCTATTGTGGAAGTTGTAGGTGATATTTCTGATTCCCTGACTGAAATTTTAAAATTAGCAGACAGACAAGGTAAACCCAATCCCTACGCCATTAATTTAAGGTCTAATATTCGTTCAGATTACGAACTGTATGCCAGTGATGATGGATTTCCCGTTAAGCCCCAAAAATTAATTTATGACTTGCGACAAGTAATGGGACCAGAAGACATTGTAATATCTGATGTCGGTGCCCATAAAATGTGGATTGCCCGTCACTATCACTGTCACAGTCCGAATACTTGTATAATTTCTAATGGTTTTGCCGCCATGGGGATTGCCATTCCTGGTGCATTAGCAGCTAAACTGGTGTATCCCGATCGCAAAATTGTAGCGGCTACTGGGGATGGCGGTTTTATGATGAATTGCCAGGAATTAGAAACCGCTTTGCGTGTTGGAACTTCTTTTGTCACCCTAATTTTCAATGATGGTGGCTATGGTTTAATTGAATGGAAGCAAGAAAATCAATTTGGTCAAGGACAATCCTCTTTTGTGCATTTTGGTAATCCTGATTTCGTTAAATTAGCGGAAAGTATGGGTTTAAAAGGTTACAGGGTAGAAGCTGCAACAGATTTAGTTCCTATTCTCAAAGAAGCTTTAGCCCAGGATGTACCCGCAGTCATAGATTGTCCCGTTGACTATCGAGAGAATATCCGCTTTACCCAAAAAGCTGGGGAATTGAGTTGCGTAGTGTAGGAATATAGCGGTTTTCACCCTTTGTGCAATACCGACCTGAACCTCACCCCGGCTAAAGCCACCCCTCTCCTTAGTAAGGAGAGGGGAAGGGGGTGAGGTTCTGAGTGTATTCCATCCAATAGACATCTTTGGAAATTACATATGCGTCAACCAGAACCCCTGTAGAGACGCGATATATCGCGTCTCTACATTCTTTTTCACCAGATGTCTAATTGAAAAGCGCTATAACTCAGATTTTGGCGTTGGATAAATGCGGGATGATTTTGATGGTTTTGTGGGATGGAGAGCAGCGCGTTGCGGGGGTTCCCCCCGTTATAGCGACTGCGGAGCATCTTGCTTGTCCCTTGTATTTCACCAAGCAGGCAAGACTTCGGCATGAGTTCAGTCGAACGCTGCCTACCCCACTGATATTCATCCCTTAATTCAGCAATGCCGTTGCAACAATGGTCCATACAGACCAAATTTAACTACACTAATGGAAGCAGCAGGCATATCAATGCGGTCGCGGTAACGTCCTAAGTCAATCCCCAATAGGTTACAAAGGATTATGCGAATGGTGGCTTTATGGGAGACAACCAGCACATTGCCGTTGGTGTGTTTTTCTTTAATTTCGGAAACAACCAAGGAAGCACGACTAGCAACTTGGACTGCTGTTTCTCCCCCTGTGGGTGGATTCCATGCTGGTTCGGTCATCCAACGAATGTAGTCCTGTTCGTGGTTTTGTTTGACGAAATCTGCGGTTTTATCTTCCCATTTTCCATATCGGATTTCTTTTAATCCTGACCGCAGTTGCATATCTATGCCAATAGTCTCACACAGAGGTTTGGCTGTGGCAATAGTGCGCTTCATGGGACTAACATAAACAGCATTCCAAGGTAATTTTTGGTAGGCATCTGCAAAGGCTTCTGCTATCTGTACCCCTGCTGGTGTTAATTCCGGATCTAGTTCACCACAATAGCCACCTGTGCGACTGTAAAATGTTTCTCCATGTCTTTTGGAAATATAGGGTTAAACTCATTTTTTTGTTCTTGATTTCCCTGTTTCGTAAAAGTATCAAACTGTTGTTAAACCCCAATTTATGGGATAAATCGGGGTTCTGGTTGAGGGGGGATTTAAGTACTTAATTTATCAACTACGCCAGTATATTCTCGTAATTGAACCTCAACGGGTTTGATATGCCAGATATCTTGGCAGTATTCTTGAATTGCTCGGTCTGAGGAGAATTTACCAATACGAGCGGTATTTAAAATGGACATCCGAGTCCAGTTGGGTTGATCCTGATAAGCTTGACTGACTCTATCCTGGCAATCTATGTAAGATTGATAATCTGCTAGTAGCATATAGGAATCGTCGTACAGCAATGAATCAATCAAGGGTTTGAAAAGATTTGTGTCTCCGTGGGAGAAGTATCCGTCAGAAACCAGATTTATTACTTCCCGTAGTTGTTGATTATTTTGATAGTAATCCCAAGGATGATATCCCTTGCGCTTTAATTCTTGTACTTCTTGTGCTGTCAATCCAAACAGGAAAAAGTTTTTTTCTCCTACCTCCTCGCGGATTTCGATATTAGCACCATCTAATGTGCCAATTGTCAATGCTCCATTCATGGAAAATTTCATATTTCCAGTTCCAGAGGCTTCTTTACCTGCTGTAGATATCTGTTCTGAAAGATCCGCTGCTGGATATACAGGCTGACTATTGGTAACATTGTAGTCTGGTACAAATACCACCTTGAGGCGATCGCCTACATCAGGATCGTTGTTAATCACTTCTCCTACGGAGTTGATAAATTTAATGATCAACTTTGCCATAAAGTATGCTGGTGCAGCTTTACCACCAAAAATAAATGTTCGTGGTGCAATTTCTAAGTCAGGATTTTGTTTGAGGCGATGGTATAAGGTGATAATATGCAATACATTCAGGTGTTGTCGCTTATATTCATGAATGCGTTTGACTTGAACGTCAAACATGGAAGTGGGATCAACTTTAATTCCTGTGCGTTGTCGGATAATCTCTGCTAATTGCTGTTTTTTGGTTTGTTGAACTTCCCTCCATGCTGCTTGGAATTGTCCATCATCTACAAAGGTTTCTAGTTGTCTCAAATCTTCTAAATGGCTAATCCAGTTATTACCAATCTTTTCAGTAATCAAATTAGATAACTCTGGATTACTCAACACCATCCACCGTCGGGGAGTCACCCCATTAGTCTTATTACTGAACTTTTGCGGATATAGTTCGTAGAAGTCCCTTAATACAGTTTGTTTAAGAAGTTCTGTATGTAACTGGGCAACTCCGTTAATTGCATGACTACCCACACAAGCCAGATTTGCCATGCGCACATATTTTTCCCCAGTTTCATCAATTAGGGATAAACGAGAAACCTTACCGATATCTCCGATGTACTTCATCCGCACTTGGTCGAGAAAACGGCGATTGATTTCGTAGATAATTTCTAAATGTCGGGGTAACAGCCTACCAAATAAACCCAAAGACCATTTTTCCAAAGCTTCTGGTAGTAGGGTATGATTGGTATAGCTAAAGGTATTCTGGGTAATCTGCCAAGCTAGTTCCCAATTCATACCATTTTCATCTATCAGCAGTCGCATTAACTCTGCAACACCGATAGCGGGATGGGTATCATTGAGTTGTACTGCAAATTTTTCGTGAAAGGTTTCTAAACTTAACTTTGTATATTTTTTGTATATACGGATCATATCCTGTAAGGCACAGGAAACAAAGAAATATTGTTGCTCTAAACGTAACTGCTTACCCTCAACTGGTTCATCATTGGGATAAAGAACCTTACTAATCTTCTCCGACACGATTTTTTCATTCACTGCACCGTAGTAGTCTCCAACATTAAAGCGTTGAAAATCAAAAGATTCGGGTGCTTCTGCTTTCCACAAACGCAGGGTATTAGCGGTATTCACACCATAACCGAGGATAGGTGTATCATAAGGGATGCCCTTAACTACAGTATCAGGAATCCAATGTACCCGATACCGTCCATCTTCATCAGTATAAGCCTCTGTGCGTCCACCAAACTGAACTTCAACAGAGGAGTCTGGACGGGGAATTTCCCAAGGGTTACCGTATTTGAGCCATTTATCTGTGATTTCTACTTGCCAACCATCTTCAATTTCTTGGTCAAAAATGCCAAATTCGTAGCGAATACCGTAACCAATTGCCGGAATTTCTAGGGTAGATAGGGAGTCCAAAAAGCAAGCAGCCAGTCTCCCCAATCCCCCATTACCTAAACCTGGTTCTTCTTCCCATGCTTGCAATTCATCCAAGTTTAACCCTGATTCTGCCACCGCTTGACGTACTTGGTCGTAGATTCCTAGATTAATTAAATTATTACTCAGATGAGGTCCAAGGAGGAACTCTGCCGACAGGTAGCAAACCACTCTCACTTCTTGCTTCAAGTAAGTCTTAGTCGTAGTTAGCCAGCGTTGCAGCAAGCGATCGCGCACCGTATAGGCAAGTGCCATATAATAATCATTTTCAGTGGCGATTTGCGGAAATTTACCTTGGATATAAAACAGGTTATCAGCTAAAGCACGTTTGAGAGTTTCGATACTTAAGCCAGTGCGATCGTCCTCTATCTGTATTTGTGTTGTTGGAGTCTGCATAGTTTAACCTTGTGTTATTGGTAAAGGTTTTATTCTTTAGACATCTGGTGAAAAAGAATGTAAAACCCTTGTGCACTCAGGGTTGATATCTCATTTCCAAAGAGGTATTTTATTGACTACCGCATGATTATTGCGAAAATTATCCTCTATAACCCTTACTTTATAGCAACAACAATAATGATAATAGCTTTTTATTTCTGGGAATATCTACCATCTATAGGGTATGAAATTATCTCCCATGTGGAAAAAACTCTACTTTTGATAGATTGCTAAATTTCAGAAAATATTTGTTGATATTTCGAGTTTTGTTATTTTTAATTATTTAGCCAAAATTTAACTAGATTTTAACCTCCAATTACATTACTGTCAGACAAAAGTCTATATATATCAAAATTTCCAATCTAATTAATAAGAACTTTTTAACATTTTCAATAGATATAGGATTACTATTTGATTTTTGTTGGCGTAGCCTGCGCTTGCGCTTAAAAATCCCAGTACACTTTCTGTTCCCTGTTAAGAGTTCCCCGTTCCCTACCATCACGAGTAATTTTACAAATCAAACCGGATTCCTATAGTATGAATATAAATATTTGATTATGATTAACATTGGATGATAAAATCATGAAATATATGCAAACTCCGTCAACATAAATCTACCAAAAGAAGCATATTTTTCGGTCTATAGTTAAAAAATAATATGCCTACAGACATAAACAAGTAAATTACATGAATAGCTGTAGATACTTTATGCTGGTTTTAGATTATCAAAAGTTGTAATAATAGAATGTAACTGTTCAAGTTGAATATTTGGTGACATTTGCAACGGAAAAATTTTACCACTATTGATACAGCAAATGCTGTATAGCTCAAATGCAAGCAAATCTTGATAATGGGAATGTATTAGCCTGGAATTTCTACCAGGAAATTTAGCAAACATTTTGATGGCATCAAGCCCAAAATTGAGATTGAATCTTAAAATTCACCTAGAGAATAAAATTATGGTCGCAACTCCGGAAAAATCAACAAATCAAACCGACCTTAGCAGCTTTGGAACTGCAAGGGCAACAATCAAAGGCACACCTTTAAGTGCAGAAGAATTGCAAAAAATCCATGCTTACTGGCAAGCTTGTAATTATCTAGCAGTGGGCATGATTTACTTAAAAGAAAACCCCCTGCTAAAGGAACCCTTAAAACCAGAACATATTAAACGACGCTTGTTGGGACACTGGGGTACTAGTCCTGGTTTAAGCTTTATTTACATTCACCTGAACAGACTAATTAAAAAATACGACCTGGACATGATTTATATGACAGGTCCGGGACATGGTGCCCCAGGAATACTTGCCCCTACTTACCTAGAAGGTACTTACTCCGAGGTTTACCCCGATAAAAGCCAAGACGAGGAAGGAATGGCAAAATTCTTCCAGCAATTCTCCTTTCCTGGGGGTATTGGCAGCCATTGCACCCCGGAAACCCCTGGTTCTATCCATGAAGGGGGTGAGTTGGGTTATAGCTTATCCCATGCCTACGGTGCAGTATACGATAACCCCGATTTAATTGTTGCTTGTGTCGTCGGAGATGGAGAAGCAGAAACAGGTCCGTTGGCTACAGCATGGCACTCCAACAAATTTGTCAATCCCATCACTGACGGTGCAGTATTACCGATTTTGCACCTCAACGGCTACAAAATTGCTAATCCCACAATTTTGTCTCGCATCAGTCACGAAGAATTAGAAAATTTATTCAAAGGCTATGGTTACACCCCTTACTTTGTGGAAGGTTCAGATCCAGAAAGTATGCACCAAGCAATGGCTGCTACCATGGAACACTGCACTCAAGAGATTAAAAAAATTCAGCAGGAAGCCCGTAGTAGTGGTGTAGCCAAACGTCCCCTCTGGCCCATGATCATATTGCGATCGCCCAAGGGTTGGACATGTCCTGGAGAAGTTGATGGTCACAAAGTCGAAGGGTTCTGGCGAGCACACCAAGTACCCATGGGGAGTATACACAAGAATCCCGAACATTTGCAACTACTAGAAGAGTGGATGCGCAGCTACCAACCAGAGAAGTTATTTGATGCCAATGGTAGCTTGATTAGCGAACTCAAAGCACTAGCCCCCACTGGAAACCGTCGCATGAGTGCTAATCCCATCGCTAATGGTGGTTTGGTACGTAAAGCGCTGATTCTACCCGACTTCCGGGACTATGCAGTTGATGTATCCAAGCCAGGAAGCACAGAAGTAGAAAATACCAAGATTTTGGGTTACTTTCTCCGGGATGTTATATCTAGAAATCCCCATAATTTTCGCGTCTTTGGTCCCGATGAAACAGCTTCCAATCGCCTGCAAGCGGTCTATGAAGCCAGCAAAAAGGTGTGGATGGGAGAATATTTACCAGAAGATGCCGATGGGGGAGAATTGGCTCCCGCAGGACGGGTGATGGAAATGCTAAGCGAGCATACCTTAGAAGGCTGGCTAGAAGCTTATTTACTCACAGGACGCCATGGTTTCTTTGCTTCCTACGAAGCCTTTGTCCACGTGATTGACTCCATGTTTAACCAACATGCCAAATGGCTACAGGCTTGTCGCCATCTACCTTGGCGATCTCCTATTTCCTCCCTCAACATGCTGATTACCTCCACTGTTTGGCGGCAGGATCATAACGGTTTTAGCCATCAAGACCCCGGTTTCTTGGACGTGGTAACCAACAAAAGCCCCCATGTCACCCGCATTTATTTACCCCCCGATGCTAACTGTTTGCTTTCCGTAGCAAACCACTGTTTACGTAGCCGGGATTACATTAATGTCATTGTTGCTGACAAACAACCCCACCTGCAATATTTGACCATGGAAGAAGCCATCCAGCACTGTTCCAAGGGAATTGGCATTTGGGAATGGGCAAGTAATGATGATTGTGGTACTGAACCGGACGAACCGGATGTAATTATGGCTTGCTGTGGTGATATTCCCACCATGGAGTCCTTAGCAGCAACAGCAATTTTACGGCAAGAGTTCCCAGAATTGAAGGTCAGATTTATCAATGTGGTAGACCTGTATAAGTTGATGCCAGATAGCGAGCATCCCCACGGTTTATCCCATACTGATTTTGACACCTTATTTACCCCCGACCAGCCAGTTATCTTCAACTTCCACGGTTATCCCTGGTTGATTCACAAGCTTACCTATCGCCGTACAAACCAACATCGGATTCATGTGCGTGGTTACAAAGAGATTGGTAACATTAATACACCCCTAGAATTGGCAATTGAGAACCAAATTGATCGCTTTAATCTAGTGATTGACGTGATTGATAGGGTTCCCAAATTGCAATCAGCAGCGGCTTACGTAAAAGAACGGATGAAGAACGCAATTATTGAACACCAACACCATGCTTTTGAGCATGGTATCGATAAACCTGAAATTGTCAATTGGAAGTGGGATTATTAATCTGATTGGATAGCATCCCAAATTTGACAACAATTTTCAGGTAAATAGACCATTTTGTAGGGTTTTAGCATTGCTAAAACCCTAGGATAAACCTGTAAGCTAAACCTGTAAACTTAAGCTACCGATGGCTTATCTGTTAGTATCTTCAACCACCTTGAAATAAATTTCAACGCTTATAAACCAAGTCTAGTTAAGTAGACTAAATAAAATCTTGATTATTTAGTCATCTTTGAGATGACTTTGTTTGTGAGCAAGGAAATTAATTTCCTTGGGGGTTAAGTTGACACCTCGTATAAGCATTGGTCTCATCCCTACAGTA
>JAAUYI010128171.1_pt1 | contig 11099 bp, 7 predicted proteins | sample 7278041 | NCBI WGS metagenome assembly JAAUYI01 (sample SAMN14350216, study PRJNA611818) | marine sediment metagenome | isolation source: surface marine sediment (0.6m) | place: French Polynesia: Moorea | collected 2018-08
ATGACTCTCGTTTCCTGTCTTTTTAAGCTATTGACAGATTTAATTTAGCGAGAGTTTTTCTTTTTGCTGTTCGCGATCGCAATTATTTAGACTTTTCAGACATCCTCTAAACCATGCAACATTGTCTTCATAGAATCTTCCGTTACGACCTTCTCGGAGAATTCTAATATTTATTTGTTTTTTGTCAAATTCTTCTTTTAATTTTTGTGATATTGCACCATTGAATGCAGTAATTATTGCTTCTTTGAATTTGCCTATTTTAAATAATTCTTCTTGTCGATAACATAAAACATCGTCATCTTGGCATTTTTTTAAATAATCATTAAATTCCATATTTACTCCTATTCAAATTTTGCTTAGATTGGTTTAGTGGTAGCGTAACTCAACAAAACTTTATTTTGTGTTGGGTTGAAGAATGAAACCTAACCTAATAATTTTTCTAAGTCCGTTTAAACGGACTTCAGCTTTAAGCCAAGAAATTAATTTATTGGTGGGTTATAAACACAAGAGATAATACCTAATTGTTTTATTTATCAATTGTTTGACGAATATCATCTAATGGTGACTCGGATTTAATTTCTTCTGGTTCATTTGAGATGAATTCAAGGCTTACTTTTAGTCTGACTTTGCCCTTTTTCCAACCTGTAGAACCAACTTTAAGAATTTCGCAATCAATACCTTGACTAAACCAATTAGGATATTGCTGTATATCAACCTTTCTTGATTGTAGTTCTGTATACAAATACTGTGTTAATTTACTATTAAAAACTTCTTTTATGTTAGTGATGATTTTCTGAGATCGGTATGCTCCAGAACTAAATTCTAAAGCATCATTTTCTGAGCAATTTTCTATTTTGAAATTTTCTTCCATGAGATTTATTTTTAATAAACTATATTTACCACTCTAAAATTATTCATTACAATTCGCTCTGGTGAAAACACTTAAATTCTCTTTTGATTAGCGATCGCGCTAATAGTAAGGTGGGCAATGCCCACCCTACTATTCATATTTCTGTAACAGCAAACACAGACTCTAAATGAGATTGATCGCGATTATTTTCTTCGGAATAATTGCTATCTTTATCAGCTAAATTATGATGACTAATCAATGGCAATTTATGCTCATATATCGAGACAGATTCAAGACAAGAATTAATCTGATTAACTGCTTGATTATATTGTTCAATTTTTTGCTTTATTTCTACCTGTAATTTTTGATTGCGAGCGATTTTTGCTTCTGCTTCGTGTTCTAAAGTTTGTTCTAAATATGCTCTAGCTTGAGGATATTGTTGTAAGATTTCTTCTCCTTGTTGTTCCGCCATTGGTAAGAGATGAGTTTTAAAAGTTTCGTTGATAGCTTGACGAAAATTACGACGGATTGTTGTGGAAACTTTGGGTTCAAAATCGAGTTTTAGTAGCTGACGAATTGCGGGTTCGGCTTCTACCATGCTGGCGCAATCGTAACTTTGAGAAGTTTGTTGTAAAGTCTGCCGAAATTGATAGATAGAAAATGTTCCTTCATCATAAAAACGAGGACTTTCTCTCACATATCGATCGCATTCTGTTTTTGCTTGACTAACTAAGGCATGAGTTAGCTTATTTTCTAATTGTTGCAGTTGAGTTTCTATATTTCCATCACTACCAAGAAGACGATATAGTTGTCGATAATGTTCAGTTTTTTTGGTGCGATCGATTAAACGCTGACAAAACTGGTTCACTAATTGTTGGGATTCTTCTACCAGTACATCTTCTAATTCGTTGGCGAGATAATATAATGCTTCGACTAATATAGCAATTAGGGGTGCGGTAGCATTACGAGGATGAGATAAAGTGGTACGACTGTAAGCATTTCTTACGGAAAAGGTTTGTAAGAGTTCGTCGAGACGACTAACCATTCTGGCTGTTAGTTTTTTAAAGTCTGACTCGAAAACCGAATCACTATTATTAACAATCGAATTTACTTCGTCTTCGATGTGTTGATGAAATTCTCTACCAACTTGTTGTAATTGTTGGTTGAGTTGTGCCAATTCTTGGGCTTTCATCGCCTCAATTTCATGGGGTTGACTGTCTAAATCTCGTAATTGGGCTTCATAATGTTTTTTGAGATTGATACACAGTGGTTGTAAGTCGTCAGCTAAAGTAGCAAATAGTTGCGGGCGTTTTTCTTCTGTTAGATAGCGAGTAATAGCAGTGCGAAATTCTTCGATACCACTATCGTTAATCAGTTGTTCGATTAATGGCGTACCCCATTCGCTGAGAATACGAGTATAGTTTTCATTGGGAGTTTCGTAACCATGAACAGAAACCTTAAAATTAGTACGGGTTAATTTACCAGAGTTAGCGCAGTAGTTATTAAATTCACTCACAAATTGGGGGATTTCTTCTTCTCCACCGATACTTTTTACACTTTCAGCAAAAAGAGAATCTAAACCAAATCTATCTTGCTCACTCGTTGCTTTAATTTGGCTGCCATAGAAACCCAGTAAACCACTAGTTTTATATACTCTTTTACTGTCTCGAAACTGTGTCTGAATGAGATTATCTAAACGTTGTCTTAGTTGTGCAGCATACCAAGTTTCATCGATACGATTGAATACATAAAAAACTCTGTCTCTAATACCAGGATTAGAACGCATTTTTTCCATCAATTCTGTCTCTTCTGATGTCATTTCTCCCGCAGCAGCAGGTTTGAGTACACAGATTACAGCAGAAGTATCGGTATGTTCGATTTTATTGTAGGTTAGTTCAGCATCTTTTTTAACTGGTGCATCGATACCAGGCATATCTACTAAGACATTACCATCTTGCAAAAGAGGATGATAGCAATAATATTCTAATCTTTTCAGTACTGAACTATTACTACCGCGTCTAGCATAATTAGCTGCTTCTTCTATGTTGGCAAAGTTAAATTGTTCCATAGAATAAGTAGCATTATGATTAGCCTGGATTCGATCGCGATTATTTTGATATCCTTCTAACAAGAGGATAAGTGCTTTAGCTTGTTTGGCTCGTTCTGATTTGCTTTCTCCACCTTCGCGATCGATAATTGCTTGACAGCCTTGGTGAAGTAGATCGATTACTTCTGGTTCATAAATATTGTTGTCTACTTTTAAGCCCAAACGCTGGCATAAAGCTAAAGCCTGTATCTGAATTTCTGCTTCACTTAAAAAAGTTAAAACTACTCTTTCTTTTTCTGGTTCGGCATACTCTATATAGCATTCCGTACCCGTAGCGTGTCCCTCTGCACTATAGAGTAATTCTCGCTCTAATAGTGCATTAATCAACATAGATTTACCCGCACTAAAAGCACCCGCAAAGACAATTTCAAACTTAGGAGAAATAGCTTTTCTCAAAGATGCTTCAATAGCCGTAGTGTCTTGCTGTGGATATAAACTCGGTTCTTGGTGAAGTAAATCTAATAAGCTGTTAACTTCTGATTGTAGATTACCGCAGCGATCGAATGGTTGATTCATAAGATTAATAAAGATTTAAACTCTATATCCTCTAGAATTCCCATTTTTTCGATATTGATACAGTAGTTACAAACAGATAAGCAATCTATCTATATTAATGTTTTCTCAACTATTCAAGAAAATTCTATGGTGCAATGGGAAATAAATTGATTATTTATTAAAAAAATTAGTTCAAAAATACTATGAAAGTCAACTATTCCTTTAGTCGATCGACAATTGCGGTTTCTCAGGCTACTACTGTTGATGCCATTCTCAATTTTTATGAAAAAACAGAAGAGTCTGCTGATTTTAAGCGTCTTCCTTTAAATTTATCCTTAGTATTAGATCGATCTGGTTCGATGGGTGGAAATCCTTTAAGAAATGCCAAAAAAGCAGCCCAACAACTAGTAGAATATCTTACCCCTGAAGATTATCTTTCTGTGGTTATCTATGATGACAAGGCACAAACTATTTTACCATCCCAATTAGTGACAGATAAAAGCAGTATTAAAAAGGCGATCGGTAAAATTGGTGTGGGAGGATGTACTAATCTGAGTGGTGGTTGGTTGATGGGTTGCGACAATGTGCAATCTCAACAAGACAAAGAGAAGTTAAATCGAGTACTCTTATTAACCGATGGACAAGCTAATGTAGGTATTGTAGACCCACAAGTTTTAACAAAAACAGCCCAACAGAAAGCAGAAGCAGGAATTATTACGACAACCTTGGGTTTTGGCAATTACTTTAATGAAGATTTACTCATTGCCATGGCTGATGCAGGAAAAGGTAATTTCTACTTTATCCAATCTCCTGAAGATGCAGCCGATGTCTTTAGAGTAGAGATGGAAAGTTTAGTTTCTGTGGTGGCACAAAACCTTAAGGTGCGATTAGAGTTAACTGAAGGAGTAGAAGTTGCAGAATTACTTAATAGTTATACTTCCACCCAAAAAGATAACGTTTTAGAAATCTTTTTAGGGGATGTTTATGGTGTAGAAACCAAACCTCTCGCTTTACAATTTTCTCTTCCTGCTTTTACAGAAGAAGGCGATCGAGAAATAGCTAAGATTACTTATAGTTATGAAACTGTTGTCGATGGAAGTATTCAAAAACAAAATAATAGTCTGGGACTTCCAATTAAGGTTACATCTTCTGAAGAAGCACAAAAAATTGAACCAGATGCAGAAGTCAATCGTACCGCTAGTCAGCTAAGAATTGCCAAAATTAAAGATGAAGCAGTTTCTCTTGCCGATCGAGGTGATTATATAGAAGCAGCTAAAATCTTGCGAGAAACAGTCAAAAATCTGCAACTCAAGGCATTAGACGAATACTTTACCATTGCCGAGGAAATCGAACAACTCGATTATTATGCCCAAAGTTTAGAGAAAAAGCGTTTCGATCTCAATTTGCGTAAAGAAATGCGCGATCAATCCTATCAAGCCAGAAAACGCGATCGCGAAGATTTACAATTAAGAGGTTCGACTGTTGGCGCATCTAGCAATTTACCACGAGTAACGGAAGCTAGCGATGGTATTGTCTTAAAATGCGAAAAAATTTCGGGAAAACTGCGCATTAAAGTAATTTCCGACGGTTATAACCCCGATCTAAATGTTCAATTTCCCCGTAGCATTCGAGAAGAAGGAGTAACCTATGTGGTTGATGAAGTTACTCTTTCTGCTAAAGGAGATTTTTATCGTACTTCAGGAGAAATTAAGCGATTACTCAAGCCAGGGGAAGTGGTAGTTACCAATAACTCTTCTAGAAGTACCAGACAGTTAGCAAAATCTAAAGTAACTTGTACTGCTGCCGATTTAGAAACCACCGATACTATTGGGGATGGTGTTTTAGTTCAATGTGTCAAAGATAAAAGTAAATTAAGAGTCAGAGTAGTCTCTGATGGCTATAATCCTGATTGGAATATGCGTTTTCCTAAAAGTATCCGTGAAGAAGGAATGCTTTATGTAGTAGATGATGTCAAAGAAAGTTCCAGTGGTGGATTTTATTGGGCTTATGGAAAGATAAAAAGGTTTGTTCAGTAGAATTATTAGCTATTAGCTATTAGCTTTTAGCTTTTAGCTTTTAGCTGTTTTTTTAGATAAATCGAGCGCCTGACGAATTTTGTTTTGAACAGTTATTTTTTACTATATGTCAGTATTCCTCCTTTCTCAGCAACCACATTCCAAGCAATCCAAGAGATAATAAAGATGAAGGTTCTGGTGCAGATTCAGCCTTAGATGTTATTTGTTCCAAGGCAAAATCTGCCATATTCTCATAAGATCTATTTGTTCCATGAACCAGGTCGGCAAACAGATAATCGTTTGGGTACTCGCAGACAGAAAATTCTGGAAATTCACCACTTATACAAGGGTCAGTAACATTTGTGTAACCATACTTTTTCGGGTTGCTAATGCTGTCTTTAACAAAGAAATAAAGATCGAGAGGTAGAATGTTAATCTCGGACAATGACTTGTCTAAATGGGCAAAACTTGTTTCTAAAAGAAAGTTATGTTCCTTAATTAAATTTGTAATATTAGTGGCTGTTTCTGCACCGAGAAGATTAGCAATAGGAAATTGACCCACATCAGGTAAGTTACCGACCAGGAAATTACGTGCACCAGCATTGTAGAGTAAAGTAATAATTTTCTCTATGTTCCCCACTAATTCTTGAGGATTGGGATTATCTGTTTGAAGGTAATCATTAAGACCGCCTAATACAACATATAATCCTTCTGGATCGGCTCTTGAATCGATCGATTCAAGATCTTTGATGAATGCTTGAGTCTGGGTCAACATTCCCGCTAAAGTAGGATTGGCGTTATAAAATCCTGTTCCTGCACCCCAGACGGCGAAGTTCACGCTTCGAGTTGCAGTAGCACCACCGTAGGATAAATTAAGCCTAAATCCGTTCTCAGTTTCGATAATTGGACTATCGATCGCTAATTTACTAGAAGGAATCAGATCTAATCCCAATTTATCTGCAAGAGGTTCGACCCAAACTAGACCAGTAGAATAACGTCCTTCAAAGTAGGGTGGACTTGGTGGCGCAATTTCGTTTCCCGTAATTAGTCCTTTTTCCAATGCAGATGTGGTTGCGTTAAACTGATTACCCATATCGGAGGTACTGTCGCCAAAGACATACATCTTACTAAAGGTTGTCGCTGATGCCTCGAAAGCCAGCAAGAAAGAGAAAAAGGATAATTTTGCTGCTAAAAAAATCGTTTTCTCCACCCACGCAGTAAGTTTGTGTCGCGATCGATTAAACATATTTATTCTTAGTTTCGTACTTTAGGAAGCTTTATCCTCATTATCGAAGCTAAGATCTGCGCTAGTCTTACACATTCTTACTTTGAATGTGATCTATTCTTATGATCTGTGTCTCATTTGTGAGGGAGTGACTCCAAATCTTTTTTTAAAGTGACGATTAAGGTGTCCTTGATTAGCAAAACCTACTTTGTAAGCAATTTCTGTAAGCGTTAATTCCTCCTGAAAAAGTAATTGCTTTGCACGCTCAACTCGACGCTGAATTACATACTGATGTGGTGGTATTCCCGTCGCTTCCTTGAACAAGTAGCAAAAGTAATTTGGACTTCTTCGCACAATCGCTGATAATTCAGCCAGACTCAAATTATGTTCTAAATGACTGTTAATGTAGTCGATGACTTGCTTAAGCTCAAACTTAGACAGACTACCCGTATATCCCGATCGCAAATTTTTTTGTGAAGAATAATGTCTGATTAAATGGACAAAGAGTGCATTTGCCATGGTCTCAACATATAGCGAATTGCATCCAGCATTAGTTTCTAATTCTCTCTTCAGCACTAGTCCGATTTGATAAATTAGTTGATCGGATTTGAGGAAGTGGGATATCGGTTCGACTCGTTCGGGATCGATAAATTCGTAAGCAGCACGAGCAAAATACTTCGGTTCGAGACTGAGAAGAATAAAATTGTGTTCTGTATTCCATGTAGCAGAATGAGTCATGTTTGCAGGGATGAGGAGAAAATCCCCTTCGCCAAACTGTTCGCTGTGAAAACGTCCGTCTAAATTTCCTTCAACTTGTCTTGGGGAAGATACTTCCGTTTGAATCGCAATCAGATGCTGAGGTGCACAACTCTCAGGAGTTTTGTAGGCTGGCTGGTGGTGATATTCAAGGTGAATACTGTCCCATCCCGCCCGATGGCTAGAGAGGAGGGGCAAGCACGGAAAAATTTGTAAGGAGTTAGCTTCCTTGCTTAAATCAACTTTTATGGGCTTGCTTGGGTTTACCATTGCTTTCTCAATTAGGTTCTGTTGCCTATTTCTAAACTTCAATCTTGATTTGGCAAGAAATAGGGGTAAGGCATGACCTTACCCCTAAAGAATTTAGATGGTTGAAGTAATTTACCCGCTAATAGCTAAAAGCTGATAGCTGATAGCTATTAAATCTTAATCAACCCTTTCCATTGCTTTTTCCATTGCCATTGCCCTTTCCATTGCCATTGCCATTACTTGCGGATGTAGCTGAGATTACACTATCTACTAATTTGTTGGGAACTTCTTGCAGACGATCGTATTGCCACTGGAAGAAGCCTACACCTAAAGTAAGCGATCGCAATTCAATAATAAAGTTGTGCATCTCTGCTTGAGGGAGATATGCCGAAACATTATCCCATCCTTTCCAACCAGAAACAGCCTCGTAGCCAAGAATTTGTCCTCGGCGACCTGTTACTAATTGTAATACTTTAGAAGTAAAATCACTAGGAGCAGATACTGTAATGGAAAGAATTGGTTCTAACAGAGTTGGTTGGCACTTAGGCATACCTTCTGTCATAGCAATACGGGCAGCTTGTTTAAAAGCTTGTTCAGAACTATCTACAGAATGATGAGAACCATCTTTGAGAGTTACATCTACATCGACTACAGGAAAACCTAAAGGACCATGATGTAAATATTCTCTTACTCCCATCTCTACCCCAGGAATATACTGTTTTGGTACAACACCACCGACAATAGTTTCATGGAATTGAAAACCTTCTCCCCGCGATAGCGGTTTAATTTCCAGATAAACATCCCCAAATGCCCCATGTCCGCCACTTTGATGTTTATAGCGACCATGAGAAGTAAAAGTCTGACGAATAGTTTCTTTATAAGGTACTTGGGGTAAATGAGTATTCATGGGCAAGTTATACTTGCGACGAAGACGATCGAGTGCTACTTGCAGATGAATTTCTCCTTGTCCCCAAAGAATAACTTCGTGGGTATCGCCGTGTTGTTGCCAATGTAGAGAGGGGTCTTCTTCGAGTAATTTAGTTAGGGCACTGCTTAATTTAACTTCATCTTGCCGATTTTCTGGAGCGATCGCCAAAGCATAGACAGGAGCTATTTTGTCTGCTTTGGGTAATTCGTTAGCCTTCGCTGTGGCACTAGTTATAGTATCTCCAGTTTGCACTCCTTCCATTCTGCCCAGGGCAACAATTTCACCTACCGAAGCACTAGTAAGCGGTTCTTGTTGTTGACCCATTAAACGATAAATACCTCCCACACGTATGCCATTTAAAACCATGCCATCAGTGAGTTTTCCCTGCCATACCCTAGCTAGAGATAGCCGTCCGCCTTGGGGAGTAAAATAGGTTTTTAATACTTGTACTAGAGTATCACCATCAACATCTACATTTAATCCGCGACGTTCAGCAGTAATATTGGGGGCTGGAGCTTCTTTGATTAGAGCATCAACCAGAGGACGTACTCCGTAATCTTGTTCTGCCATACCAAAGAATACAGGAACAATTAGATCCGCACTAAGCTCTTGCTTTAAATCTTTGAGTATTTCTTCTTGGGGGGGTTCTATTTCTTCTATCAGTTCTTCTAAGAGATGATCGTCAAAGTCAGCTAGAGTTTCTAACATTTCTGTCCGTGCAGACTGTTCTTCTTCAGCCAAACTCTGAGGCAAAGGAACTGGATCGGCTGGACTTCCTTGGTGATATTGATAGGCTTGTTCGCTAATTAAATCAATATAGCCAATACAATCATATTTCTGGCGAATGGGATATTGTTGAGGAACTAAAGGACGACTAGAAACTTCTTTGAGAGCATGGAGAATATCCATATAGCTGTCTTGAGCGCGATCCATCTTATTAATAAAGACTAGATGGGGAATTTCCCAATCATCCAAAAATTTAAATAAAGGAGCAAGAGTAAGAACGCGAGAGATTACTGGCTCACAAACTACTATTGCTGCACCTGCTCCAACTAGAGCATTATAAGTTTCTTGGGCAAATTCAATTGAACCAGGACAATCTAGAAAAGTAAGTTGAATATCCTGGTAGTTAGTACTAGCAACAGAAACCTCCACACTCATAGATCGATCGCGAGCTTCTGCTGAACTATCCCCAACAGTATTACCGTTTTTGATATTTCCTTTACGAGTAATTGCCCCAGTCACAGAAAGTAAACTTTCTAGTAGTGTAGTTTTACCACTGGAATAAGGACCAACAATTGCCACATTACGGGTGTTTTCTACTTTATTGTTACTCATAAAACTTGACCCCCAAGTATTCATTGTGTTAACGCAGGGACACTAAGGTCATCTCCAACTAAATCAAGGCAGAATTAATAGTTAGTGTCTGCAAAATCTAAAGTAAAGTTAAGCACAAATTAATGGCTTACAAATTTGAGGTTAACTCTTTCTAGGCACTTATATACAAAACTTGCAATTTCTTGTAAAAGAAGCTCACTATTTAGTTAAGTTAAATTAATCAATATTAATCAGTAATAATACAAATCAAGAAAAGCAAATTTTAATCGTTTCAGGTCAAATTATCTTTCTTAAATTCTTATTGTCAGCGATCGCTAGCTATAAGTCAGAAGTCACTACTCCTACTCCCTACTTACTACTCCCTACTCCCTCTCTTGGTGCGCGTTCCCTTGCGGAGGAAACCTCCGCGGGGTCGCACCGCTACTCCCTACTCCCTACTCACTACTAAACTAATCCCTCAAGGAGCAAATTCTAAAGGAATAGCCCCAATTAATCCAGTACGAAAATCATTTAACAACTGACGGGCTACTCTTTCTTTATCTCCTTGATAAAGATTATTACCCAAGTCGTAGACATAAGATTCTCCAGTTATAGAGAGGGGATCGAGCTTATAGCGAGACTTCAAAGCTGCGCCAAACCCCAATTCTACTAGCAAATCAACCATGGCAGCAGCTACTCGCTGATTATCGTAAGACGCTTCCCCAATATCTTCACAAATAGCTAATTTAACTGCATTTTCCTGATCTTCTATTCTCCAGGGAATTACCCCAGGAGCATCTAACAGTTCAATTTCAGGAGATATTCTCACCCATTGTAATTGCCTGGTTACTCCTGCTTTACGCGCACTAGCTACAGCTTTACGCCCCACTAAACGATTAATCAAAGCAGACTTACCCACATTAGGAAAACCAATTACCACAGCACGAACAGGTCGATCACGCATCCCTCGATCGCGCCGACGCTGATTCATAGATACTCCTACAGCTTTAGCAGCTTTTAAAATTGCTTTAATCCCTTTTCCTTGTTTAGCATTAGTAAAAAGGGGTTCTTCTCCTTGTTCTTTAAACCAACTCAACCATTCTTGCTTGGTTTTTTCAGGAATCATATCCATTCGGTTGACTACTAAAATTCTCGGC
>JAAUYI010155927.1_pt1 | contig 11099 bp, 9 predicted proteins | sample 7278041 | NCBI WGS metagenome assembly JAAUYI01 (sample SAMN14350216, study PRJNA611818) | marine sediment metagenome | isolation source: surface marine sediment (0.6m) | place: French Polynesia: Moorea | collected 2018-08
AGATCTTTGCTGCGGGTATGCCTGTATCCGCGTTGATGGAGAAAGCAGCCCTGCTTTGTAGCAGTCGCATTCAAAGCTTGTATCCCTTATCTAAAATATCGACTGTGGGTATTTTAGTCGGGCCAGGACACAATGGAGGAGATGCGCTGGTAATTGCTCGCGAACTCTATTTGGCAGGATATCGGGTTAAAGTTTATCGCCCATTTTTTAAGCTTAAATCACTAACCACTCAACATAGTAATTATGCTACTAGTTTGGGTATTGCTTTTTATGAAGAGATTCAATCTTTACAAGATTGTCAGTTATTTATCGACGGATTATTTGGCTTTGGCTTAACTCGCGCTCTGCCCGAAAACATACTCAAAACAATCGAGCTAATCAATAGTTGGTCGCAACCAGTCGTCAGTATCGATCTTCCTTCAGGAATACATACAGATACAGGAGAGATTCTGGGTGGAGCAGTAAAAGCTACTTATACTCTCTGTTTGGGTTTATGGAAACTAGCATTTTTTCAAGATATTGCCTTGGAATACATCGGTAATAGTGAAAGAATCGATTTTGGTATTTTATCTCATCATGTTTGGTCGGTCTTACCTCAGCCAGCACCAATTAAACAAATTACTCCCGCGATCGCCCGCCAGTTTCTGTCCATACCCCGCTCTTTAGTCACTCATAAATATCATCAAGGACATCTGTTATTGATTTGTGGCTCGCATCGCTATGCAGGAGCAGCAATTTTAACCGCCCTAGGAGCTAGAGCCAGTGGAGTGGGAATGTTATCGATCGCCGTGCCAGAGTCCCTTAAAACCCTCGTGGTAAGTCATTTACCAGAAGCTCTAATTATTGATTGTCCCGAAAATAAAGAAGGCGCGATTGCTTCTCTACCTTTTTCTGTCACTGACCTCGATCGATTCGATGCGATCGCCTGTGGCCCTGGTTTAACCAAGGATGCTCACTCGATAGTCGAAAAAGTCTTATCAGCAGAATCTCCTCTAGTTTTAGATGCGGATGGTCTGAATATTTTGTCAGAACTAAATACGAGCGAGGTTCCCACCCAAAGAGATGCTCCTACTGTCCTAACTCCCCACTGGGGAGAATTTAAACGCTTATTTCCTGAAATTACCGCACAAGACCCCGATCGCCTAACCGCAGTCCAAACCGCAGCCAAGCAAAGCCAAGCAATTATTCTTTTGAAAGGGGCGAGAACGGCGATCGCCAATCCTCAAGGATTAACTTGGGTCGTTCCTCAAAGCACTCCCGCATTAGCCAGGGGTGGTAGCGGAGATGTCCTGACGGGTTTAACTGGTGGTTTAGTAGCTCAAGGAATTAAAAAAGGCAGTAATTTGCTAGATGTTGTCGCTAATGCAGCTTGGTGGCACGCTCAAGCAGGAATCTTGGCTGCAAAAGAGCGTAGTGAGTTAGGAGTAGATGCTACTACCTTGGCCGAGTATTTATTATTGGCAATTAGCACTAAATAAAATAATTCACGCCAAATCCAACAGCGCGGGGACGATCTAACTGTTTGGCTAACTTTAATACCGCACTGCGTCCTACTTCGGTTTCAAATACTGAGGAGAAAACTACATCTAATGAATGTTGCCGACAATACTTTAATAGCCTGCTAGGAAAGCCCATAATAGCAGCTTTGATAATAAATACTTCTTGCCATCCCTGTTGATGTGCTTGCTCTAACTGCCTAAAACTGGCAACAGATTCATCCAAAGCTATCGATGTTCTGTAATCTTGGCTTAGTTTCAACATTTCGGCAAAATTATCGGGGGGTAAGGGTTGCTCGATAAAGTCGATCGCTTCTAGCTTATCGGTTACTGTTAATAGTTTTTTTGCCCCTGATAAATTTAATCCTCCGTTGGCATCTAGTCTTAATTTGACTTTTGGGGGTAGTGTTGCAACTAATTGCTTTAAGATCTCTATTTCTCGATCTAAGGAATAAACCCCAATCTTCCACTTAAAAGTGGTATTGCCTTGATGTCGATAAATTTCTTGCCAGGTAGTCAAAGCTTGCTCTCCCCCAGGCAATAGATAGCAATAATCCAAATCTGTCGGGCGATCGCTTTTTTTAGTTTCGCTCAGATCTAGCCAAGCAGATTCTACAGCAAATTGACAAGCAGGTAGAGAATCGGGAATCTGAATAATATCTTCTATGTTGATTGTTTCTCCGCATTGCTGACAAAATTCTAACGCCTCAGACATGGTTTCTGAGCCAAACCAAGGTAAAGGAGCAATTTCCCCTAAAGCAAATTTCCCTGCGCGATCGCTCAAACTAATAATAATCCCCTCACGTATTTGCCAAACACCGTGACTAGTACGTAAGGGTTGCCTAAAACGCCGTTGATAAAGTTCAAATTTGAATTTCAATTTAATAAAAGCCGATCGCCTCTAGCTAACCGCCAAACGCTTTAATGCTTGTGAAAACGAATCCCTAAAAAGATATCGTATAAAAAATTGAGAAAGTTTCTCGCATCTAAAAGACCTAGTGATTGTTCGCATCCTTTAGCATCTAATAAAGGTTTAGTATCGCGATAAGCTGCTTGAAACTTATACCAAGGAATAGAGGGCCAAAGATGATGTACTAGGTGATAGTTTTGCCCTAAAATTAACAAGTTTAAAATAGGACTTGGATAGACTCTGGCATTTTTCCAGCGATCGCGCTCCTTAAAAGGACGAAGGGGTAAATAGTCAAAAAATAGTCCCAGGGCAATTCCCACTACTAAAGCAGGAACAAACCAGAAATTCATTACATAACCAATAAAATCATAATAAATACCCAATCCCACTATCGTTACTAAAAACAGTCTGCTAAGAAACCACTCTAACAACTCATATTTACGCCACAAGCGTCTTTGAAAGAAAAAGAACTCATGGTAGAAAAAACGAGCAGCAATTAGCCACAATGGGCCACCAGTAGAAACAAAGTGGTCGGGATCGTTTTCAGGATCGTTGACGTGGGCATGATGTTGTAAATGTACCCTAGTAAATACAGGAAAGGCAAAGCCCAACATCAAAGCACTACAATGCCCTAAAATAGAATTAATAATACGATTACGGTGCGCGCTATTATGAGAAGCGTCGTGAATAACTGTTCCTGACAAATGTAATGCCAGAACATTGGCGGTAAAACAACACCAAGCTGGAAAATCCCCAAAAAAATAACCAATGGTCGATATAGTTAGCAACGCGATCGCTGCGCTCGTCATTAACACATTGGGATTGATTCCACCAGGAGCTTTTAAATACTCTCTTGGTACTGTTTGCAGTGTCTGAGCCGACTGCATCTTTTCGTTTGCTCCTCTTACTCTAGATATACGACTTTCCTCGGTTAGTTTACACTAATTTGAAATCGAGGTAAACAAATGTAAAGCAATCCCAAAGATTTTCTCATTTTAGATAATTAATTTTTCTAGTTATTTAGGATTAATAAGCTGGATAACTCGATCTGGAAGCTCCCCAGAAAACGAGCAATAATTTTTACATTTGTGCTAAATATGCTTGATAACCTAATTTATCAAGTCGATCCTGTTTGTCAAGCACTATTTGCGATAAGTTTTGTCGATATTGTTCTATTTGGCTTTGTAACTTGGGATCGCTGGTAGCCAAAATTTGTACTGCTAGCAGTCCTGCGTTTTGAGAATTACCAATAGCTACGGTAGCAACGGGAATACCTCTGGGCATTTGCACAATAGAATATAAGGAGTCAAGTCCATTTAACTGGCGAGTAGTGACGGGGACTCCAATCACGGGTAAAGGAGTTAAAGAAGCTACCATACCTGGCAAATGTGCTGCTCCCCCAGCCCCAGCAATAATTACTTTAAGCCCTCTTTTATGGGCATTACGGGCATAGTCTACCATCCTCTCTGGAGTTCGATGGGCTGAAATAATCGCCACTTCATGGGGAACGTTAAAATCTTCGCAGACAGCGATCGCTTTTTCCATAGTGGGCAAATCGGAATCACTGCCCATAATAATTCCAATCAACGGGGTAGTTTCACTCAAAGCATTTTGTTAAATTCTAGATTCTGTATTTTATCCTGTTTATTCGATCTATCTAGAAAAATTTAGGATTAATCTTAGAAAAAAGGAAGAAATGAGTAATCATGAGAGCGGATCTAGTAATCAATAATGCTCGGATAATAGGATATAGAGACTTACAGCAGGTGGCGATCGCAGCAGGAAAAATCAAGGCTATTGCACCGAGACTAGATCTAGCAGACGCGGAGTTAACTATCGACTTACATGGAGACTGGCTCTCTTTGGGGGGAGTAGATCTGCAAATTAATGGTGGTTTGGGTTTGGCATTTCCCGATCTAGAATTAAAAGATTTACCTAAACTCAGACAAATCTGTAACTTTCTCTGGAAACAGGGAGTAGATGGCTTTTTGCCAACTATAGTGACCACTTCTGTCGAGAAAATTCAGCGATCGCTTGCTACTCTAGCTCAATTTATACCCACTCAAGATCCAAAAGAAAACACAGCTAAGGTTTTGGGAGTTCATTTAGAAGGCCCATTCTTAAATTATCAGAAAAGAGGCGCACATCCAGCAAAATATTTATTGCCTCTCACTCTTGAGAATATTCGCTTAGTTTTGGGTGAATACACTCATTTAGTCAAAATTATGACGCTTGCGCCTGAGTTGGATAGTTCCTCGGCAAGCATTGACTATTTACATAAGCACAATATTATCGTTAGCTTAGGACATTCTCTAGCTACCGCCTCCGAAGCCAAACAAGCCTTCGATCGCGGGGCATCAATGGTAACTCATGCTTTTAACGCGATGCCTAGTTTACACCATCGCCAACCAGGATTGTTAGGAGAAGCGATCGTCAATCCTTACATCTATTGTGGTGCGATCGCTGATGGTCATCATGTTTGCCCGACTATGTTAGAAATTTTCCTCAGAGCGAGTAACTATGACCGTGGAGTATTCTTAGTTAGCGATGCTTTATCCCCGATGGGTTTGCCTGACGGTGTTTATCCTTGGGATGAAAGAGAAATTATTGTCACCGAAGGTACTGCCAGATTGCAAGATGGTACTTTATCGGGTACAACTTTGCCTCTACTAGTAGGCGTAGAGAATTTAGTCAAATGGGGTTGCAATCTGGAACAAGCGATCGCTATGGCAACAGAATCTCCCCGCACAGCGATTAATCTTTCAGGTATTGGTATCGAACAACCCGCGAATTTACTGCGTTGGCATTGGGAGGGAAAAGACCAGAAACTAACCTGGACGAGAATTAAAACCGAGTGCGAATAGTCTGAAATACTTAAAAGCAGGGGAGCGGAGGAAGCAGGGGAAGCAAAGACTAATAACTCCCAACTACTAACTACTAACCACTGATAACTGTTGACTGTTGACTGTTGACTGACTACGAACTCCGAACTCCTGTACAGACAAGGCATGCCTTGTCTCTACGAACTCCGAACTCCGAACTAACTACTACTGAAACCCTCGCTCCCAAACAGAAATATTGATGCGATCTTTGGAGTCGCGCTGTACTTTTCCTTCTAAATCGTTAACTTTAAAAAAACTAAAGTTAGTTTGACGATTGTAAACACTTCGCAATTTCTGTTTAACTGCTACTGGAGCATCTCCCCCTAGCATTTTTGCCAAAGTTTGCTGCATTGCTCCGAGGCTAACTGATGAATTCAAAGCTACATCTGTTTGACGAATTTTACCTGTATTGTCTGATTGGTAGCTCAGATTAACCCGATCGGGGACTACATCATAGTAAACTAAAACTCGACTGTTGGGTCGCCAGCCTTTCCTTTCTGAGTTTGGTTGTCCCAGGGTACTGACTAACTGACTTTCAGATGTTCCCGTAGTCAAAATCGGTATATTAATTTCTGGTACTGATTCGATGTCAATTTTTGCCAGATTTTTGGGCGGTTTATCTTCATTTTCTGCTGTTTTCTCTGGCTTGTTCAGTTTGAGATCTGATTCTGAGGCAGAGTTTTGGCGTTTTTTGCGAGCATCTGTCAGAATTTTTTTGAGTTTGTCTCTATTGTTCGTCTTTGACTCTTCTAGCTCTTCTGGTCCTTTTTCCTCTGCTTCTGCTTCTAAATTCTCTCTATCTTCTGGGGTGACAAATATATCTGGCTGACGAGTAACTGGAGCATTTTCTGCTGGTTGAGAAGGTGTGTCTGGCGATCGCAACAGATTAGAAACCACAACAAAACCCGCTGCAAAAGTACCCGCTCCTACCCCAATTGCAATCAGTAAAAATAAAGCCAAACTAGCCAGTAAACCACGCTTTTTGGGTTTTTTATCGCGTTTTTGCTTGAAAGCAAGGGTATTACCCCGATTAGTTTCAGTAGTATATTTCTGTTGCCCCCAACTTTCTCCTGGTGCAATATTGAGAGTTACTCCCGTAGGATTGTTGGCTTGACTGGTATCTAAGCTATTTTTTAGAGCATCGAACATTTCTCTAGCGGAACTAAAGCGATCGCGGGGATGAAACCGAATTGCTCGATCGATTACCTCGATTAATTCTGGATCGACATTATTGGCGTGTTCTACCCAGATTATTTCTCCATTGCGGGGATCGGTTTCTAAGTCGTGAGGATGTTTTCCTGTTAATAAGAAAATTGCGGTTAGTCCCAAGCTATAAAGATCGCTAGAATAAATAGGACGACCTGCTGCTTGTTCTGAGGACATATAACCAGGAGTTCCGATTGAGGCCGAAAAGCTACTGCTGGTTTTCTGGTTGACTTCCGTGGCGATCGCCTCTTTAACTGCTCCAAAATCAATCAAAAAAGGTAGGTTATCGCCCTGACGCAAAATAATGTTATCGGGCTTGATATCTCGATGTATCATGCGACGACTATGGACATAATCAAGAACTGGTAACAGTTGCAACAATATCTGTCTAACTTCATCGCGGTGTAAATTACCTTCTTGCTGCCAATATTGGTCTAAAGTCAGTCCTTCGATCCACTCTTGCACTAAATAAAATTTATCATCTTCAGAAAAATAAGCATAAAGCCGTGGAATCTGAGCATTACCTTCTCCCAACTCCTCTAGAATCGCTGCTTCCCGCTGAAACCTCTCCTTCATCCACAAAGGAGTTTTCGGATTTTTAACCATTGGTTTTAGCTGCTTGAGGACACATTTTCGCCCTGAAGGCATATGAGTATCTTCGGTAAGATAGGTTTCTCCGAATCCCCCTCTACCTAGAGTTTTGAGAATGCGATAGCGGTTGTTTAGCAGTGCAGCTTTCATACTTTATGTCTAAAGAATGGTTATCAAGATCGACACAACTCAGTTAATAGTCAAACAAACAAGCCTATTTTAAAATAATCAAAAGATTATCTTCATAGATTTGCTTACTTCAAGTCTAATAAACCTTTCTCTTTTAGTTTAGGATTAAAACGAATATTCATTCTAACTCCGCGATCGCTTAGTTGCTGTTGAATATCAGCTTCGACTCTTCTAGCTACTTGTTTTCGTATTTTAATTTGCCCTAATTCGTCACTTTGTTTATATTGTGCCTTTTCTTCCTCTGTCATAGCAGAAGTAGTATCAATTGCTTCAGTCCAGACAGACTTTGCAGCTTCGTTTCCTGACGGAGTTTTACCATTTTCGGCGATCCAAGCCGAAGCAATATCTTCTAAGATTTTCCGACTGGGACGAGCGATCGTCTTGACTTTTACCCCGTAGCAATTTTGTGGTTGACGAACTAGATGTTGTTTCAAACTTAGATAAACATCGCGAGAATAACCCACATACTGCATTTCTCCTTCGCGATCGAAAATGGCGTATACACCGATTTTGCCCTGTAGATCTTCATTAATGCACCCGTCTTCATCCAGATACGCCAGGTATTCCAGACTGGAAAGAGATGGTGTTTCGGCTTGGGTAGTCATAATTATTATTTAATATTCAATTGTTTTGCTTAACTCTGACTGGCTAGTGCTGAGAGCTAAACCCAGGCTAATAGTTACTTTTAGCAGTTTAATCCTTAAATTAATAAAACTTAATGAACCTTACGATAGATGGCACACAGACGACTGGGTTGAAAAATCTTTGCCTGAAACATAAAGTTTGGTGGCACGTTAATAATAATGTATTCTTCACTGTTATGATATTGCTCGAATTCGCGAGGCATTCCTTTAGGAGTATGCTGACTATAAGGCACTGGTTGAAACAATAAGTCAGTAAATCTAATTTCCTTTTCGTGTAATCTTTGGCTTATTTGGTCGGTAAAAGCCTTGTTAGTCAATAAGCTGTGTAAAATCTGATAAGCTTCAGAATCAAGAGTAAATCCCGCGTCAAAATTCTTGACTATTTTTAAACCCATTTTTTAGGTATCGATAATATGTCGATAATATAAAAGGACTATTGCAAATACTATCAGAAATCTTTAGTTAGGGTACTACTAATTGAATTTTCGTAAATGAAGATTTCAAGAAGCTAAGAATAAATCGCTTAGATAACTTAAAATCGGGAAAATATTTTATGATGCACGGCTTTATTCCTCCACAACGCTATTTTTCCTATTTAACCTGGAAAGAAATAGAGCAAATGCCCAATAAAGAGAATGTAGTCATCATTCAACCAATTGGGGCGATCGAGCAACATGGCCTCCATTTACCTCTGGCAGTCGATTCTGCCATTAGCTTGGGAGTGCTGGGCAAAGCTTTAGCGCAACTAGAGCCTAATATTCCTGCTTATGCCCTCCCCTGTCTTTACTATGGTAAGTCCAACGAACACTGGGGTTTTCCTGGTACGGTTAGCCTCAGTGCGACTACTCTTTTAGCGGTGATTAAAGAAATGGCTGCCAGTATCTATGCCTCTGGTTTTCGCAAACTAGTCTTAATGAACTCTCACGGCGGACAACCACAGATTATGGAAATAGCTGCTAGAGATCTCCATCAAGAACATCCAGATTTTGCCGTATTCCCTTTATTTACCTGGCGCGTTCCTCATATTGTCGGCGATTTACTTACGGCGCAAGAGCAAGAATATGGCATCCATGCAGGAGATGCAGAAACGAGTATTATGCTCTCTTTGTTGCCAGAACAAGTCAAAATGGAGCAAGCAGTAAGAGAGTATCCTCAAAACTTACCAGAAAATAGTTTGTTAGATATGGAAGGCAAGTTACCCTTTGCTTGGCTGACTAAGGAATTGAGTCAAAGCGGAGTTATGGGAGATGCTACCGTTGCTACCAAAGAAAAAGGCGATCGCATTTTGCAGTCCGTTGCTGCTGGTTGGGTACGAGTAATCAAAGATATTTATCGTTTTAGACAACCCGACTTTGATTAGCTGTTGATTGCTCGCTATCGGCAACACAATGCTGTTGGATAACTGCATAACATTCTTCTACTGAAGCTCTTTGCTTCATTGCCTCTACCAGTGCTTCGTAAGACTGAGGATATCTCTTCAATAGATTCGTTGCCTGTAACTGGGCCCAGCGTTCTTTCTGGGGATAACCCACTTCAGGTACACCAACAATTGCTAGAGCCTGTTTTAGCTGTTCTCGATCTTCTGCACCACCTTGAGCGTTGCCATAAACAATTTTTTCGGCTGCCACTCCTGCCATCCAAACAGTACAAAAGCGGTCTAAGGTCAAACGCATTTCTCTTAGATTACCAGGTTGGTTGGTTAAGGTTTGGGTTTCAAAGCCAACCCCACCATTACCCAAACGTCCTTGTTTAATCGTTTCCCAGGTGCTTAAGGTGTAACCCGTAACTGGAATGCCTAAAAAATATGCCGTCAAAAAATGTCCCGCTTCATGGTTGATAATGCGCTGGCGTTGTTCGTCAGAAGTAAATAAGTCTAGCAGCAAAGAAACACCTCTACTATTCCAACTCAAAGTATCTGCGGTAGCTAAACTCAAGATACCAAAGGTAATAGCAGCAGGAGCGACAGGAGAGATATTAAAGATAGGTCCTAACAGAGAGGTCATAGTCATCAAGAAGATTCCTACCGCAATGAGATTTAAAGCAGTTTGGGGCATTGTAAATATACTTTTTTAAATGTTTAGATGTATTAAGTATATTTATTTTAACTAAGGTCGGATAATTTGCTTGGATTCTCAGCCTTTCTTAGTTGTGGAGAGAGTAGAAGTTTGCCTATAGCTTATGTTGGCTCAGCAGGTTGAGATGGTAATTCTCGATCCATCAAATATCGGCATATTTAACAGTGACGATCGATTTTTTTTAGGTTTTGATATTAATAGTTGCTCCCCCGTTTGTTTATCAATCAATTTCAAGATCTAATGTCAAATAACCATGGCAAAGTGTTCCAAGACATTTTAATCGTCGATGATACTTTAGCTAATTTAAAAGTTTTATCTGAAACCTTGACTAGCAATGGTTATGAAGTTAGGGCGGTTAAAAGTGGTAAGACCGCTTTGACGGCAGTAAAAACTATGCCACCAAGTCTGATCTTGTTAGATATTAATATGCCAGAAATGAATGGCTATGAAGTTTGTCAGCAGCTTAAAGCAGATAATATTACTTGTCATATTCCAATTATTTTTCTCACTGCTTCTAATGACGCTCAAGATAAAGTCAAGGCTTTTGCCTCTGGTGGAGTAGATTATATTGCAAAACCTTTTCAAATTGAAGAAGTTTTAGCTCGCGTTAAAAATCAATTAGATATTCAGGCTGCTCAAGCCGAAGTTCGTAAACTGAATGCAGAGTTAGAAGAGAAAATAAAAGAACGCACTAAATTTCTGAACCAGAAACTCAATGAACTCGAGCAAACCAAAAAAGTTCTTCACGAAACCTTCTACGATCGCCTGACAGATTTACCCAATCGAATTTTGCTATCTAAACACCTAGAGCAAGCTCTAGTCCGCACCAAAAAAGATTCCAATTATGGCTTTGTAATCTTGTTTATCAATTGCGCTTGGGGAGATTTGAGTCAATCTGAAAGTAGCATTACAGAACACAAGCTAATTATGGCGCTCGTCAACAGGATTTTGTCTTCTCTTCGGGAAGTAGATACCCTAGCTCGCGTTGGTAATAATAAGTTTGTTGCCTTATTATCAGAAATGCAAAATATTCATCGTGCCACCTACATTGCGCAACAAATTCACGAGCAGTTTGCTACACCTCTAACTATTACTAGACAGCAAAT
>JAAUYI010087998.1_pt1 | contig 11094 bp, 10 predicted proteins | sample 7278041 | NCBI WGS metagenome assembly JAAUYI01 (sample SAMN14350216, study PRJNA611818) | marine sediment metagenome | isolation source: surface marine sediment (0.6m) | place: French Polynesia: Moorea | collected 2018-08
CGTCGAGGAACCGGCTTCCCGGAAGCTCGTTCGGGACGCCCCAGGCCGTGCGCACCGCGGCCCGGGAGACGTAGAGGCGGTTGCGGGCCCGGGTCAGCGCCACGTACGCGAGCCGGCGCTCCTCCGCGAGCTCGTCGGGGTCGCCGAGCGAGCGCTGGTGCGGGAAGGTGCCGTCCTCGAGTCCGGTGACGAACACGACCGGGAACTCGAGTCCCTTCGCCGAGTGCAACGTCATCATGACGACCTGGTCGTCGGCATCGGCACCGTCGGGCAGTTCGTCGGTGTCGGCGACCAGCGCCACCTGCTCCATGAACTCGTCGATGCGGGTGAACTCGCGCGCCGAGCCGACGAGCTCGCCGAGGTTCTCGATCCGCGTGTGTGACTCGACCGTGTCCTCGGCCTCGAGCTCCGCCAGGTACCCCGACGCCTCGAGCGCCCCTTGGATCACGTCGGCGGGGCCGTACTGGTCGTCGGTCGTCATCGACGTCAGGCCGTCGAGCAACTCGACGAACCCGGCGATCCCGCGCACGGCCTTGCCCGAGACGCCCGCCTCGTCCGCTCGCCGGAGCGCGTCGACGAAGGTGATGCCCTCGGCGGCGGAGAACGCGTCGAGCTTGTCGACGCTCGCATCACCGATCCCCCGCTTGGGCACGTTGAGGATCCGCTTGACCGACACCTCGTCGGCCGGGTTCACCACGGCACGGAGGTACGCCATGGCGTCCTTGACCTCGCGCCGGTCGTAGAACCGGGTGCCGCCGACGACCTTGTACGGCACGCCGACGCGCATGAACGCGTCCTCGAGCACGCGGCTCTGGGCGTTGGTCCGGTACAGCACCGCCATGTCGCGCCAGGAGCGGCCCTGCTCGCGGTGCAGCCGGTGCGCCGACGACGCGACGAACGTCGCCTCGTCGCCTTCGTCCTCGGCGTGGTACCGGGTGATCGGCGCGCCGCGACCGGAGTCGGTCCAGAGGGCCTTCGGCGTGCGCTCGACGTTGTTGTCGATGACGGCGTTCGCGGCGTCGAGGATGTTCTGCGTCGACCGGTAGTTCTGGTCGAGCACGATCGTCGTGACCGTGTCGAACGCGTCCTCGAACTGCACGATGTTGCGGAAGTCGGCGCCGCGGAACTTGTACACGCTGTTGTGGACCAGGACGCCGCCGGCATCGTACGTGTGCGTCACGTCGACCTCCAGGTCGTACACCGGGCCGGTGTACGGCACGAACTCGACGGACTCGACCAGCGCAGCCGTCCATGCGCCGTCCTCCTCGACGAGCATCTCCATGCCGGGATGGACGTGCGAGACCGGCATCAGGTCGTAGGTCGTGCCGTCGAGCGCGAGTCGGCGCCGCAGGTCGAGACCGCCGATCGCGGCGACGCGCTTCGCATCGTCGAGCGCAGCCCGGTACGACTTACACGACGTCTCGTACCGCCGCGACGCGTGCTTCGAGGAGCGCAGGCGAACCCCGCCGCGCTCCAGGCGCTCGCACAGCTCGGGCCGATTGCTGGACCACTGGACCCGGTGGTAGCCCACCGAGGTCCGCCGATCGGAGAACATCGTGAGGTTGATCGTCGATCGGCGTCGGCCGTTCTGCGGGCGGTGGTGCGGGAACTCGGGCGACAGCAGCCGGTCCTCCATGAGCACCTTCGCTCGCGTCTCCGTCTCGACGGAGCGGTACAGCGCCTCGAGCCATCGATCGTCCATCGCCAGCTGTCGACCGGACGCATGGAAGCAGGCCGTCGGCAGCCCGTAGTCGGCCGCGAACAACGACTCGAAGTACGCGGCTTCGGCCAGGCTGTCGCACGACTTCAGCACCCAGATGGCGTCGGCGCGCTCCTGGTTCGAGCGGACGAACAACCCGTGTTGCGGTTCCGAGCCGTGAGACGGACGGCGGGCGCCCACGGCGCGGCCGATGCGGAACCCGCGGTCGGCGCGGTACATGAGGTAGACGAGGTGCTTCCCCGGCTGCGGGACCAGGCGAGCCGGGACGAGGTGGTGGGGTGTGGCTCGGAGACGGCGCCCCGCCACCACGATGTCCACGAGGTGTCCGTCGTACGACCCCTCCTTCACGTGGGACACCCGACCGAGGTGCTGGTCGGCGTGTCCGCTTGCGCCGAGCACGTCGTGACCGACGCGGATCTGCTCGATCGGGGTCGGGCCCGACGGCGTGGCGATCATGGTCCCGGGTGGCAGGCACTGGTCACTGTCGCCCACGACACAGATGCGCTCGTGACCGCCGGCGAGCAGGAGGGCGATCTCGTTCTGCGCCTGGTTCGTGTCCTGGTACTCGTCGATCAGGATGTGTTCGAACCGCTCCCGGTAGTGCTCGAGCACCTGCGGGTGCTCACGGAACAGCCGAACGACGTTCATCAGCAGATCGTCGAAGTCCATGGCGCCCGCCTTCTGCAGGCGGGCCTGGTACTCGGCGTAGATGTCGGCGTGCTTGCGGTCGAAGATGTTCTTCGCCTCGTCGGCCATCCGCTCGGGTGTGACCAACTCGTTCTTCTTCAGCGAGATCAGCCCGTGCACACCTCGCGGGGTGAACCGCTTGGAGTCGAGGCCGAGGTCGCGGATGACGTAGGAGGTGAGTCGATTGGCGTCCGCCGCGTCGTAGATCGAGAACTGCCGGGGATAGCCGATGGCTTCACCGTGTTGGCGCAGGATGCGCACGCACGCCGAGTGGAAGGTCGAGACCCACATGGCCTTGACGACGGGACCGACGAGGTCCCACACCCGCTCGCGCATCTCCTTCGCCGCCTTGTTCGTGAACGTGATGGCGAGGATTTTCGACGGCGGCACGCCCTCGTGGACGAGATGTGCGATCCGGTGGGTGAGCACGCGGGTCTTGCCGGAGCCCGCACCGGCGACGACGAGGAGCGGGCCGTCGCCGTGGACGACGGCGTCGAACTGGTCGGGGTTGAGGCCGTCCGTGAACGGTGACGGTCCGCCGGGGCGGCCCGGCGCGACGCCGTCGGGGGTCTCGAGCTGTTCGGCCTCGATGATCTCGGTGCCGATGTCGGCGTCGGCTCGATCGGCGGGGTGTGGTGCGTCGGCCGGATGTGGGACGTCGGCGAACAGTTGGTCGTCGGTCATGACCCCGTCCACTCTAGGGACGGGGTGTCACGCCGAGACCCGGGGAGCGGCGGCCCGTCAGGTGCGGACGCGCGTGACGTCGGCGAGCTTGGGGAGGATGCAGCGACGCCCGGAGCAGGCGTCCCAGGTGCGGAGTCCACCGGCCATGACCGGCTGGTCCGAGATGGCCTGGACCTGCGTCGCCAATTCGAGGGCGACCGCCAGCTCCTCGGGCGAGTACGGACGCCACCGCTGCGGATCGTTCGCCTCGACATCGGGCAGCGGCGCGCCGTCGGTGCAGTTCCAGCCGTCGTCGGCCGCGGTCCGGCTCCGGACGATCCGGACGGTCCCGCGCGGGCTGACGAGGATGTCACCGGATGCGAGCGGTCGTTGGACCGCGACGGCAGCAACGTTCACACCAGTTCTTCGACCGGCGCGAGCGGCCAGTTGAGGACGAATTCGACGAGGCGACCCGCAGTCGGCGGCACGCGCGGTCAGACACAGCCGTCGAACAGGTCGCCCCGAACGGCCAGCGCAGGGTCCTCGGCCGACAGATCGGTGGTCGCGTCCCCGTCGACGATCTCGACCTGGGTGAACCCGCCGTACCGGGCGAGGTACTCGAGCGCCGCCTCGCAGGTCGGCATCGCTGCGTCTGGCGCCTCGGTCCCGATCCGGAACACCTGCACGCCGTCGCGGGGCACCTCCGCCCAGGACGTCAGCTGCACCCGCCACGACGCACGGGTGTGCACTGCGTCGAAGAAGAGCTTCAACCCGTCGACCGACGGCTGCTCCGGGTCGACCGGACCGTCGAACACCTCGGAGTACAGGGCCTCGTCGGGGCGAAGGGTGTCGGGCTCCTCGTCGACGACGACACCGGTTCCGACCGGTGCGACCCGACACGGGCCGCCGGGTGCGGCGGCGACCAACACGGCGCTGTCCGCCACGGTCACGATCTCGAGCCGCGCATCGTCGAACCCCGCCGTGTACCCCAGCCCCGCTTCGCAGACCTCGACGGCCTGGTCGACGTCGCCGTCGAGACCGATCTGGAGGTCACCGCCGGAGATGGACACGTTGTCGATCGACGAGTACCAGGCGGCCGCGGCGTGCTCGCCGTCGAGGTGGGCGCCCAGCCCCTCCCGACTGAATCGACCCTCGGGGATCTCGCCGTCGACCGCCGGGTCGTAGAGGGGACCGGCACCGCTCGATTCGTCGACGACACTCGCCTCGTCGGACACCGCTTCCGAGTCGTCACCTCCGTCGCTACCGCAGGCTGCGACGGACGCGATGACGAGCAGCGACGTGACGACCGGCTTGTTCGACATCCCGGTCACGGTACGTAGGCACGTCGTTGCCGCGTGCCGAATTCCGACGCCCGTCAGCCGTCGGCGAGTTCGGCCAGTTCGAGCCAGTCCGTTTCGAGACGCTCCAGTTCGCGCTGCGCGTCACCGAGCCGATCCCCGACCTCGCGCAGCTCGGTGTGCTCCGTGGTCGCCGAGAGCTGCTCGGTCAAGTGGTCGACACGGCGCTGGGCCTTCACCATTGCCTGCTCGGTCTCGCGAAGCCGACGGCCGATCGTCGACGGACTCGGGCCGGCCCGCGCCGGCCTGGGCTTGCCTCGTCGCCCCGTCGAGGCAGCCGTCCGCTCGGACGGCTCCGACGACGGCCTCGACCGCGACGCCGCACGTTCCGCCAACCAGCCGGTCACGCCGCCCGGCACCCTCCGCATCGTCCCGCCGGGATCGATCGCCAGGACGTGGTCGGCGACGCGATCGAGGAACGCCCGGTCGTGGCTGGCGACCACCAGCGCACCCGGCCAGTCGTCGAGGAACTCCTCGAGGCTGCGCAGGGTGTCCAGATCGAGGTCGTTGGTCGGCTCGTCGAGCACGAGCACGTTCGGTTTGGCGGCGAGGACCATCACGAGCTGCAGTCGGCGACGCTCGCCGCCCGACAGCAACCGAACCGGTGCGTGCTGAGCGGTGGCGTCGAACCAGAAGCGTTCGAGGAGCGCTCGATCCTCGTGGTCGGGTTCGCGGTGCGGCCCCGCCACCAGCTTGCGGACGGTGACGTCCGGATCGAGCGCCGCCGCGTGCTGGTCCGAGTAGCCGACGACGACGGTCGTGCCGACCTTCACGCGCCCGTCCGCCGGCGGACGACGTCCGGCGATCACGTCGAGCAGCGTGGTCTTGCCCGAGCCGTTCGGACCGACGACGGCCAGCCGGGCGCCCGGTTCGATCACGAGGTCGACGTGTTCGAAGACGGTGAGATCTCCTTCGGGACGCTCGAAGCGCTGGGCCACGTCGATCAACTCGATCACCTGATTGCCGAGCCGCGTCACGCCGGCACCGAGCTCCAGGTCGTTCCCGCGGACCCCCAGGTCCCGCGGTCCCCCGCCGACGATCTCGTGCGCCGTGCGCAACCGTGCCTTCGGCTTCGACGACCGGGCCGGCGCGCCGCGGCGCAGCCAGGCCAGCTCCCGGCGAGCGAGGATCTTGCGCGTCGACTCCTCCTTCGCCTCGCGCTCGATGCGTTCCGCCCGCGCCGCGAGGTACGTCGCGTAGGCACTCGAACCGGCGGCGGCCGAGTGGACGAACGCCCGACCGTGATCGAGTTCGACGACCTTGCTCGGGCCGACCGCGGACGTGAGTCGGTCGAGTGCGTGGCGGTCGTGGGTGACGAGCACGAGTGCGGCCGACATGGCGACCAGCCGTTCCTCGAGCCACTCGATCGCTTCGAGGTCGAGGTGGTTGGTCGGTTCGTCGAGGACGATCAGGTCGTGGGCGTCGCCCGCTGCGCCTCCCGCGCCGATCGCACCGTCGGCGTTGTCGGCGAGCACCTTGGCGAGTGCCACGCGCTTGGCCTGCCCGCCGGACAACTCGTCGGTGCGCCGATCGAGCAGCGGCTGCACGCCGAGCGACGTCGCGACCGCGGCGACCTCCCATCGGTCGCCGAGGTGCTCACGAACCGTGCCGGCGGGCAGCACCGGGTCCTGCGAGAGCATCGTGGTGCGCGCCCCGCGGCCGAAGCGGACGGCACCGCCACCGGGCTCGAGGTCCCCGGCGATCAACCGCAGCAGCGTCGTCTTCCCGGAACCGTTGACGCCGACGACGGCGACGCGATCGCCTCGCGAGATCGTGAGGTCGAGCCCCTCGAAGAGGAGCTTGTCGGACTGCTCGTAGCGCACCCCGGCGAGATCGACGCAGATCACCGGGTCAGTGTGCCGGTCGTCGGACCCGTTCGGGGCGTCACGCCACCGAGGGCACGTCGAAACCGATCTCGGCGCCGCCGCCCGGCCGGTTCGCCGCGACGACCGATCCCCCGGCGCGCTCCACCACGTCGCGAACGATCGCCAGGCCGAGGCCCGACCCCGGCATCGTGCGGGTGGACTCGACCCGGTGGAATCGGTCGAAGATCCGATCGATCTCGTCGTCGGGGACGCCGGGCCCGTGGTCGACGACCCGGAACTCGACCATCCGTCCCGCCGGGGTCGCGCGGGACCGGACCGACACGACGATCGGCTCGCTGGAGGCGTCGAACTTGCACGCGTTGTCGACGACGTTGCTCATCGCCCGCGCCAGACCGAGCGGCCCGGCGAGCGTCCGAACCGGCTCGGTGCCGACCTCGAGGGTGATCGACCGCCCCCGGCGCCGCTCGGTGCGTTCGGCGATCGTCGCGGCGAGTTCGGCGACGTCGACCTCGACCGCCGGCTCGTCCGCCTGCTCGCCGTGCGCGGCGGCGACGAGTTCGTCCACGAGGTCGGCCAGTTCGCCGACCTCGGACTCGAGTTCACCGATCACCTCCCGACGCATCTCGTCGGGCATGTCGGTGTGGCGGCGGAGGACCGCCAGATTGGTCCGCAACGAGGTCAGCGGCGTTCGCAGCTCGTGCCCGGCGTCCTGGACGAGCCGCTGTTGATCGGCTCGCGACCGCGCCAGTGCATCGAGCATCGAACCGAACGATCGTCGCAGCCGCCCGACCTCGTCGCGACCACCCTCCGGGCCGAGGTCGACGTCCAGCTGCCCGGATGCCTCGACCGTCTCGGCAGCGCCGGCGAGCCGACGCAGCGGGGCAGCGATTCGCCCGGCGACCAGCCAGCCGATCCCGGCGCCGGTCAACGCGGTGAGGACGACGAGGAGCAGCGTCCGCCGCTGGAGGTCGTCGAGCACGTTGTCGGTCTCTTCGAGCGGCCGGGCGATCTGGACGACGCCGCGCTCGAGTCCGATGCTGACCACCCGGAACCGAGCGCCGTCCTCGGTCCGAGCAGACGAGTGCCGCGCGGCCAACGGCGACCCCGCGAGCTCGGCGACCAGTTCGTCGTCGACCTCGAGTTCGACGACGAAGTTGCTGCCGACGATCGCACCGTCGGCCGAGAGGCGACGGGCGCTGTAGACGTCGCCGAGCACGCGGGTCGGCACGTTTCCCTGCGCTCGACCGCTCGCCACGAGCACTGTCGCGACCTGGTCCAGTGAACGGTCGAGCTCGTCGACCAACCGCCGCTCGGTGGAGCGCAGCCCGACCGCACCGATGGTCACGGCGACGACCGCGCACGACACCGCGACGACGAGTGCGATCCGGAGCCGCAGCCCGATCACGACGGCGTCACCCCCGGCGCGATCGGCCGGTCAGTCGGCGCGGAGGACATAGCCGAGACCGCGGACGGTGTGGATGATGCGCTCCTCGCCGCCGGCCTCCGTCTTGCGGCGCAGATAGCCGATGTAGACGGCGAGGTTCTTCGAGTCGGGTCCGAAGTCGTAGTGCCAGATGCGCTCGTAGATCGTCGACTGATCGAGCACGATCCCCGCGTGCTCGACCAGCAGCTCCAGGAGGTCGAACTCGGTCTTCGACAGCTCGAACTCGCGGTCGCTTCGGAACGCTCGACGGCCGCCGACGTCGAGCCGGAGGTCGCCGACGGTCAGTTCCTGCCGCGAATCGGGCTGGTCGATCGCCGACCGCCGGAGCAGCGCCCGCACTCGGGCGAGCAGCTCGTCCAGGTCGTACGGCTTGGGGAGGTAGTCGTCCGCACCCGCATCCAGGCCCGCGACGCGGTCGCCGGTCTCGGTGCGGGCGGTCAGCATGAGGATCGGGATCCGGTGCTGCTCGGCACGCAGGACCCGGGCGACGGTGAGACCGTCGACCATCGGCATCGACACGTCGAGCAACAGCACGTCGGGGTCGCGCTCCTTGACGGCGTCGAGCGCCTCGGCCCCGTTGGTCGTGGCGACGACGCCGTACCCCTCGAGCGTGAGGGCGCGCACGAGCGCGTCGCGAACCGCGCGATCGTCCTCGGCGACGAGGATCGTCGATGCGCTCGCGTTCGTGCCCACCACCCCAGTGTGGTTCGCGGAAGGTGAGAGTTCGGTGAGGATCGTCGACGAATTCCGTCTGGCGTTCACCGACCTGGTCGGCGCGATCTGCGATGGTGAGCGGGTGGACGGCCCAGCACGATCGGTCGACCGGCGGGCGCCGGTCGTCGTGGCGGTCGGCAGCGTCATCGGGGCGCTCGGCAGATGGGGTGTCGGCGGGGCGATCGACGTCGACGCGGCGACGACCGGCGCCTTCCCGTGGCACACCCTGCTCGTCAACGTCGTCGGGTGCGCACTCATCGGGCTGTCGGCGCCGCACCTGGTCGGGCTGACTCGCACGTTCGTGGTCACCGGCGTCCTCGGCGGGTTCACGACGATGTCGGCGCTCGCCGTCGAGGTGAACGACCTCAGCGAGGCGGGACGCGCCGACCTGGCGGCCCTCTACGTCGCGGCCTCGGTCGTCGCCGGCGTCGCTGCGGCGGTGATGGCGTCGACCGGGTCGGCGAGTGGTCTCCGCGACGGAGCGGAGGCCGACGCGTGACCGTGCTGCTCGTCGTCGTCGCCGCGGCCGTCGGCGGTGTCATCAGGTGGGCAGCGGTCGAGTGGTGGCACTGTGCATGGCAGGCGGTGCTCGCCGTCAACATCGCCGGGTCGGGGCTGCTGGGCTGGCTGGTCGCCTCCGACGCATCCGCCACGACGGTGACGGTCGTCGGCATCGGCTTCGCCGGATCGCTCACGACCTTCTCGTCGTTCGTGTGGGAGGCCCGTCGGTCGACCGTCGGCTTCGGTGCCGCCTACGTCGGGCTCACGCTCGTCGGCTGCATCGGCGCGGCGTCGGTCGGCGCAGCGCTCTGAGCGACGCTGCCGGTCAGAGCGGCTTCGTCATGCGCCGCACGGCGGGACCGGCGATGAGGAACGTCCTGGGCGACGTGGCCTCGACCGTCATCCCGAGGCGCTCGTAGAGCCGCTGGGCATCTCTGTTGTCGGTCGCGACGTCGAGCGCGAGGCGCGTGCTTCCGGCGCGACGTGCCGTCTCCTCGACGTGGTCGATGAGCAACGACCCGACGCCGTGGCCGCGCCACTCGTCGTCGACGGCGACCGCTTGGAGGTAGTGGTCCTCGGCGGGCACGCGATTGATGAATCGGGCGAACGGCAACATCGCCAGTGCGATCATCGACATCCGTGCGGTCCGCAGTGGACCGGCGGCCTTGACGAGGACCCGCTCGTTCGACGTGGCGTGATCGACGCCGGAGTAGGCCGACGCCATGCCGGCGATCGCGCCGTCGATCTCGGCGACGGTGACGAACTCGTACGACAGATCGTGACCCGGCACCGCGTAGGCCCGGGCGATGATCTCGGGCGCCCGACGGCCGAGCAGCAGGCCGAAGATGCCGTCGGCGGCGGTGTCGAGGTGACGCGCGAAGACCAGGCCCTCCGACTCGGTCGGCCGAGCGGGGCGGAGGACGGGGGTGGCACGCACGCGATCAGTCTGGTGCACGGTCGCGCCGCAGCCGCCGCCCCGCGGGAGGTCTGCGAGACTGGCCGGCGTGCCGAACGAACCCGCCCACGGCGACGTCCACGTCACCTGCGGCGACCGGGGCGAGGCCGACCGGATCGCCGCGGCGCTGGTCGACGAGCGGCTGGCCGCGTGCGTCCAGCTCACTCCCGTCACGTCGGTCTTCCGGTGGGAGGGCGCGATCGAACACGACGACGAGATCCTGCTGGTGGCGAAGTCGCGGCGCGACCTGTTCGAGGGCGTGGTGCGCCGTATCGAGGAGCTGCACTCCTACGACCTGCCGGCGATCACGTTCCATCCGTGTGAGGCGAGCGATGCCACCTCGGCGTGGCTCGATCAGTCGGTCGGGGTCGATGCGAACGACACGTGATACTCCCAGTCGCTGTCTCCGGCGGGGAAGATCTCGTCGGCGTCGATGACGAGGTGCCGGCCGAGGCGCTCGCGGATCCGGTCGTGCGTTCGCAGCGTGAAGTGACGCGGGAGGGCGAGTCCACTGGTCGAGCTGATCGACTCGATCACCTCGTCTCGGCCACCCCACAGACCCAGTGCGACGGGCGCGCCCGGTCGGAGGACGCGAACGAACTCGGCGAGCGCCTCGTCGATCTGGTCGTCGGGCACGTGCTGGAAGGTGCTCATCGACCACCCGGCAGCGAACGCGCCGTCGACGAACGGCAGCGCGAACAGCGACGCCGGGACGACCGGCTGGTCGAGCTCGGCGGCGAGCACGGCGTTCCCGACGGCGAGGTCGACGCCGACGTAGCGCACGCCCACGTCGGTGAACGGTCGGCGATCGGTCGCCGGCCCGGCCCCGACGTCCAGCACGCTCGGAACGCCGGACCGGGCGAGGCGTCGGGCGAAGGCTGCGCAGATCTCACGGCGCCGCCGACCGTGTGGGGGCCGTAGCCGATCGGCCGCCTCGGCCTCGTAGTAGACGCGCAACTCGCGCTCGATCGCCTCGCCCCTGCGGACCCGCGACTCGTTCTCATCATCGACGCGACCGGAATCCGGCCGCCCGGGTGATGAGAACGAGTCGGCTCGATGGGTCATGCCGAGTCGCCCGGCCAGCGGAACACGCTGTGCTCCGTCGGCCAGTCCGGCTCGTTCGCGTCGAGGAACGCGGCGAGTTCGTCGTCCGCCCATCGGTCGTCGAGGCACAGCGATCGGCGCATCCGCGGCAGGGTCGCGGCCGGGTAGATCGGAAGAGCGTC
>JAAUYI010213513.1_pt1 | contig 11093 bp, 9 predicted proteins | sample 7278041 | NCBI WGS metagenome assembly JAAUYI01 (sample SAMN14350216, study PRJNA611818) | marine sediment metagenome | isolation source: surface marine sediment (0.6m) | place: French Polynesia: Moorea | collected 2018-08
CAAATATCTTAAAACAGAGATATTTAGAAAACTTATGAATCAGACTAAAATTTGGGTTAAAGCTGAAGAAGAAAGTCAAAAGCTATAAACCATACAGGGCATGGAGTTCAGCGTCTCGCTGCCTCTGGTCGCACGAACCCTATGTTTCCGCCAAAGAGGCAGAAGGTTCACTTAACAGTAAAAATTCTAAAAGGAAATATTACTATGCTAATAAACAAATGATTGAATTTATGGACAATTTACATGAAAGTATGCCATTAAGAAGACCAAAAGACTTGCATGATTATTTTCTCCACTTTGACCTAATTATTGAAGCTATAGCTAGAGAGGTAGCTACTAAGTCCCCTAACTTTGATAGTTATTATTTCCAACCCTATCTCAAAGCACATAGAAGCTGGAATAAGCACGTCTATAGTCATCTAGATCTTCAGATATTAGGCAACTATGGCAGTACCCCTAGACCACGCCAACCTCGTACCAGAAAAGATTAAGTTATATTAATTAAGTGCAACAGACCATTGTGACCCTAGAAAAAAAGATATTTTGGATGTCAGAGAGATACAAGAGGAGTTTTAAGTGAATCGAGCTACCTTCCCCCTTAGATTAAAACCAAATTTAAAAGAAGCTATTCGCGATCGTGCACAAATCGAGAATCGGACGCAAACCGATCTAATAAGAGAAGCGGTTAAGTTATATATGCTTACACCCTACAATCAAAATATTTACAGCAAAAAAAAAGCGATTTGATGCCTTCTCTTGTCGGATATTAAATCAGTACTGTCTAACCAATATCTGAAGCAACACCGAAAAAACGATACCACTCGTTTTACAAGTTGGGACACCAAACCAACAAAAATAAAATCATTTTATAGCTTCAGAATAACCGATCGCTAAATCGATCGATCGCTTTCTTATAATTTCTTTCTTGAGTTAGATAGTACTAAAGTATCTTCAGACAAGCAGAAGGTTCACCCGTAAACCAATCGAAAGGTGAATCTATGAAATATTTTTCTTATTTGAGTAAGAGCCTAGAGACTATAGATAAAACTCTATCTCAAACGATTAAATTAACTTCGAGAGATAACTATTTCGACAAGATTCAGAGTATTCTAGTCAATACAAATATAGAAAAACCGCCCAACTCTTTCTTGGCGGATTGATTAGACGGTTTTTCTATTTATTTTTATCAACATAATACTGCTCCGCGTTGGGGCAGACAGTCTTATGCTAAGTTTACACGATTCTGAACATAATCACCAGTCCGATAACTCCTCTTCAGCAGACGAAATTTTTTCTACAGAAGCAAAAACACAGGTGAAAGCGCGTCAATCAAAAATTTGCGCTAGTTTCTCTAACAATCAAGAAAACAAAACCTTCAATATTCTCGATCACATTAACAAGCTACAACCAGCTAAAGGCAGCAATCGCTATATTTGTCCTGTTTGTGATGGAAACGATCTAACCATCGACCCGAATACTGGAAAATATCAATGCTGGCACGGTTGTGAATGTTTGGATATCAGAGAAGCTATTTCACCTTGGTCAGAAATTGTAGCTAATAATAACAAAAGTTCACACTTTTATCGCAGTAAAAAGCCACGATTCAAATCTAAAAAACCTACACTACCAGTTTCACTGACTGAAGACAAAATAGTACTAGCAACACTGCCAGAAAAACCCACAGATATTCCTATAGTCAACAAGACCCCTTTTATCCCAGATTGGTTAAAACAACAGAAAGTACCCGATACTGCCACAGAGATTAGATTCTGGTACTCCAAAAACCAATGGGTTTCTCGATTTGAATGGCAAAACGAGAAAAATCCTAAAGGGCATAGCAAAACCTATCGCCAGGGACATATTAAGCCTGACGGAACTACCAAATGGAGCAAAGGCAAAGATATATGGTTGCCGTACAAAATAGATGAAGCTATTACCAATGCTAAAGGGAAATGGTTAATTGCTGTAGAGGGTGAACCTTGTGTAGAAACTCTGCGAGAGCATCTTGTAGCTGGCATCACCTTTCAAGGTAGTAATTGGAACAGCAAAGCGATCGAGCCAGGAATCAAAAAACTGAAAAATCAAGAAGTAGCGGGGTTAATCTACCTTCGGGATAATGATGATGCTGGTCGAGAAAAAGCCCAAAAAATCGCCAATATTTGCAACCAGCTTAAATTTCCTTATCTAATCATTGAGCCTACCGCTCTCTGGTCAGATATGCCATCTAAAGGGGATATTGTAGACTGGGTAAAACAATTCGAGGGTTCAATGAGTCAAGATGAGTTCATCTCTCGGCTAGAGCTAGCCATACACAAAGCAGTTGAGCGTAGAAAAGAACAGCAAAGAGCGTACGCTCTTAATGATACTGACCAAGATAAATTTTCTCGTATTCCCAACTGGTCACAGTCCGATCTTGCCAACTGGCTAGTTGAAAGATATCGTCCTGAGTTGGCATGGAACACGGAGCTACAGGAGTGGTATCGTTACGGCGCACAAACAGAGGGGATTTGGAGCAAAGAACCAGTTGAATTCATCGGCAGAGTAATTAAATCCGAGATTGAGTCTCTAGCCGATCTTTACGCCCAATTTAACGGTGAAGAGCAACGCCCTACATACAGTATTAGCTTAATCAACGGCATAATGGCATTGCTCAAGTTAGATTTAGGAGTTCGCCAATGGGATGAATCAACAGGGCTATTACCTTTACTAAACGGAGTTCTCGATCTTAGTACTAAACAACTAATTCCCCATGCACCAGGATATCACTTAACTTGGTGTCTGCCTTATGCTTACAATCCCACAATTTCCTGCGCTCCAATTATTGATTGGTTAACAGATACCTGCGGTGGCGATCTCGATTTAGTCCAGTTGATGAGAGCTTATTTATTAGGCGTGGTTACTGGTCGTACCGACTGGCAAAAATACCTGGAATTAATTGGTCCTGGTGGAACGGGAAAAAGCACTTTTACTCGACTGGCGATCGCTTTAGTTGGAGCAAACAACACTCACACCACTACTCTTAAAAAACTTGAAGGAGAAAGGTTTGAAACAGCCTCTATTGCCGATAAAAGGTTGGTTTTAATCAATGATTCTGAACGATACGCAGGTTCAGTTAGTACCCTAAAAGCCTTGACTGGTCAAGATACATTGCCTTATGAGGTTAAGTTCAAACAGTCTACAGGAGGCTTTACTCCGAAAGCAATGGTGATCGTAGCAGCCAATGAGACTATTCAGTCGAGCGACTATACCAGTGGATTAGAGCGAAGAAGATTAACAGTACCGATGTCTAACAAAATCTCTTCAGAAAAACAGAGAAATCTGATTGAACATCGCAATGGAGAGATCTGGGGCGAATTTGCCCAATACATACCAGGCTTGCTTAATTGGGTGCTGGAGATGGATGAAACAGAAGCTACTCACATTGTCAAAAACTATCATAAAGCAGTCCCAGGATTGGCAGTGATGAAAGCACAGACTTTGGTAGAAACCAATCCGATCGCCGATTGGCTAGATAACAAGATCGTCTACAGAGAAAATTACCGCACTAATATCGGTGTTGCCAACCGAGATAAGGATAACAGTAGCGATTTTTGGTACTTAAATACAGATCGATGGCTTTACGCTAACTATGCGGAATACTGCCATAGCACAGGTAGCAAACCAATTGGAGTACGTCGCTTTGTCAATTTGTTGTCTGACCTCTGTAAAAATCAGCTTGAGCTAAATATAGAAAAAGGTCGCGATCGTCAAGGCTCTTATTTTTCTGGATTAAAAATTCGCGACAACTCTGACAACGATCCGCCAATGATAACGGGCAAAAATAGTCCGCCAGACGATAATTTACCATGGCTAGATAATACATATACTACTTCCTTGGTTGTGACGGATGTGATGGATAGCGTGACGGATAGTGTGACGGATGAAAGCATTGGTGGTGATAAATGTGACGGATGTGATGGATATTTTCAAAGTCAGTCTAAAAAATTAGACTCAGAAAAATTAAACAGCAATGATATTACAGCTATTAATGAGGAGAATTTACCGTCACATCCATCACATAATGTTACTCAAAGCATTGATGGTGATGAATTAGAGCTTATTTCTAATCCATCACAGCAACCGTCACAACCCGTCATTTCATCCATCACAACCCATCACAACCAAGGAAGTAAATTTAAGATTGGTGATCGCGTAAAAATCAAAGGTACATCTGTTAAAGGAAGACTAATCAAATATTTTGCTCCAACAAAAACCTGGACTATTAAAACCGATTTGGGTTGTTCCGTTCCTTACGAAAACAGAGAAGAAAATGTATTAGAGCTAATAGATGGAGATGGTAGTGATGGTTGAGCGAGTCTCTCGAACCGAATCAATAGAAGTCCCTGTTGCGATCGCCCGTGAGGTCAAGCTATTTATCAACCTGTTACAAACTGGAGAGATAGATTCTTTATCGGACTTACTCCAACAGGCAGGATATAGTAAGCCAACCCTATTTAATCTCACCAATCTAGATGATATCTGGAAGACAGTTATTACTTTGATTGAGCCACCTACTACAAGGGCATTGTTATCCCAACAAAGTCGTTTAGTTAGTCTGGATGAAGATAAGGCAGTTATCGGTATTAATTCAGCCAAACTAGTCAAGCTACATCAAAGTAAGATTCCCAACATTGAAGCTGCTATGCAGTCTGCATTGGGTTATGAGGTAACAGTTGAGTTGATAACTGCTAATGCCATAACTGAATCATTGCCAGTTATTCAACAGGACGAATTATCTAATCTGACAGACGCTCAACAGCTTGCTCTATCTCAACTTAAGTTATTTACTCAAAGCCAAGATAAGTTTTTTAGGCTAACTGGTTATGCTGGTACGGGAAAATCATTTCTCATGTGTCATTACATCAAATGGCTGTTATCTGAGGAGATTACTTTTGTGGCTGCCTGTCCTACCAATAAAGCTGCTAAGAGCTTGAGAAATTTAGCTGAATCTGAAAGTTTGAGCCTGGATGTCAAAACCGTAGCCCAATTACTAGGACAACAGCCAGAAATCAATGAGGAAACGGGAAAAGAGGAATTTTTAATCAAGGGTGAAACAGATTTAACTGGCTATAACATTGTAATCGTTGATGAATTTTCAATGGTGAACCAAGATAACTTTAAAGAGATAGTCACTGCTGCCCGTTCGTCTCTTCTAACTAAAGTAGTCTTTGTTGGTGATACTGCTCAATTGCCCCCAGTCAAGGAAAAAGAGCCAATTGTCGCCACTTCAGAGTTAATCGAACGAGATACCACCTTAACCGAGGTAGTACGTTATGAAGGTCAGATTGCCCGTGTAGCAGAGGTCATCAGAAGCGATCCCAAGTATAGCCGTGTTATCTACCCTTTTACAACTAGCGGTGACAAAACTATCCTCTGCGTTCGGAGAGCGGAATGGTTAGAACGAGCTATAGAACTATTTGAGTCTGAAGAATACAATCTTAACCCAGATTATGTAAGGTTTTTAGCTTGGAGAAACAAGACTGTAAAATCTCTCAATCAATTTGTCCGTACTAAACTCTGGGGAGAAAACGCAGCTTCTTATGTGCCAGGCGATCGCCTAATAGCTCGTAAGCCATTATTCAGACCCAAGCCTGGAGGTAAGGGAAAAAATAAGTGGCGCATCTTAATTAATAATTCAGAAGAAGCTACTGTCATTGAAGCTGGTCAACAAAAAGAGCTTGTCTTTCAAAAAGAGATTTATCAATATTGGCAAGTTGAAGTACAGCCCGAAGCTGGCGGAAAGCCCCAAACACTATCTATTCTCCATGAGGATTTTCTCAAACGACATTCAGAGCAAATTAAACACTTTGCAAGTAAAAAACAGTGGAGTTACTATTTCGATCTTTCTCGAATGTTCGACGATGTTGGCTATGCCTACGCTCTGACTACCCATAAAGCTCAAGGCAGTACCATTGATTATGTGTTTTTGGATGTAAATGACATGAGAGGATGTAGCGATCGCCAGAAGCTTTTGTATACTGCCCTGACTCGTGCCAAACAACAAGCTTTGATTTCTAAATAAACAGAGCTTTTGTTTAAGCCCATCTCTCAGATCGAGAGCGCGATCTTGATTCAGAAAATTCTCCCAAAAATTTCTATCTTAATTAAGTCAAACGAACTATTAGCTCGATATATGGATATACAAGCCTTGATACAGCAAAAACTTCAGTCAAAAGAACTTTCAAAAGCAGCAAAAGCAGGTAGCAAAAAAACTTCTATTCCTTTAAATAAGATTACTGACCCTAGTGCTTTAGGCAGTGGAGCGATCGCTTCAATCATGGATTCTGGTGATAATGTTAAGGTTGTTGATGCTGCCAAAGATCGAGTAGAGGAAACACTCTTCAAAGTCAAATCTGGAAATTTAGAAGATTTGGAAGCAATTCTAGTCAATCAAGTTTATGTGTTGAATGGTCTGTTTAATCAATTAGTAATACAAGGAAAAGCTAGTTTAACTAAACCTGCTGTTCTAAAATCGCTACCGAATCATCCTAAGACTATGTTGAACGTAGCAATGAAAGCCCAAACTCAGTGTAGAGCTACGATTCAGACCATTAGCGACTTGAAGAATCCCAAAAAGACAACCTTTATTAAAAATCAGCTAAACAACGTCAAGATGGAGCTAGAAGAAAGAATAGAACAGTTAGAAGATATAGAAAATGGCAGCAAGAAACTGGACTACCGAACAGAAGCAACAGCAATCTCAATTAATTCAGAAATGGAAGCCCTGGAAGTCATCGACAGGAGCAAAGACCCCAGAAGGTAAAGCTCGTAGCTCTCAAAATGCCCTTAAACATGGGTTCAGAAGCAGAGAGGCGATCGCCACTCAAAAAAAAGTCAATCAGCACTTACGACAACTAGAACAAACAATTAAAGATATGAATAAAGCTACAAAAACTCTGAATTTAGATAAATTAACAGCAGCGTTAAGTAAATTAACTTCTTTATAGGCTCTATGCTAGAGAAGCTGTCATATAATGCCAAACAACCTAAAAGGATTGCTATATGTAGTGGCTCGCTGTACCAAATAGACTAGAATTTAAATGATACAGCAATTTGTTTCAAAAAAAGGATTTCTAAAACGTTTACAAGAAAAGCGTTTCAGCCTTAGCGTAAGAATCGGTACAATTGCTACTCGACCCTCTCTTTTAGTAATTTGAATACTTTTCTGTTGCTATCTCGAACATACTCCCATTTCTTACCTTCAAATTCAATAACAGGCGGAGCGGATTTCTTTTTAGCAGTAGCTATCCGCTTGTCCACAGTGCGATCGCTCACCCCCATCAATTTAGCCATCTGCTTTTTGTCCAAGACTTGGGGGGACTTTTGCTCTAATCGATTGTCTCGATCGAGCTGTTCATCCTCAAAGATTGGCTCTAAGGCTTGCTTGTTGACTTTGGTTAATGTCACTAGATTATCTGTCTGCTCATCAACCTGTTGCCTGAGTTGAAGATTTTCTTGCCTAAGCAATTCCAACTCCGCACTCAGGCAAGATACTTTTCCATCAATGGCTCAAATTCTTTTCTAATTGAGTCGATCAGCGAAGCTGGCAGGCTACGCCTGATCGCCGTGTTGAATTCTTCTTTGCTTAACAAATTGTTTAACTGGCTGTTAAACTCTTCTTTGTTTAACAAGTTGTCTAACCGATCGTCTAACTGTTGTTCGACAATATGTTCTACATTTTGCTTGACAATCTCCTCGACCGTCTGTTCAACAGTTTGTCGCTCGACTTGTTCTACATTATCATTGCCTAACCCTCGAGCGATTAACTCTAATAGAGTGCTAGTAATGTCAAAATCTCGCTCGCTATCGGGTTTCGGAAAATTTTCACACCCAAACTCAGCTACCTGTTCCCATAGCGAGACGGGAATTCTTAAACCTATTGCTTTTGACCGAGAGGAATGCCGAGGTTTCCTCGGCATATTCAATCGAGGTGTTGACTTCATTGTTTAACACTGTGTTTAACTAATGTTTAATGACCATTGTCAAACTATTTGTTTAACAAATTGTTAAACAATAGGCAATCATTAAGTGTTAAACATATAACTAAGTGTGTATAACATACTGTTATACACACGGGGGAAGCATCATGAGAAAAGTAGCTCAAACCGAATAAATTCGTTCTCTTAAATTGATGATATGGGAGTATATTTATCGAATCGTTACCTAACCCCTAATTAGCTCAAACTGCATAAGTGGTTTTTCTTGTCAATGCGTAACTCCTAACTCTGCCCCAAGGTTATCTTAGACACAAGTGGCTACTCAGCAGGAATAGATGCCCAAACAAGAGCACCATCAGATATGGGAGCATCGATATTCTGTAAACTGCTTAGCGATTCACCAACTGTTCCAAACACTCCGTTGGGAGCTGCATCTGTCGGTTCGTTGAAAGTCCCGATAACCGTTCCGTAGTTGAGGTTGCCATCATCTCCGAGTTCGGATAGAGGAATCGAAATTTCTAACGAGTTTGTACCATAGGTGATAGGAGCAGTTCCAATGAAGAAACCGTTGGTATCGAATAGATCTACAAAACCTGGATTAAATTCTTCGCTGAACAGATCGATGACAACCTCAACTCCAAGTGGTCCCCCCTGCTGGTCTGGTGGCGCGAAGAAGCTTTGATTTGAAGCTATACCTGTTAAAGGATCCTGGTCGAGGTCGAGATCCCAGAAGCCCACAACTGAATCAGATAATCCTGTAGACGGTGCTGAGATCGGGGTAAAAAAGTTCATTGTTAGCTTAAGCTCCTCGCCACTGACAACACCACTAACGTTTTCAATATCAATTTGTGGGGAGCCAAAGCCGAAAGTATCGCCAAGCGGATCATCGAATATTGGCTCTTCAATCTCTAAATCTAAAGCAGCAGTAGATTCAGCGTAAGAGAATGCTTCACTGTCAGTAACGTAAGTATAAGCATCAGTTTCAGCTAGTGCTTGTTCTCCAAAGGCTTCAGCATCAGCTTCAGCAGTAGCCAACTGATCCGGGTTATCTACGTTTACGTCAACATCTTTGTCAATGTCAAGGTTAACTACCTTATTAAGGTTAACGTCTTTAGCAATTGTGAAATTAATGTCACCCATAGCTTCTATCCTTGGTTTCGATAATTAATCGTTGCCAAGAATAGTAGGGAAAATCCATAGAGATATGTTGCCAAATTGGCAGAAATCTGCGAGGCGACAGCGGATACTCAAAGCCTTACTCTATAAGCAATTAGAGACAAGTGATCTTTAAAAAGATTGAACGAACGTTGTTGACAGGCTTATTGAGAATGCTCAGCGCGAGCGCGTGAAAACCTTATTTTTTCGTTAACCTTACATAAAGTTCAAAGAAACCGAGCCGACGATTGCCCCCACAGAATAGATTATTGAAATTATTTAACCAGAAAACCAGAAAGCAAGCTATATTGTTAACTGGTTTTCTGTAAAGAGAGAAAACATGAAACTAATTACTGTAACTGGATACAAAGGTGGATGCGGAAAATCCACCACCGCCATACATCTAGCTACTTACTTTAGCGAGCTCGCGGAGCGAGGCAGCGAAGCTGATCGCGGAAAGACGTTATTGATCGATAGCGATCCAAACCGCACGGCTATTAAATGGTCAAAACGAGGTGAGTTGCCATTTATCGTGGAGGATGAGCGCAAAGCAATCAAGTTAATTCCTGGTTGTGATTACGTCATTGTAGATACGCCAGCTAGACCAGCATCGGACGATCTTAAGGAACTGGCAGAAGGTTGTGATCTGTTAATCCTGCCCACCATTCCCGATGTTGTCAGTTTAGAACCAATGTTGGCTACCGCCGAAGATTTACCCGCCAACTCTAACTATCGAGTGTTGCTCTGTGTTGTCCCTCCCTATCCCAGTAAGGAAGGGGAACAGATGAAAGCAGATTTGATTGAAGGTGGTGTTCCCGTTTTTAATGCCATGATTAGGCGGACATCAGGTTTTGGCAAAGCAGCGATCGCAGGAATTCCGATTAGAGATTTAAAGGACAAGACAAAAGTAGCTTGGTCAGATTATCAAGCAGTAGGTAAAGAAATAGAGGAGATTATCAATGGGTAAGTATAGAGATATTGTTGAAAGCAAAAATCAAGCAAGTAAACCAGATAACCAGAAAACAGTAAATGTTGATAGCAGTAAAACCGCGGAATGCGGTGACAGGCAAGCCCCTGAATTGAATTCAGGGGAACCTGTCACCAGTAAGCAACAAAACAGTAAAACTGGTAATGCAGATAGCAAGAAAACCAGTGATACAGATAACCAGAAAACAATAAATGCAGATAGCAAGAAAACCAGTGATACAGATAACCAGAAAACAATAAATGCAGATAGCAAGAAAACCAGTGATACAGATAACCAGAAAACAATAAATACAGATAGCAAGAAAACCAGTGATACAGATAACCAGAAAACAATAAATACAGATAGCAAGAAAACCAGTGATGCAGATAACCAGAAAACAATAAATACAGATAGCAAGAAAACCAGTGATACAGATAACCAGAAAACAATAAATGAGGATATGGTGAATCTGAGTATCAAAGTACCGAGAAAGCTGAGACAGAAATGGGTAGCCGAATCGAGATTGAGGGGGACTACTCTAACAGCAATAATTACTGACTATCTTAAATCGGAACTTGGAGAATAAACTTATAAGGAAGCTTCCCGACAACCAAATCTAGAAGCTTCCTAGAAATTGCTGCGGGGAACTGCTGCTGCTTTACCTCCAGGAGCAGCAATGGTCACTATTTGTAACCAACTACCAGATTTGATTGGCAAAATATTTTGAGAACGTTCATCATACTATTACCAGTAAGGCAGAAAACCAGAAAACCAGAAAACCAGAAAAATGCACAAGACGAGCGACCCCCTAAAGGGTTCAGCAGTTGCTTCAAGCGGTGCGCGGGGAGGGGGGTTTTATAACCAGATAGATCGGCTAGAAGTACAGACTTAAAATTATTAGAAACCCCCCTTCCACCCCTGGTGATTTTTAATCACTATCGCGAACGCGCACCGAGGGGAACCCGCCCAACGCACTGCTTCACCGCGTCGCCGAC